>OGED01000331.1_pt1 | contig 24168 bp, 18 predicted proteins | sample 1570581 | NCBI WGS metagenome assembly OGED01 (sample SAMEA2582135, study PRJEB24529) | metagenome | biome: Human gut stool | place: China | collected 2011 | reverse complement strand
TATAAGCAAAAGGACGAATGAAAAAACTCTCGTTTTTTCACACGCCCTTTTATTAATCATCATCCTCTTTTTTATCGTTTTTGTCGTTATCATGCTCATCATAACCATAATCATGATTAGCACCAGGGTTTCCTTCATTATTTTCAGTAGTTGTAGTATCTGGGTACTTTGGATCATATTCGTAACACATAAAATAACCTCCTAACAATCTTACTAGAAATATAAAATTAATAAGTTACATGACAGAACTGCACACGAGGTCGTAGTGTGCTCACGACCATATCCTATCATGTTTAATTTTATCACTTATTGGAAAATCTTGGTAGACTGAACATTTGTTTAGGTGGGTTCTGTCTTATTTCAATTCATTACTTATTAAGAAAGGTCGTGATAATATGCCAGGAATGAAAGGGATTTATAGATTTAATCCTGCTTTGGTTGGAGGAATTATTTCAATATGTTTAGAAGTGATAGGAATAATGATTTTATCTCATTAGTATACATACCTAAAATAAAACTTATGATTCCAACCACAAGTGATATAAAGAATGTATTTCTCCAATAGTGTTTATTACTGTTTATAAGAGTTTGATTAACTGTTTCTAAATTAATATTGGCAGTTTTCAATCCATCAAGTTTTTCGTTATCAGAATCAATAGTTTTATTTAGAGTTTCGATTTGCACATTTAATTTCATGTTTTCGTATTGAATAGATGTGAGTTTTGATTCCAGTTGCCCGACAAGAGTATTGAGTTTTTCTTGTTGTGCCACCATTTGATTTTTAGGTAGGTCAGGCTTCTTATTTGATACAAGATTTTCATATAACTGTTTTTGCGTTTGATTGGCTGCATAATTCTGATATTCTGACGAATTCATCATGCCAGAAAGTTTTTGCATTTGTTCATTTGATAGTCCTAAGTTAGTAGATGTTAATAGTGATCGATCAAATTGAGCAATATTTTTATTATTCATAGCAGAAAATCCCCTTAAACAATTTTATTTATTATAACACATATCAGCATAAAGGAGCGTGATTTTTATAGATATGACAGATAGTAAAACTTTAGAAATGCCATTTTGGTTAAAATTAAATATGACAATTAAAGAGGCAGCAGCCTATTCAAATATAGGAATTAACAGAATTGAAGAGTTATTAAAACAATCGAAGTGCAATTTTGTACTTTATGTAGGAAATAAAAAATTGGTAAAGAGAAAAGAGTTTGAGCAGTATATATCAAAGAGCATTGAATTATAAAAATTTTGGTGGTTTCAAAATTGCAGAACTTATGATATAATAATAGGCTGTATCAAACTCTTTATGCTTACACAGCAGAAAGGAGTTGATTTTACGGGCAAAGATCTAAAAGGAAGAGAGCTTGGTGTAGGAATATGCCAGCGAAAAGACGGATTATACACAGCTAGATTTGTCAGCAAGCGTACAGGAAAATCCGTTCAGAGATATTTTCCGAAGTTACAAGAATGCCGTAATTGGTACGCAGACGCTAGGTTCGAGGATGAACATGGTGGAATCAATGCTTGTGGTGATATGACAGTCACAGCTTGGTTTGAGTATTGGCTTGAAAATATAAAAGGTGATAGTATCAGACCTAACACGATCAGGAATTACAGGGAAAGGTTTGAACACAACATTAAAGACTGTATAGGAAGTATGATTTTATCAGATGTAAAACCGATGCACTGTCAAAATGTTCTGAATCAGATGAAGGATAATTATAGGACTTCAACAATCTATCAGACAAGAATTGCTTTGTATTGTATGTTTTCAGATGCAGTTGAGAACGATGTTATACTAAAGAACCCAGTAACAAAAGCAGTCAAGTACAATATTGGTAAAGAACCAAAGAAAGTAAGGGCGTTGACAGTAGAAGAACAGAAGAAGTTCTTGGAAGTAGCGAAAGACTGTAGCAATTACAATCAGTTTGCATTTGTATTACAGACTGGACTAAGAACAGGAGAAATGATTGGTCTTAAATGGTCTGACATTGATTTTGAGAAGAAAGTAGTACATATTCAACGATCAATGGAGTATCGGCATTCTGTAGGAGAGTGGAGAATAGGTGAACCGAAAAGCAAATCTGGATATAGGGATGTACCCTTGACAGAGGAAGCAATTAGAATATTGAAAGCACAGAAAGAAAAGTTAAAAACGTTGAAGGTTATCAATATGGATTTTTCCGAATTTGTGTTTTTGAATCGTAAGGGTGAACCTACAAAAAATTCTGCATATGATAGCACGCTATTTAAGATATGCGATAAAGCTGGTATTCCTCGTTTCTCAATGCACGTATTAAGACACACATATGCTACGAGAGCGATAGAGGGCAATATACGTCCTAAAACCTTGCAAGTTATATTAGGGCATTCTAATGTAGGAATTACCATGAATTTATATGTCCATGTGACAGAAGATGAAAAGGTAAAGGAAGTTGAAAAGATAGAAAAAGCCTTAAAAATTGTGTAGTAAATTGTGTAGTAAAATAACATAGAAAGGCGGAAATGCTTGAAAACAAGGCATTTTCAGACAGGTAAAATACATTATGAAATTAGGCATCGTCGGACTCCCAAACGTCGGAAAGTCTACATTATTTAATTCCCTGACCAAAGCAGGTGCTTTATCTGCGAACTATCCATTTGCAACGATCGATCCGAACGTCGGAATCGTTTCCGTACCGGATGAGAGAATCGTAAAACTCGGTGAGCTTTATCATACGAAGAAGGTAACACCGGCTACCATCGAATTTGTAGATATTGCAGGACTTGTAAAGGGAGCCAGCAAGGGCGAGGGACTTGGAAACCAGTTCCTTGCAAATATCCGTGAGGTAGATGCTATCGTACATGTGGTACGTTGTTTTGAGGATACCAATATTATCCATGTGGACGGATCTATCGATCCTGCAAGAGATATTGAGACGATCAATTTGGAACTGATTTTTTCTGATATTGAGATTCTTGACAGAAGAATTGCAAAGATTTCCAAACAGGCAAGAATGGACAAGACACTTGCAAAAGAACTGGAACTTGTAGAGGCAATCAAGGCACATCTGGAAGCAGGTAAGATGGCAAGATCTTTTGAAGTACCGGATGATGAAGACGCGGAAATCTGGTTCAGGGGTTATAACCTTCTGACTGCAAAACCGACCATTTACGCAGCAAATGTTGCAGAGGATGACCTTGCGGATGACGGGGCATCCAACCCACATGTTGCAAAAGTAAGAGAGATGGCAAAAGAGGAAGGGGCAGAAGTATTTGTAATCTGTGCACAGATTGAACAGGAACTTGCAGAACTCGATGAAGATGAGAAAAAGGAATATTTAGATGACCTTGGAGTGACCTCCAGCGGACTTGATAAACTGGTAGCAGCAAGCTACAGCCTGCTTGGACTGATCAGTTTCCTTACTGCAGGAGAGGATGAGTGCCGTGCATGGACGATCAGGAAAGGCACAAAAGCACCACAGGCAGCAGGTAAGATCCATACAGACTTTGAGCGTGGATTTATTAAGGCTGAGGTTGTAAATTATCAGGATCTTTTAGATAATGGAAGCCTTGCAGCAGCCCGTGAAAAAGGAATTGTCGGCATGGAAGGAAAAGAGTACGTGGTCAAAGACGGAGATGTTATCTTGTTCCGTTTTAACGTATAAGACAGGGAAGTGTTACTCAGAATTTTGCCAGCGGACTTGCAAAAAAAAGGAAAAAACGCATATCATTTTCCGAGAGGATGTTTCGGAGAATGGTATGCGCTTTTGTGACTTGGCAGAAAAAGAAGTGATCAATATGTGCGACTGCAAATGTCTTGGAAACGTTCATGATCTTGACATCGACGAGTGTAACGGAACAATTCGTGCGCTGATCGTACCTGGACCGGGAAAATGGTTTGGCTGTTTTGGCAGGGATTTTGAATTATTTATTCCATGGTGTAAGATTGTGAAGATCGGACCGGACATTATTTTAGTTGATATTGATGAAAAAGAGGCAAAACACAAGGTTTAAAGAGAAGAAAACAGGAGAGACAATGTTAGATCAGAGCGTATTTACAGAGACAATCCATGAGGTGGCAGAGATTATCCGCACTTCTGCGACACCGTTATCAAAAGAGGAAATCTTGAGCTATTTCAAAGAGATGGAGTTAAACGAGCAGCAGGAAAACATGGTTTTAGAGTTCCTTCTGACACCACATGAGGAAGAAGATGCAGAGGAAGAGGAAGCAGAAGAAACAGAGGCAGAAGAAGCACAGGAAACGGCAGAGTGGCAGGATACAACCGATGCGTCTGTATTCACGCAGAGCGATTCCAATAAAAAAGAGACTGAAACAAAAGAGGCAGACTGCCTGCCGGAATCTAAGATGTTTCAGATGTATCTTGAGGAGATCAGCAGTCTTCCGGTGTATTCGGAAACGAAAATAGAGGAAATGTACCAGAAGCTGTTGGCAGGAGACGAATCGGTCATCCATACGATTTCTGACAGTTGGATGATCAAAGTATTAGAACTGGCAAAGAAGCTTGCAGTGAGCTCGGAAGGATTTGAGGATGTCATTCAGGAAGGAAACATGGCATTGTTTTTGAAACTGACGGAGCTTTGCGGAAGTCAGGAAAAAACAGATGTTGAGGCGGAATTGCAGAATGCTGTTGAGGAAGCCATGAAACCATCTATTCTTGCAGAGGAAGGCGAGGATGAAGACGAGAAAGCTATGGTCGGAAAGCTGGCTTTAGTGAACGAAGCAAAGAAATACCTCGCAGATGAGAAGGGCAGGGAAGCTACGCTGCCAGAACTTGCAGAATATACGCAGTTGACAGAAGAGGAACTTTCTGATATTCTCTTATTGATTCAGAAAGCGAATCAGAAGGACAAATAACATATAGATCCAAAACCATGAATGGAGTGGACTTTTCTGGAGCAGAGAGCTCTATTTTTCGCCACACAACTGAGATGATCGGTTGTGTGGATTTTTTTGCGCTAAAATAAGTTGAACCATAGATTGTGACAATGTGGAAATGGCGTTATCGCACAACAAAAAAGTAAGGATCGCAGAGAGGAAGAACAGATGAATCAGGAATTTATGAAAGAAAAACCGGTTATGCCATTGGTTATTTCAATGGCACTGCCGATGACATTTTCCATGCTGGTGAATGCATTATATAATATTATAGACAGTTATTTTGTGGCGAGGATCAGCGAGGATGCAATGACAGCATTGTCGTTAGTATATCCGTTACAGAATCTTGTGAATGCTGTGGTGATCGGTTTTGCGATCGGTATCAATGCAACAATGGCATATTATCTCGGAGCAAAAAAGCAGGAACTGGCGAATAAGACAGCATCTCTTGGAATGTTACTCAATATGATACACGGAGTGATCCTTGCAGCAGGATGCATTGCGGTTATGCCGGTATTTCTACGGATGTTTACAGCGGATGAGGGAATTGTTGGAATGGGAGTACAGTATTCGAATATTGTTTTTTTATTTGCAGTTCCAAATGCAGCAGGACTTTGTTTTGAAAAAATATTTCAGGCAGTCGGTCGTATGAAGACATCGATGTTTTGCATGCTGGTCGGATGCGTGACGAATATTGTGCTCGATCCTCTTTTTATCTTTGGAATCGGGATTTTCCCGGAAATGGGGATTGAGGGCGCTGCGCTTGCAACCGGAATCGGACAGGTTGTGTCATTAGCAGGTTACCTGCTGATGTATTATTTAAAACCAATCCCGACAAAAGTGAAAGTAAAAGATATGAAACCGGAAACGCAGCTTTGCAAAAAAGTGTATTCCATTGGAATCCCTGCAACGTTAAGTCTGGCACTGCCTTCGGTTCAGGTGTCAGCCTTGAATGCAATCCTGACCGTATATTCTGCAAGCTATGTTCTTGTGTTAGGAGCGTATTTTAAATTGCAAACCTTCTTATACTTGACCGGAAATGGTGTCGTACAGGGCATGCGACCGCTGATCGGCTATAATTATGGGGCAGGAGAGTCAAAACGTGTCAAAGAGATTTTCCAGTCGGCGCTGTTTCTGATCGCAGTTGTCATGGTGATTGGCACGATCCTGTGTATGGCGGTGCCACAGTCGCTGATCGGGCTGTTCACAGGTAATCCTGAGACGATAGCACTAGGCAGGGAAGCCCTCCGGCTGATCAGTATAGGATTTGTCGTATCATCGGTCTCAGTGACGGTATCGGGTGCGTTAGAAGGACTGGGAAAGGGAAAAGAATCCCTGATTATTTCATTACTCCGCTATATTGTAGTAATTCTTCCATTGGCATTTGTGTTAAGCCGCTTTTGGGGAGCAACAGGTGTATGGCACGCATTCTGGATCACAGAGATCATTTCAGCCTTGATTTCTTGGAGTTTATATAAAAGAGAAATTTTGAAATAAAAAAACAATTTACATTTTTGATAAATTTTCTCTTACTGGATAATCAGTAAAGAAGATTTATCAAATGTAAATTGTTTTTTATGCACAAGGTGCATCGAGCAGTGCTTCAAATTGATCGATCGGTACAGGCTTGGAATAGAAGTAACCCTGATGCCAGGTGGCACCGAACTTATAAATGTAATCGCTGACGTCCTGATTTTCGATTCCTTCAATGCATGTCTCGGTATTGGTGCGGTTCGCATAATCTACAATGGACTGTACCATTGCCTGATTCTGCGGTTTCTGTTTGATATCTTTAATAAAACTCATATCGACCTTCAACTCATCAAATGGAAGTTCCAATGCAAGACTTAAGGAACTGTTACCGGTTCCAAAATCATCCAGTGCAATTTTAATTCCCTGTGAGTGGAAGAAATCTACCTCATCTTTCAGAAAATCAACGTCGAGATTTCGGCATCGTTCTGTGAGTTCGAGACATAATTCTTCCGGTTTTGCTCCGGTTTCCTTTAAAATCGTCATAACAGAATCACGAAATTCTTTGCGTGCTAACTGTGCAGCTGAGACGTTGACATTTACAAAACAATGCGGAATCTTGTCACGTATTTTTCCAATATCTTCCAAAGCGGTACGAAGAATCCAGTTTCCAAGATCGAAGATACATGGGTCTTCTTCCAACCATTCCATGAAAACACCCGGAGAAACCAGTCCATAAGGCTCAAGTTCCCAGCGGATCAGTGCTTCCATACCACGGATCTTGCCTGTTTTCGTATCGGCAATCGGCTGATAGAACAGACGGAATCCCTCGAAGTGATTGGTTGCACACTGATGGATCAATCCGATTAACTCAAACTGCTCCTCGTTATTGCCACAGATCTCATCATTAAAGATGACAAGATCGCCATGGTGTTCATAGCGGGAATGATTCTGAGCATAGGTCAGACGGCTCCGGACAGCATTGGTTTCTTTCATATAAGGTTCTAGGAAGATTGCTCCGGCAGAAATCTTGATCGGAATCCTTTTTCCGTTCACCTCAATGTTATTTGCCAATGCATCTTCTATGAAATCAAAAATATCACAAAGCTCTGTTTTGGATATTTTATCCAATACCAGAACGAATTTGGCACCGGATAAACGATAGGCAGAGCCGATATTGCGTACCATATGTAACAGACTCTGGGCAACTTTATTTAAAATCTTGTCCGCAAAAGCAACACTATACATAACGTTGATATGGCTGAACTGATCGAGTCCGATCTTTAACAGGGCAGAAGGACTTTTGGCTTCTAATAACTGTGTAATGCGGTAATTTAGGGCAGGCTCTGTATAAAGACCTGTGACAGAGTCCACTTCATCCGAGATACCATAGTTATCGTAGCGGATAACTATGAAAAAAGGCTTTTGCTCGTTATCGTAGAGCATACGCGCTGTTGCGCGGAAGAGATTGTAGGAATCTTCTCCGTCCTGGATGCGGTATTCCCAGCCTTTGTCGAGATCTTTTCCGGCAACACGGTCTTTGAACCCCTTTTTAAAAGTGGCAATGTCTTCTGGATGAAGCTTGCGCTTACTCTTTTCCATGCCACGCATGGTATAATTTTCTTCCAGTCCGAAATAATCCATTACCTGTTCCGACCACCAGGTGATACCGGTTCTAAGGTTGGTGATCGAGAGATATGATTTTCTGGAAAGGGAAGTGATTGCTTTTATCATATCAGGAAAAAGCTGATTGATTCCCTCCCAGAAAAGTTGTTCGTTATTGTTTGCCTTATCGTTTTTCATTCGTATTCCCCGCTGACATTTTATGGATGTCGCCCAAGCACATGATAAACTCACTGTAATTATCAGATGTTATATATCTATTCAGCACACATTCGCAAATTTATGAAAATTGCCTTGGATCTGAATAGATACTATATTATAAATTATAACATAAAACAAACACAATTTCGAGTTTTTTCGTATTAATTCAAAGTATCTTTTTTCAGGTTCTTATTTGCGGTTGAAAGCATGAGTTTAATACGGTTCAACTGGTTTACTTCACTTGCACCCGGATCGTAGTCGATCGCAACAATGTTGGAATCCGGATAGCGGTGCCGCAATTCCTTGATAACACCTTTTCCTACAACATGGTTCGGCAGGCAGGCAAATGGCTGCGTGCAGACAATGTTCGGAGTGCCGGTATGGATCAGCTCTAACATCTCACCGGTTAAGAACCATCCTTCACCGGTCTGGTTACCTTCGGATACGATATCCCTTGCGTATTTTGCAAGATCTTCAATGTGCGCTGGTGGAGTAAAATGTTTACTCTTCTTAAATTCATCGACCGCAGCAGAGCGTAACCATTCGAAGAACTTGATACCAAGGTGTCCGATACGTTTGGACTTCTGGCTGAAACCAAGGTTATCTGCTTTAAAGCCTGTGTTGTAGAAGCAGTAGAGCAGGAAGTCGGTAAGGTCTGGAACAACGGCCTCTGCACCTTCGGATTCTAACAGGTCTACCAGATAGTTGTTGGCAGCCGGATGGAATTTTACTAAAATCTCACCGACAACGCCGACACGCGGTTTCTTAATATCAAGACGTGGGAGATTGTCAAAGTCACGGATGATCTCACGACACATCTGCTTGTATTTTTTATGGGATAAAATCTTATCCTGTGTAATAAATGCGATGATCTTCTTTTCCCACTTCGCATGGAGTTCGTTGGCAGAACCGGGAACTGCTTCATAAGGTCTTGTGGCGTATAAACAGCGCAGGAAAATATCACCAAATTCCAGTGCGTAAAGTCCATGCTGGATGAGCTTTGGAGTGAAAGTGAATCCCGGGTTGCTCTCTAAACCGCTCAAGTTGATGGAGATAACCGGAACATTCGGATAGCCTGCTTTTTCCAAAGCGCGGCGGATAAATCCGATATAGTTACTTGCGCGGCATCCGCCACCGGTCTGGGAGATTAAGATCGCAGTCTTATTCATATCGTATTTGCCGGATTTTACAGCAGCCATCAGCTGACCGACAACGATCAGGGACGGATAGCAGGCATCGTTATTGACGAATTTCAATCCGACATCGACACATTCCCTTGCAGGGACATCCGGTACGACCAGATTGTATCCGGAAGCATTGAAGGCCGGCTCTAATAATTCAAAATGGATTGGTGACATCTGCGGGCAGAGAATGGTGTAGTTTTCACGCATCTCTTTGGTAAATATCACACGCTCATAATTTGCAGGCATGATCGTTCTTTTGGTCTGCTTTTTCTCGCGGACGCGGATTGCTGCGATCAGTGAACGGATACGGATTCTGGCAGCACCTAAGTTGTTGACCTCATCGATCTTCAGACAGGTGTAGATTTTGCCTGATCTGGTCAGAATATCGTTGACCTGATCGGTGGTAACGGCGTCAAGACCACATCCGAAGGAGTTCAACTGGATCAGATCCAAGTCATCTCTTGTTTTTACAAAGTTTGCAGCCGCATACAGGCGGGAGTGGTACATCCACTGATCCATAACGATCAACGGACGCTCCGGCTGATGCAGATGGGAGACAGAGTCTTCTGTTAAAACGGCGATTCCATAAGAAGTGATAAGCTCCGGAATACCGTGGTTGATCTCCGGGTCAACGTGGTATGGACGTCCGGCGAGAACGATACCGCGTCTTCCGGTCTCTTCCATATATTTTAATACTTCTTCACCTTTTTTCTGCATTTCCATGCGGATAACAGCTAATTCCTTCCAGCCTTCGGAAACTGCATCACGGATCTCTGCTTCGGAAATGCCGAATTCAGAAGAACCGAATACCTTGATGAGCTGGGATGATAAGGTGTCCTCATTTGTGAATGACATAAATGGATTTAAGAACTTCACCTGACCGGAAGTGATCTCATCCACGTTGTTTTTAATATTCTCTGCGTAAGAAGTAACGATCGGGCAGTTGTAGTGGTTGTTAGAATCCGGGAACTCATTTCTCTCGTATGGGATACATGGGTAGAAAATGAAATCCACATTCTGATGGATCAGCCAGGTCACATGTCCGTGCGCAAGTTTCGCAGGGTAACATTCGGATTCGGATGGGATCGAATCGATACCAAGCTCGTAAATCTTGCGTGTGGAGGACGGAGAGAGTACCACGGAGAAACCTAGTTTTTTGAAGAAGACTGCCCAGAATGGGTAGTTCTCATACATATTTAATACACGTGGGATGCCGACGGTACCGCGGGCTGCCTCCTCTGCACTTAACGGTTCATAGTCAAAAATGCGTTTGTTCTTATATTCAAAAAGGTTTGGAATGTTGTCTTTGTTCTTCTCTTTTCCAAGACCACGCTCACAGCGGTTGCCGGTAATATACTGACGGTTGCCGGAGAAACGGTTGATGGTTAAGAGACAGTGGTTCGTACATCCCTGACATCTTGCAAGCTTCGTGTCAAAAGTCAGTGCATTGATCTCATCGATGGAGAGCATGGAGGTCTGATAACCTTCCTCATGGCGTTCCCTTGCGATCAGGGCAGCGCCGAAAGCTCCCATGATACCGGCAATATCCGGACGGATGCACTGGACACCGGCAATTTTTTCAAAGCTTCGCAGAACAGCATCGTTGTAGAATGTTCCACCCTGTACCACGATGTTCTGACCGAGGTCTTTTGCATCGGAAAGCTTGATTACCTTATATAAAGCATTCTTGATAACGGAGTAAGCAAGACCGGCAGAGATATCAGCGACGGATGCGCCTTCTTTCTGTGCCTGTTTTACTTTCGAGTTCATGAATACGGTACAGCGGGTTCCAAGATCGATCGGATTTTTTGCAAAAAGAGCTTCTTTGGCAAAGTCCTGTACAGAGAAATTCAATGATTTTGCGAATGTCTCAATGAAAGAACCACAACCGGAAGAACAGGCTTCATTTAACTGAACACTGTCAACGGTCTGGTTTTTGATCTTAATGCATTTCATATCCTGACCACCAATGTCAAGGATACAGTCAACTTCCGGATCAAAGAATGCTGCGGCATAAAAATGTGCGACAGTTTCTACTTCGCCGTCATCTAATTTCAGAGCAGCCTTCTGTAGCGCCTCACCATATCCGGTGGAGCAGGAGTGTACAATGTGTGCCTTTTCCGGCAGTTTGGAATAAATATCCTTGATCGCACGGATCGCAGTAGAGAGCGGGCTTCCGTTGTTATTGCTGTAGAAGGAGTACAGCAGAGAACCATCCTCACCGATCAGGGCAACTTTCGTTGTGGTGGAACCTGCATCGATACCAAGGTAGCAGTTTCCTTCGTAAGAAGCCAGATCTGCGGACTTTACATGATGTCCGTCGTGGCGTGTGCGGAAAGCATCGTATTCCGCTTGATCCCTGAATAAAGGATCAAGTCTTGCAACTTCGAATTCCATATGGATATCGGACTGAAGTTTTGTATGTAATCCTGCTAAAGTGGTTACTTTGTCCTCTTTATAGTTCAGTGCAGAACCGATCGCTGCAAAAAGATGGGAATTCTCAGGAGTGATCGCATGTTCCTCATCTAAGTTTAAGGTACGGATGAACGCAGCCTTTAACTCGGATAAAAAGTGCAGGGGACCGCCTAAGAAAGCAACGTGTCCACGGATTGGTTTTCCGCAGGCAAGACCGCTGATCGTCTGGTTGACAACTGCCTGGAAAATAGAAGCGGATAAGTCTTCCCTGGTTGCACCTTCGTTGATCAGAGGCTGGATATCTGTCTTGGCAAATACACCGCATCTGGCGGCGATCGGATAAATTGCCTTATAATTCTTTGCGTATTCGTTCAGCCCGGTCGCATCTGTCTGGATGAGGGATGCCATCTGGTCGATAAAAGAACCTGTACCACCGGCACAGATACCGTTCATACGCTGTTCCACATTACCGCCCTCGAAATAAATGATCTTTGCATCCTCACCGCCAAGCTCGATGGCAACATCGGTCTGTGGTGCATAGTGCTGTAAAGCAGTGGATACGGAGATGACCTCCTGGACAAACGGCACGTCTAAATGTTTTGCAAGGGTAAGACCACCGGAACCGGTGATCATCGGGGCAATCTGCATATCCCCAAGCTGTTTATAAGCTTTTTCCACTAACAGGGAGAGCGTTTCACGGATATTGGCGAAATGTCTCTCGTAATCGGAGAATAACAGGTTGTCATTCTCATCCAGCACAGCTACTTTGACTGTTGTGGAACCAATATCAATACCAAGTTTATGAAGTGTATTATTATGCATATCTTTCCTCCAAATTATCTCTTGTAAATCAGATCTATCAATAGCTTATGTTCACTATTTCTTCTTATTTATATATATGGGTTCAAAAACCAAGCAATGTACATTATACGACAGGAAAAAACAAAAAACAATGACAAAATAATCTGAAAAATCTAAACTTTTTATGAAGAAATTTAGCGTCGATTGACAAAGGTTTCCTGCATAGATATACTTTAGCTAGATTGTTTGAAGAAGACAGTCCAAAGAGTATTTGAAAAAAAGGAGCAGCAATATGAACTGGTTAAATAAACTGGAGCGTAAATTTGGAAGATATGCGATACCGAATCTGATCGTGTATCTGATCGGAGCATATTCCGTTGGATTTGTATTGAACATGGTGGCACCGAATATATTGGGATACTTGAATTTCCAGCCTTACTACATTTTGCACGGACAGATCTGGAGACTTATCACATGGATTTTAATGCCGACAGACAGCAATATCATTTTTCTGTTGATCATGATGATGTTTTATTATCAGCTTGGAACTGCGTTGGAGCGCGCGTGGGGAACTTTCCGTTTTAATGCCTATATCATCGGCGGAATACTGCTGACAGAAGTGGGAAGCCTTTTGGCGTATGGTCTGATCTATCTGTTTATGGGAGGCAATTTTGCATACACTGCAAGCACAATGATGGGACAGATGATCAGTACTTCCTATATCAATATGTCTATATTCCTTGCATTTGCGACCTTATATCCGGATATGCAGGTGTTACTGTACTTTATCATTCCGATAAAAATGAAATGGATGGCTGCCGTATATGTTGTGATCATGATCTTCAGCGTGTGGGATACCTATCATGCGATTTATGCATATACCCAGTCTGCATCCACTGCATTATGGTATGCAGGGATCATGCTGTTATGTATTGTGATGTCACTGTTAAATTATCTCATCTTCTTCCTGTCCACGAGGAATCTGAGCCGGTATACTCCACATGAGGTGCATCGCAGGCAGCAGTTTAAGGCACAGATGAGAGAGCCGAGACCGGGTTCCGGTATCGCAAAACACAAATGTGCAGTCTGCGGACGCACAGAGCTGGATGATCCAAACTTACAGTTCCGTTTCTGTTCGAAGTGCGAGGGCAATTATGAGTATTGTCAGGATCACCTGTTTACACATCAGCACATCCGAAGAGTATAAGAACAAAGATACAGTCTTTTTCCAGATGACGGAGAAAGACTGTATTTTTTATTAGTTAAAAATATCTCCTGTATTAGTTCATCTTATCAATAAAAAATTTTTTGCAAAAATTGACGTTTTTTTGAAAATTACCATACAAATCATATTGACGATAAAAAATTGCTATGCTAAATTGACTTTTGTATTTTGAAATTAGTTTTTCTAATGCAAAACAAGGAGGATTATATGAAAAAGGCATTAAGTATTTTATTGGCAATGGGAATGACTGTCGGTATGGTGGCAGGATGTGGAGACACAGCAGACAACAGCAGTGCAGCAGATAATTCTGCAGCAGCTTCTACAGAGGCTGGTACAGATGGCACACAGGCAGCAGCTTCCGCAGCAGATATCAAAGTCGGTGTTATTTATATCGGTGATGAGAACGAGGGATATACAGCAGCTCATATGGCAGGTATTGATGAGATGGCAGCAAACCTTGGTTTATCAGATGACCAGATTATTGAGAAGACAACAATCCCGGAGGATGAGTCCTGCTATGATGCAGCAGTAGACCTTGCAGATCAGGGATGTAATATTATTTTTGCAACAAGTTTTGGACATGAGACATACATTTTACAGGCAGCACAGGAGTATCCGGACATTCAGTTCTGTCATGCAACAGGATATCAGGCAGCAAGTTCCGGACTTTCTAACATGCACAACTACTTCGATGCAATTTATGAAGCACGTTATGTATCCGGTGTTGTTGCAGGTATGAAATTAAATGAGATGATCGAGAATGGTGATATCACAGCAGACCAGGCAAAAATCGGTTATGTAGGTGCATTCCCATATGCAGAGGTTATTTCAGGATTCACATCTTTCTATTTAGGTGCTAAGAGCGTATGTGAATCTGTTACAATGGAAGTTCAGTATACAAACAGCTGGGCAGATATGACAGCAGAGGGCGAAGTTGCAAATCAGCTGATCGCAGATAACTGTGTACTGATCAGCCAGCATGCTGATACAACAGGTGCTCCATCAGCATGTGAGACAGCAGGTGTTCCTTGTGTTGGTTACAACGTAGATATGACATCTGTTGCTCCGGACGAAGCATTGACATCTCCTACAAATAACTGGGGTGTATATTATACTTACGCTGTACAGTGCGTATTAGATGGAAAAGCAATCGACACAGACTGGTGCAAAGGATTCTCTGAGGATGCAGTCAGAATCACTCCGGTCAATGAGGCTGTTGCAGCAGAAGGAACAGACGCAAAAGTAGAAGAAGTAGAAGCAGCATTAAAAGATGGTTCTCTTCATGTATTTGATACATCTACATTTACAGTAAACGGATCTTCCTTAGAAGACCTGATCGCAGAAGGCGGAGATTACGCAAAATATGCTGATTACGTTTCAGATGGTTATTACCATGAATCTGAATTAGCATCTGCACCATCCTTTGATATTATCATTGATGGTATCACATCTCAGGCAAACTAATTTTTAAGATAAGCCGGCAGGGCACAGATGGTTTCTGTGCTCTGCAATGATAGAAATATTGGAAGAAAACAGATAAATCCTTTCAAGATACAGATTGAAAGGATTTTCGTATTTAGGAGGATTACTTGTGGAAACAGGAAACGCTATTGAACTGAAAGGTGTAACCAAACGTTTCGGTGACGTGATTGCGAACGATAACGTGAATCTGACCGTCAGGAAAGGTGAAATTCTTTCAATTTTAGGAGAGAATGGTAGTGGAAAGACTACGTTGATGAACATGCTTTCCGGAATTTACTTCCCGGACGAAGGAGAAATTTATGTGGATGGAAAAGAAGTGACCATCCGCTCCCCAAAAGATGCCTTCGCACTCGGTATTGGAATGATTCATCAGCATTTCAAGCTGATCAATATTTTGACAGCCGCCGAGAATATTATTTTAGGTCTACCTGGAAAAGAAAAACTGAATATGAAACAGGTAGAGAAAGAAATCAGGGAACTGACAGAACAGTATGGATTTGACCTCAATCCGTCCCAGAAAATTTATGACATGTCTGTCTCACAGAAACAGACCGTAGAGATCGTAAAAGTACTTTACCGCGGGGCAGACATTCTGATCCTCGATGAACCGACAGCCGTATTGACACCGCAGGAGACTGAAAAATTATTTGCAGTCCTCAGGAACATGAGGAAAGCAGGAAAATCCATTATTATCATCACACATAAATTAAATGAAGTATTGGAACTTTCTGACCGTGTCGCAGTGCTTCGAAAAGGAAAATATATTGATACGGTAGAGACGGCGAAGGCAACTGTAGAATCACTCACAGAGATGATGGTCGGCGAGAAAGTAAAACTGGATATCAACCGTACTGAGCCTGTAGGAGCAGAAAAACGTATTGAGATGCGTGGCATTACGTGTAAGAACAAGGAGGGACTTAAGGTTCTGACAGAGGCTTCCTTCACCGCCTACAGTGGGGAAATCCTTGGTGTGGCAGGAATTTCAGGAAGCGGACAGAAAGAATTATTAGAGTCCGTTGCAGGACTTCAGCCGATCGAGAGCGGCGAGATCCTTTATTTTTCCCCGGAGGGTACGACAGAAAAAATCTCTGAGATGAAGGCGGAGGATATTAAAAATCTTGGTATCACGTTATCGTTTGTGCCGGAAGACCGTCTTGGAATGGGACTTGTTGGTTCTATGGATCTGACAGATAATATGATGATCCGAAGCTATAAGGAAGGCAGACATTTCTTTGCCGACCGTAAATCTCCAAAGAAACTTGCAGAAGATATTGTGGAGAAATTAGATGTTGTGACACCGGGTGTGGATACTCCGGTCAGCAGGCTTTCCGGCGGTAATGTACAGAAAATCCTTGTCGGCCGTGAGATCGCAAGCAATCCGACTGTGCTGATGGTTGCGTATCCGGTCAGAGGACTTGACATCAATTCATCATACACGATTTACAATCTGTTGAATGACCAGAAGAAAAAAGGAGTTGCAGTCATCTGTGTAGGTGAGGATCTGGATGTCCTGCTGGAACTTTGTGATAAGATTTTAGTATTGAACAGTGGAAAAGTTGCGGGTATCGTGGATGCGCGTACCACAACGAAGGAAAGACTGGGACTGATGATGACTGGTTTGACGGAGGATAAGAATGAGTAAGGAAAACGTGATTTCGAAGAAAGAGCCTTTTGCACGCATGGTGAAGAGAGACCATATCAGTGTGGGAAAAGCGTGGGCGATCCGACTGATCGCAGTTGCATTGTCATTGGTAGTAGCGGCACTTGTGATCGTGGCAGTCACAAAACAGAATCCAATCGAAGTATATCTTGGAATTATTGACGGAGCAGTTGGAAGCAACCGGAGGATCTGGGTGACCATCCGGGAAATGATGGTGCTTTTATGCATTGCAATTGGTCTTACCCCTGCATTTAAAATGAAATTCTGGAACATCGGTGCAGAAGGACAGATTTTAATGGGTGGTACAGCGGCAGCGGCAATGATGATCTACTTTGGCGAAAAAATGCCAAACTGGTTATTACTGATCGTGATTTTTGTTGTCAGTGGTCTGGCCGGACTGATCTGGGGTGTGATCCCTGCCATTTTTAAAGCATATTTTAATACCAATGAGACTTTATTTACTTTAATGCTGAATTATGTCGCAATGCAGATCGTAACGTTCTGTATCGTATTCTGGGAGAATCCGTCCGGTTCGAATACCGTTGGTATTATCAATGCAGCAACAAAAGGTGGATGGTTTCCAACAATTTTTGGCAATGCATATACATTAAATGTTATCATTGTTTTAGCAATTACATTAGTAGTTTATGTTTATATGAAATATTCCAAACAGGGATATGAGATCTCGGTTGTCGGAGAAAGCCAGAATACTGCAAGATATGCAGGAATCGATGTGAAGAAGGTCATTATCCGTACAATGATGATCTCCGGTGCGATCTGTGGAATTGCCGGTGCAGTGATCGTCAGCGGTGCGAGCCATACCATCTCGACAAGTACAGCAGGTGGACGGGGATTTACGGCGATCATTGTTGCATGGATGTCAAAGTTTAATCCACTTGCGATGATCCTTGTTTCCGGATTCCTTGTATTTATGCAGCAGGGATCGATCCAGGTGGCATCGCAGTTTGGCCTGAATGAAAATGCATCAGATATTATTACAGGTATTTTATTATTTTTCCTGATCGGATGTGAATTCTTTATTAACTACAAATTAGAGTTCCGTAAGAAAGGAGAGAAATAGAATGACATTATTACTGACGTTTATCCAGAAGGCGATCGGACAGGGAGTCGCTATTTTATTTGGTGCTTCCGGAGAGATCGTCACAGAAAAATCCGGTAACTTAAACCTCGGAATTCCGGGAATTATGTACATGGGTGGTATCGCAGGACTTATGGGTGCTTTCTTTTATGAAAAAAGTACAGAAACGCCAAACGGAGCCATCGGGGTGCTGGTTTCACTGCTGTGTTCCCTGATCGCATCTGCCCTGGGCGGGCTGATCTACAGTTTCCTGACGATCACACTCAGAGCGAACCAGAATGTGGTGGGACTTGCACTTACGACATTTGGTGTTGGATTCGGTAACTTCTTCGGTGGTTCCATTTCCAAGCTGGCTGGAGGTGTCGGACAGATTTCCGTTCAGACAACGGCGGCTGCATACCGCGCCACTATTCCGGGACTCTCAAAGATCCCGGTGATCGGAACACTTTTCTTTTCTTATGGATTCCTGACATATCTGTCCGTTATCGTGGCGGTTGTCATGACTTACTTTTTAAAGAAAACAAGAAAAGGACTGAACTTAAGAGCGGTCGGTGAAAGCCCGGCAACAGCGGATGCAGCAGGTATCAATGTCTCAAAATATAAATATGCTGCCACAGTGACCGGCGCAGCGATCGCAGGTCTTGGCGGACTTTATTTTGTTATGGAATATCTGGGTGGTACCTGGTCGAACAATGGATTCGGTGACAGAGGATGGCTAGCGATCGCACTGGTAATCCTGGCATTGTGGAATCCGGATCATGCGATCTGGGGATCTTTTGTGTTTGGTGGATTATATATTTTATATATCTATCTTCCGGGATTAAACAGGGCAACACAGGAGCTTGTAAAAATGCTTCCGTATGTTGTGACGATTATCGTCCTGATCATCACAAGTAAGAGAAATAAACAGGAAAATCAGCCGCCGGCAAGCCTTGGAGAGGCATATTTCAGGGAGGACCGGTAAAACGGCATGAAAAGGAAGCGAAGCTGCCTGGGTGCAGCCGCTTCTTTTTTTGTTTTGTAAATAGCTGGAAAACAGTGAAAAGTATGCTATAATAAAGAATGTCGGGCGATTTTATGCTTGCGTCTGAATCATACATCATGTAATATGTTAGATAGACTTCATTTTTGAAAAACAAGGAGGAAATTATGGAAAACGAGACTGTCTCTAAGAATTTTATTGAGCAGATGATTGATAAAGATATCGAGGAGGGATACTGCCATGAGGTTCACACCAGATTCCCACCGGAACCAAATGGTTACCTTCATATTGGACATGCAAAGTCCATTCTTTTAAACTATGGGCTGGCACAGAAGTACGGCGGAAAGTTCAATCTTCGATTTGATGATACAAACCCGACCAAGGAGAAAACAGAATTTGTAGAGGCAATCCAGTCTGATATTGAATGGCTCGGCGCTGACTGGGAGGGAAGACTGTTCTTTGCATCGGATTATTTTGACCAGATGTATGAAGGTGCAGTAAAGCTGATCAAAAAGGGAAAAGCTTACGTATCAGATCTTTCCGCAGAACAGATCCGTGAATACAGAGGAACTTTGACAGAACCGGGCAAAGAAGACCCATATAGCACACGTTCTGTAGAAGAGAATCTGGCATTATTTGAAGATATGAAGAATGGAAAGTTCGCCGATGGTGAAAAAGTACTTCGTGCAAGGATCGACATGGCATCTTCCAATATTAATATGAGAGATCCGGTTATCTATCGTGTGGCACATATGACACACCACAGAACAGGCGACAAATGGTGCATCTATCCAATGTATGATTATGCGCATCCGATCGAGGATGCGATCGAGGGAATTACCCATTCTATCTGTACTCTGGAGTTCGAAGACCACAGACCATTATATAACTGGGTAGTTGAAGAAGTTGGCAAAGATATGATCCCGGATAAGGATGAGATGCCGCCAAGACAGATCGAGTTTGCAAAATTATACCTCACAAATGTAGTAACCGGAAAGCGTTACATCAAGCGTCTGGTAGAAGAAGGCATCGTTGACGGATGGGATGATCCTCGTCTGGTTTCGATCGCAGCACTCAGAAGAAGAGGATTTACACCGGAATCCATTAAGATGTTCGTAGATCTCTGCGGAATCTCCAAAGCAAACAGTTCTGTCGATTATGCAATGCTTGAGTACTGTATCCGTGAGGATTTAAAATTAAAGAAACCGCGTATGATGGCAATCCTTGATCCGGTCAAGGTAGTGATCGATAACTATCCGGAAGGACAGATAGAATATCTGGATGTTGTGAATAACCTTGAAAACGAAGAACTTGGAAGCAGAAAAGTGCCATTTGGAAGGGAAATCTACATTGACCGTGAGGACTTTATGGAAGAGCCGCCAAAGAAATATTTCCGTATGTTCCCGGGAAATGAAGTCCGTCTTATGAACGCATACTTTGTAACATGCAACAGCTTCGTGAAAGATGAGAACGGTAAAGTGACAGAGATTCACTGTACCTACGATCCGGCTTCCCGCGGAGGAAACAGCCCGGATGGACGTAAAGTAAAAGGAACGATCCAGTGGGTATCTGCTGAGAAGAATGTAAAAGCAGAGATCCGGTTGTATGAAAATATTGTGGATGAAGAGAAGGGGGTATACAATGAGGACGGAAGCCTGAACCTGAATCCAAACTCACTGACAGTATTAAAGGACTGTTATGTAGAGGAGAATCTTGCAGACGCAAAGGCTTATGACAGCTTCCAGTTTGTGCGTCAGGGATTCTTCTGTGTAGATGCAAAAGATTCTACACCGGAACATCTCGTATTTAACCGGATCGTTTCGCTGAAGAGTTCATTTAAATTACCGTCAAATAACTAATTTACGATCAAGAAAAGCAGTCAATATTGGAGGAACGTATATGAATTTATTCAAGGGATTGGAAAAGTTCGGTCTGAAGACAGAGGGTACAGAAAATCTGTTTGAAGAAGAAAAAAGGACCAATGCATCAACAGAGCAGGGAGAGGCAAAAGAAGAAATACCTTCTGAGGAATCATTTCTGTTAGAAAAATCAGTGCGCTGCACTGTGTGCGATAAAGTGTTCAAAACAAAAATGATCAAAAACGGAAGAGTGAAACGTCTCGAACCGGATTTTGATCTGAGACCAAGATTTATGTATATTGATACTTTAAAATATGATGTTGCATCATGTCCAAACTGCGGTTATACAGCAATGAACCGCTACTTTGAACATCTGTCATCGGTCCAGATCAAACTGATCAAAGAGAAAATATGTGCAAATTTTAAGCCGACTGGTGAAGAACCGGCGGTATATGATTATGATACGGCAATTAACCGTTACAAACTCGCACTGTTTAATACTCTGGTAAAAAAAGGAAAAGCAAGTGAGAAAGCATATACCTGTCTTAAGATTTCATGGCTCTATCGTGGAAAGTTAGAGGGCATGGATGAGAAGGATGCTTCGCTGGAACAGGAACGCAGGGAGTGTCTGGAGCAGCAGGAGGCATTTTATAATCAGGCTTATGAAGGCTTTTTAAAAGCAGTATCAACAGAGATGTTTCCAATGTGCGGCATGGATCAGACAACAGTAGATTACCTGTTAGCTGTTATGTCAAAGCATTTCAAACGTTACGATACTGCGTCCAAATGTATTTCCAGGATCTTGTCTACAAGCTCTGCTTCTAAGAAGATGAAGGATCGTGCATTCGATCTGAAAGAGGAGATCATCCGGGAAATTAAGACTTCCAAAGCGTAAAAGGCGGCAGGGGATACCAGACATCAGAATTGGCAAAGAGTAAGAGGATTGCAATGAACGAGATTATGATTGATCTGCAGGGGGGCGCGAAAGCGCCCCTTTATGAAAAAATATATGAATATATAAAAAATGAGATTGTTGACGGTAAGATTTCCAAAGGGGAAAAATTACCGTCAACCCGTTTATTGGCAAAAAATCTGTCTGTGAGCCGCAGCACGGTGGAACTGGCATACGATCAGCTTTTGGCAGAAGGGTATATTGAGGCAGAACCATACCGGGGATATTTTGTCTGCGATGTTGAGGCGCTGTATCAGTTAGAACAGCGGAACCATATGCAGGAAAAACTGCAGGCAGGGCAAAGCTGGCAACTGGGATGGAAAACTGAGACAGAAAAAAAAGTTGAAAATTTGACTGCAGAGATTTCATTAAAACATGGAGCAGGATCTTCAAAACAGAAGGAAATTGATTTTTCTCCTTACACGATCGATACGCAGAATTTTCCGTACAATGTCTGGCGGAAACTGCATAAAAATGTCCTGCTTGATGACAGGGAAGAAATTCTTTTGTCGGGAGATGGACAGGGAGATTATGAACTCCGCGTGGCAATTGCAGACTATCTTCATCAGGCAAGAGGTGTGAATTGTGCCGCAGAACAGATCGTAATCGGCGCAGGTAATGAATATTTAGAACTTCTGCTTGCGCAGGTGTTAGGAGAAAAGAAGACCGTACTGATGGATGATCCGACTTATCTGCAGGCGTACCGCACTTTTTCCAATATGGGTTATCTGGTGAAAAATATTCCGGCAGAGCAGGGGAGTATGCCGATCGAGGCGGTGCGCAGGGAAAACGCAGATATTTTATATGTTATGCCGTCACACCAGTTCCCGTTGGGAACAGTCATGCCTTTAAAACAGCGGCTGGAGCTTTTAAAATGGGCATCGGAGAAAGAAGGCAGATATCTGATCGAGGATGATCATGACAGTGAGTACCGTTATAAGGGAAAGCCAATCCCGTCACTGCAGAGTATCGATCACGAGGAAAAGGTGATATATCTGGGTACTTTTTCAAAAAGTATTGCGCCGTCCTTACGAATCAGCTACATGGTTCTTCCGTTGCATTTGTTAAAAAAATATCAGGAATCATGCAGCTTCTATTCCACAACCGTTTCGAAGATTCAGCAGGAAGTATTGCGGGAATTCATCCGGGGAGGATACTTTGGCAGACATTTAAATAAAATGCGTGGAATTTATAAAAACAAGCATGATTTTTTAGTCGGCGAATTGAAGAAAAAAAACTGGGTGGAGAATATTGCAGGGGATAACGCAGGACTGCATGTGCTTGTGCAGGTGAATACAACGCTTACAGAGGAAGAAATCTGTAAAAAAGCCTCAGAGCGCGGAATCCGTCTCATGGGTATCAGAGAGCATTATATTCACACACCGCCGGAGGGAAGACCGGTACTCTTGTTAGGATATGGAAAACCGGACGAACAGGAAATACAAAAAGGGCTGGAAGTGCTTGAAAGCATTGTTCTGGAAAATAGAATTCCCCTGCCACTTAGGTAGCAGAGGAATTGATAATAAATGTTAATCGTTTCCTGCTTTAACAGAATTTAGGAAAAGAGTAGACGGCGTGTTATTCATCGCTTACAAAGAAGGGAAGAAAAATTGGAAGACTTCTATTTTAATAGAAAACAAAAAGTGAAATACCGTTTGTCAGATAGAAATTCCTGACAGCCGGTATTATGATTTGCAAAGGATTATATGTGTTGATGAAGGAATTAAGTATTAATTAGTGCGTATTACTTAAAACAACATTGCAGTTAAATTCGGTTTGCGAGTAGCTGATTTTTAAGAAACCTTCATATTTCTTAACACTATTTTCAACATTGTAAAGACCAGTTCCATAGTCTTTAGAAGAGAATGTTCCGCATTTTGTGTATGAATTGCAACTATTTTTGACGTTGATTATAACAAAGTTATTATGGGAACTAACTATTACTGATACTTCTTTATTGGTTTTGCAAAGAGCACTAGCAGATAAGGCGTTTTCAAGCAAATTTGAAAATATAGTTGTGATGTCAATGTCATCCATAAATCTAAAATCAGTTTGTTCAACGGTACATTTATACAGAATGCCGTGTTGTTCTGCAAAAATCCTTTTTTCGTTCAGTATAAGATTTAGAACTGTATTATTGCTGTATGGGAATAATACAAAATCTGATATAAGTCTATCCATTCCTTTGATATAGTTATCTGCTTTTTCAAATTCATTGCTTTTATATAGTTGCTCTATCGTATTAACATGCTTATCTATGTCATGTATCATTATCATTCTGTAGTATAGTAAACATTTGCTTAAACGCTAAAATAGGTTATTCT
>OGED01000297.1_pt1 | contig 26029 bp, 19 predicted proteins | sample 1570581 | NCBI WGS metagenome assembly OGED01 (sample SAMEA2582135, study PRJEB24529) | metagenome | biome: Human gut stool | place: China | collected 2011 | reverse complement strand
AGGTATTAACATTGTAAAACGTGCTTTGGAAGAACCTGTTCGTCAAATTGCAGAAAATGCAGGTTTAGAAGGTTCTGTAATTGTTGAAAAATTAAAGGAACAAAAACCAGGTGTAGGTTTCAATGCTGCTACAAATGAATGGGTTGACATGGTTGAAGCTGGTATTGTGGATCCTACAAAGGTAACTCGTTCAGCACTTCAAAATGCAGCTAGTGTATCTGCTTTATTATTGACAACAGAAGCAGTAGTTGCTGATAAGCCAGAACCAGAAAGTAACGACCAAATGCCTGCAACACCAGGTATGGGCGGTATGATGTAATCTATGTTTAGATTACTAAATTAGAAATAAGTAATAAACACTGAGATTTCAGTGTTTATTTTTTTATAAATTATATAATATTTTAAATATATTATATAAAAGTTAAAGATTGTTCAATGATTTTATTATATCCTGCATGTTATACTAACATTAGTGATAGTTAGGGATTAGGGGGATAGTAATGAAAAAATCAAGTAACGAAAAAATTGACATAAATAGGATAACTCCTGATGCAGACTATGGGCTTACGGATAAACAAGTGGAAAAATATAAGAAAAATGGTTGGAGTAATGAGGCAGTGAAACCACCTGTACGTACTGCTAAAGAAATAGTTGCAGAAAATATATTTACATACTTTAATTTGATATTTTTAATATTAACTTTACTTTTATGTTTAGTAAATTCATTTAGAAACTTAACCTTTTTACCAATTATTATTGCAAATATTTTTATTGGGATAATTCAAGAATTAAGGGCAAAAAAAGTTGTTGATAAGTTAACGATGCTAAATGTTCCTCAGGCTATGGTGGTAAGAAACGGAGAGGTTAAACAAGTAAATGCAGAAGATTTAGTATTAGATGATATTGTAATCTTTAAAATGGGAAATCAAATTTTAGCTGATAGTGAAATTGTAAGTGGAGAAGTTTTAGTAAATGAATCTTTATTGACAGGTGAGTCTGATGAAATTCCTAAAAAGCCAGGAGATAAATTAATGTCAGGTAGCTTTATTATTGCTGGAAAGTGTAGAGCAAGACTAACAGCGGTTGGCAGAGACTCATATATTTCTAAGTTAACATTAGAAGCTAAGAAAATGAAAAATGTTGAACGTTCTGAAATGATCCAAGATCTTGATATATTAGTAAAATTTGTAGGTGTAGCGTTAGTTCCGATTGGAATTGTTTTATTTATACAAGGAATTTTCATAAATCATGAAAGTTTACATGACAATATAACATCTATGGTAGCAGCTGTTTTAGGTATGATACCAGAGGGACTGTATTTGTTAACAAGTGTAGCATTAGCTGTTAGTTCCATGAGGTTGGCGAAGAAAAAAGTATTGCTTCATGATATGAAAAGCATTGAAACTCTAGCAAGGGTAGATGTTTTATGTGTAGATAAAACAGGAACAATTACTGAAAATGAAATGAAAGTAGAAAAAATAAAAGCAATCGATATAGAAAACAGAGATGCCTTTGAAGAGTTATTAGCAAAGTTTGTTTATGCAATGGATGAAAGCAATAATACTATGAAAGCTATAAGAAATTATTGCAAACAGACGAGCAAAGTGATAGCAAGTGAAATCATTACATCAAAAAATAAGTATAGTGGGGCTGTTTTTGAAAATGATGCATACATATTAGGTGCTCCTGAATTTGTATTGCGTGAAGATTTTTCATTATATCAAGATGATATTAATGAAGATACTAAAAAAGGATATAGAGTACTAGTATTTGGAAAAGCTTTAGATGGCTTTATGGATAAGAAAGTTACAGGTAAAGTAATTCCTATAGGATATGTATTAATAACAAATCCCATAAGAAAAGAGGCACCTGCAACATTTAACTATTTTAAGGAGCAAGGAGTAGAAGTAAAGGTTATTTCTGGAGATAATCCGCAAACTGTTTCAGAAATATCTAAAAAAGCTAAAATTGAAAATGCAGATCTGTACATTGATGCTACAAAGTTAGAGACAAAAGAGGAACTAGCTGAAGCAGTTAAAAACTATAATATTTTTGGTAGGGTGACACCAACGCAAAAAAGAGAAATTATACGAATTTTGAAAGAACAAGGAAGAACTGTTGCTATGACAGGCGATGGAGTAAATGACGTGCTAGCACTGAAAGATGCAGATTGCAGTATAGCTATGGCGTCTGGTAGTGATGCTGCAGTTTATTCATCGCAAGTAGTGCTATTAGAATCGAATTTTTCATGTATGCCTGACGTAGTTTTAGAAGGAAGACGTGTAGTAAATAACATCCAACGTTCTGCTAGTTTGTTTTTGGTAAAGAATATATTTTCCTTTTTCTTATCAATGTTAGCAGTTATTTTATCATTTACTTATCCGTTAAAGCCTGCACAAGTTTCATTGATAGGAATGTTTACAATTGGAATACCTGCCTTTTTCCTGGCATTACAACCTAATAAAGAAAAGATAGAAGGGCGATTTTTATCTAATATATTACTAAGGGCCTTTCCAGCAGGGATAACTGATGTGATAGTTGTGGAAATGATGGTACTTCTAGCTTCGATGTTTGAAATAAAATATGCAGACTATTCAACAGCTTCCACTATTTTATTATCTATAGTAGGATTGATAGTTTTGTATAAGACCTGTAAGCCATTCAATGTCCTTAGAGTAACCGTTTATGTGGGATGTATCTTAGGATTGATAGGAAGTTGCGTATTTTTACCATGGTTATTTGGCATTACATTGCCATCGAAAGAATGTATTGTTTTATTAATATTAATTGCAATAACGATTAATACGTTATTAAGTTTTACAACCAAAATTGTTAACTTAGTTCGAAATGGTTTTATTAAAATTAGAAATAAAATAAAAAATATTTTGAATAATTAACAGTTAATTTCTAACAAGAACTATGTGACAAAATTCTAACAAATTTACTTTTTTAAACATTTTGATTAAATAGCTGTTGAAACTTTGAATGAAATATGATTTTATATAATTTGTATCAAAATATTCTTAACATTTAGTTAAGAAAAGAGAAAAATAGATAATTAAATTAAGGGAGCAATTATTATGTGGCGTTACTTAAAAAGATTACTTATTGGGGAGCCGCTTAAGACAACAGAAGAAGGCGGCCAAGCGTTAACAAAATTTAAAGCTCTAGCATTACTTTCATCAGATGCTTTATCCTCAGTTGCTTATGGTACAGAACAAATTACAACAGCTTTATTTGTTTTATCTGCAGCAGCTACATGGTATGCAGTTCCAGCAGCAGGGATAGTATTGATTTTACTTTTTGCAATAACTATGTCATATCGACAAATTATCCATGCGTATCCTTCTGGTGGTGGTGCTTATGTTGTTGCTACGCAGAACTGGGGAACAGGTGCAGGATTAGTAGCTGGAGGTTCTTTATTAGTTGACTATATGCTTACGGTAGCTGTATCTGTAACATCTGGTACAGAAGCAATTACTTCTGCAATACCTTCTTTGAGGGCTCATAGTGTAGGTATATCTATTTTAATTGTCCTGTTCATTATGACTTTGAATTTAAGAGGATTGCGTGAATCAGCTTCATTTTTGACGGTTCCAGTATATTTCTTTGTAATTATGATTGTAGCTTTGGTGGGTTGGGGATTATTTAATATCTTCACAGGTAATATTCACTATGCTGCAGCAGCACATGTCGGTCAAGCAGTTCCTGGAATGTCAGTACTTTTATTCTTAAAAGCTTTTTCTGCAGGTTCTTCCTCATTAACAGGGGTTGAAGCTATTAGTAATGCAGTTCCAAACTTTAAGAAACCTAAACGTAAAAATGCTGCTAATACATTAGGAATTATGGCATTGATTTTGGGTATCTTCTTTGCTGGAATTACATTCTTAAGTTACTACTTAGGTATTTTACCTAATTCCAAGCAAACAGTTTTATCACAAATAGGTATTGCTGTATTTGGGCATGGAGTGCTATTTTATCTATTACAATTAGCAACTGCGATGATTTTAGCTGTTGCTGCTAATACAGGTTTTTCAGCATTTCCAATCCTTGCATATAATCTTGCCAAGGATAAATTTATGCCACATATGTTTATGGACAAGGGTGATCGTCTAGGATACTCTAATGGTATTATTGCATTAGCAATTGGTGCGATTACTTTGATTTTAATTTTCCATGGACAAACTAATCTATTGATACCTTTATATGCAGTAGGCGTGTTTGTGCCATTTACTTTATCTCAGTCCGGAATGATTATTCATTGGTTTAGAGAACGAGGTAAACACTGGATTTTAAACTCAATATTTAACTTTGTAGGTGCTCTAATTTCATTAGCTCTAGTTATTTTCTTGTTCTGGTTACATTTTGCAAATGTATGGCCATATTTGATTATTATGCCAGCATTGATTTTTGGATTCTATAAGATACACGATCACTATGTGAAGATTGCCGCTCAATTAAGATTAAGCAATGATGCTCAATTGCACGATTATGACGGTTCAACTGTTATTGTATTAGTTAGTTCTGTAACTCACGTAACTACTGGTGCTATTAACTATGCTCGTTCAATTGGTGACTATGTAATTGCAATGCATGTTTCGTTTGATACTAACCCTAAAAAAGAACACGAAACTGCTAAGGAATTTAAGGAATCATTTGGCGATGTGAGATTTGTTGATTTACATTCATCTTATCGTTCGGTTCAGACTCCTGTTATTAGATTCTGTGATGTTATTGCTAAGAAAGCTGCTGAAAGAAATTATTCAGTTACAGTCTTGGTACCTCAATTTGTACCTAAGAAGCCTTGGCAAAATATCTTGCATAACCAAACAGCATTACGTTTAAGAACAGCTTTGAATTCTCGAGAAAACATCATTGTTTCAACTTATAATTATCATTTGAAAAAATAATTAAAATAAGGATTGGCGATGTTAAATTGTCAATCCTATTTTAATTTTAGGTATTAATGACTAATTTGATAAGTTATGATAAGATAGCGATATATAATAAATTGTTAAAACATAGTTCTACATATAGTTAGAACTTAAGAAAGAGGATAATATGTATAGAATTATAGCATCTCTATTTGCAACAATGATTCTATCAGCTATTTTGACTCCGTTTATAAGATTGTTAGCATTTAAAGTAGGAGCTGTTGACAATCCAAATGCTCGTCGTGTAAATAAGGTTCCTATGCCGACAATGGGTGGATTAGCTATTTTTCTAGCATTTAATGTGACTAATTTTCTTTTATTGAGAAAGCAATACCCAATCGAACAATTGTGGGCATTATTGTTAGCAGAATGTATAATTTTAGCTACTGGAATAATAGATGATATTTATGAATTAAAACCTAGACAAAAAATATATGGAATAACTTTAGCAGCTTTAGTAGTATTTTTTATTGCTAAAATTAAAATGACAACTATTACATTGCCATTTTTAGGTACAGTAACTTTAGGGTGGTTAAGTTTACCAATAACACTAATATGGATTTTAGCAATTACTAATGCAGTTAATTTAATTGATGGATTAGATGGATTAGCAACTGGAGTAGCAATTATTGCTTTATCTACCAGTGCAGTTACAGGGTATTTCTTTTTAAATGTAACTAATACTTTTATATCAATAATGATGTTTACGTTAGTAGCAGCATTGATAGGATTTTTGCCATATAATTTTCATCCTGCTAAGATATATTTAGGTGATACGGGATCTTTATTTATAGGTTTCATGATCTCGGTTTTTGCATTATATGGTTTGAAGAATGCGACATTTATTACAATAATAATTCCAGTTATTATTTTAGGAGTACCAATAACTGATACTGTTTATGCAATTTTACGAAGAATTTTAAATAAAAAACCAATTTCACAAGCTGATAAGCATCATTTGCATCATAGACTAATGCAAATGGGATTGAGTCATAGACAAACCGTATTAGTTATTTATGGAATAGCATTGATTTTTTCATCTATTTCATTGCTATATCCTATTTCTAGTTTTTGGGGTTCTGTTTTATTGACGGTGGCCACACTATTGGGATTAGAAATTTTCGTTGAGGTTATTGGATTAGTTGGTGAATCACGACGTCCATTATTGAATTTTATTAAAAAAATAGTTCTCTTGTCTGAAAATAAAATAGAAAAATAAAAAATGACAGAAAATGTTTAGTATTTTCTGTCATTTTTGCGTATATAGAAAGTAGAAAACATTGGGAGGGTAGGTATGGATGGATTTTAATGAAATGGCTGGTCGTTTAGTAGTAGTCGATAAATCGGAAGAAAAAATAATGTCATCTGATAATATTGAAGTTTATCAAGCAATTAAGATTTTTAAAAATAAGATAAAGTGTAATCGTTGTGGGAAAGTAACAACTAAGGAAAGAGCTAAACTACCCTATGACAATTACTATTGCCCGAAATGTATTGTTTTAGGAAGAGTTAGTACATTGAATAATTTAGTTCATGTTATTGAGGATAATCATTTTAATAATGTTGATGAAATTTTAACGTGGGATGGGGAATTGTCTAAATTTCAAGAGGTATGTTCTAATGAATTAATTAATATAATTGGAAAAAATACGGAGCATTTATTATGGGCTGTTACGGGGGCTGGGAAAACGGAAATGCTATTTAAACCAATAGCTGAAGCCTTAAGAAAAAATTTTCGTGTAGCGATTGCTTCTCCTAGAGTGGATGTATGTAATGAATTATATCCACGTTTAGATAAAGCTTTCAAAGAGATTGATAAAGTTCTTTTGCATGGAAGAAGTGAAGAAACATATAGATATACTCAATTGGTAGTATGTACAACACACCAATTATTAAAATTTAAAGAAGCTTTTGATGTACTGATAATTGATGAAGTCGATGCTTTTCCATACGTTAATAATAAAGAATTATTATTTGCAACTAAACAAGCTATTAAGAAAACAGGAACTCTTATTTACCTAACTGCTACACCTAGTAATGAGTTGGCAAAAAAGATAAAAAGAGGAAATATATCTATAAGTTATTTACCAATGAGATTTCATCAAAATGCCTTGCCCACTATAAAAGTAGAATTTACAAATAATTGGTGGGAACTTATTTTACAAGGAAAATTAGATACAAAGATTAAAAAGTATCTAAAAAAATGGCAGCAAAATGGAAAGCAGTTCTTAATATTTGTACCCCATGTTGCTATGTTAAATAAAGTAAGAGACGTAATTAAAGGAGTCTTAGCTAGTAAAATAAAAGGTGATACAGTTCATGCAGCTGATGAATATCGAATTGAAAAAGTACAAAAAATGAGAAACAAAGAATATACGTATTTAATAACTACGACAATTTTAGAAAGAGGAGTCACTTTTCCGGAAATAGATTTACTAGTGTTAGGTGCTGATAATAGTGTGTTTTCAACGTCTGCTTTAGTTCAAATTGCTGGGAGGGTTGGGCGTAGTGTTAGTAGACCAGATGGTGATGTAATATTTATCTGTGATAGATATACAAGAAAGGTAAAAGACGCACAAAAACAAATAGAATTTTTAAATAAAAAAGCAAAAAAATTGAGAGAAGGTATCTCATGAATTGTTTATTATGCAACAACACAGTTGATTTTAAACTAAACATCAAATGGATACTATCGTTAAAAAAATATAAGCGGGATAATGTTTGCAAAAGGTGTAGAGAAGAATTGAGAAAATGTAAAATCGCCAACGCCTGTGAAGGATGTGGGAGAGAACAAAAAAAGTTGTTATTATGTAACGACTGCATTAAGTGGAAAAATAATAACAAAATCTTATTGAATAATAAGTCGATATATACATATGATAATTTAATTATCAAAAAATATTTCGAAAGATATAAGTTTATGGGAGACTATTACTGGAGAAAAATTTTTAACATAGAGTTTAAAAATTTTATAACGAATAACTATCCCTCTAAAGATTGGATATATATTCCTATTCCAGTGGACGAATATACAATGCAACATAGAGGTTTCAATCAAGTAGAAGGATTAATAGGAGATCTACCTTATTCAAGAGTTCTGAAGATGAAGAAATTAAAAAGGGATAAAAAGCAGTCAGAAAAAAGTAGAAGTGAGCGTTTGAAAACACAACAACCATTTGAATACATAGGTGATAAACTACAAGGAAATTATGTCATAATAGATGATGTTTATACAACAGGAAGAACTCTATATTATGCTCAAGAATTACTACTAAAAAATGGAGCTAGTAGAGTATGTTCAGTAACTTTAGCAAGATGAGTTAAAAAATTATTGTAAACTTAAACAAAATTTATAAAGAAATTACATAAAACTTGATAAATTTATTTGATAATTTAAACGCTTTCTATTATAATATAGGTAGAAAGAGTGATAAAAGTTTTTTTATTTACTCTCTATATAAGTCTAATAAGACTTAGTTGTGAAAGGAGAGGTTTACCATGTTAAAAATCAATGTTCGTGGTGAAAATATTGAAGTTACAGGAGCAATCCGTGAATACGTTGAAAAGAGATTAGCAAAATTAGAGAAGTTCTTTGATAATACTGCTGATTCAACGGCTCACGTAAACTTAAAGGTGTACTCAGACAAGACTGCAAAGGTAGAAGTAACAATTCCATTGCCATATCTTGTTTTGAGAGCAGAAGAAACCTCACCTGATATGTATGCAAGTATTGATCTTGTTACAGATAAACTTGAACGCCAAATTAGAAAATACAAGACTAAAGTAAATCGTAAGTCTCGTGAAAAAGGCTTTAAGAATTTTGAATTTGCACCTGTTGCAGATGAAAAAGAAGAAGTAGAAGATAAGAAGTTTGAAATCGTTCGTACTAAGCGTCTATCTTTGAAACCAATGGACAGCGAAGAAGCTGTATTACAAATGGACATGTTAGGTCATGATTTCTTCATTTATGAAGATGCAGAAAATGGTGGTATAAATATTGTATATCGTCGTCGCGATGGCCGTTATGGTTTAATTGAAGCTAGTGAAGACTAAGCTTAATTAAATAATTAATTGTTCTAAATACTCCATAGATTAGTCTATGGGGTATTTTATTTTGATGAGCGATGCTATAATTTTTCTTAATGATACGATAATTATTTTGTGAGGATGAATATAAATGTCGAAAGTAAGAAATAATTTTGCTTGGGAAATAGTGTTAATTGCATGCAACTTAAGATTAGCAATCATAATTCTTACACCTTTAATAGATAAAATAGGAGAAACATTTAAGCTATCTACAGTTCAATTAGGGATACTTACTACGATACCATTATTATGTTTTGGTTTTATATCGATATTAATTTCTTTATTGATTAAAAAAATTGGAACTAGAAGAACAATAATAATTGGTTTATTTTTATTGATGTTAGCTAACTTTTTTAGAATATATACTGAAAGTTTGATTTTTGTAGGTACGTTATTTGTTGGTGTATCAATAACTATTTTAAATGTGACTTTACCGGCTTTGGTTGTAGATTATGCTGAAGAAAAATCGGCATTTTTAAATGGTTTATACATAGCTACTAGCAATTTAATTTCTGCTTTAGCAGGAGGTGTGATAGTTCCACTGTCAAATCTAATAGGCTGGGAAAACGCAATTCAAGTATTTTCATTGCCTGCATTAATTGCTGGAGTTGGAGCAATTTTGTTACCTAAAAAGGAAATTGAATTGGATAGTAAGGTAGAAATTTTTGAAAAAGAAAAGGTATGGCAAAGGCATGCTATCTGGTTGTTAGCAATTTTTATGGGATTGCAGTCCTTAGTTTTTTATACGTTGGTTGCATGGTTGCCAAGTGTTTTGGTAAATCATGGAATCTCTCCTGTAATAGCTGGATGGATGTTTGCAGCATTTCAAATGATAGGCTTCCCATTTTCGTATGTAGTTCCTAAATTAGCAAGTAGATTAAAGAGTGCACGATTGACGATGCTATTATTATTAGTGGGATATATTTTAGGTGTGGGAATGCTGATTGTTGTCAAAGATAATTTATGGTTGTTATTGCTAGCTTGTTTAATAAATGGAATAACAACAGGAACAAGTTTTGCATTATCTTTATATCTAATTACTGTTTTTTCAAGTAGTAAGGAAGAAGTTGGGCAAGTTAGTGGTTTTGTCCAATCTGTAGGTTACTTACTGGCAAGTTCAGGTCCAGTTATTTTTGGAGTTCTTAAAGATACTTTTAATAATTGGAATACGACTTTATTGTGTTTATTATTAGTAGCAGCATTTACTGCTATAATTGGATTAGTTATGATAAGAATGGGAAGACAACATTTTTTACGGTTAAATAAGTAAATTTGAAATTAGGGAATTTATTAAGTGTGATTATTTAATTTCAAAGTGATTAATGGTAAAATTAAAGTTAGTTTACAAATTTGGAAATAGTTTAATTTTATTGAGGATTGGAAGGAATTGACATATGGCAAATCTTCTTAAACGTTGGGTGGAAAGTGATAAACGAGAGCTTAAACGCCTAGGAAAAATTGCTGATAAGGTAGAATCATATGCTGATGAATTTGGTGCTTTATCAGATGATGAATTAAAAGCAAAAACAGAAGAATTTAAAAAAAGATATCAAGATGGGGAAAGCTTAGATGATTTATTACCTGAAGCTTTTGCTGTCTGCCGAGAAGGTGCAAAAAGGGTACTAGGCTTGTATCCATCCCATGTTCAAATAATTGGTGGTATCGTTTTGCACGAAGGTAATATTGCAGAAATGAAAACAGGTGAAGGTAAAACTTTGACTGCTACAATGCCAGTATATTTGAATGCTATTTCTGGTAAAGGTGTTCACGTTGTTACTGTTAACGAATATTTATCTGAACGTGATGCCACAGAAATGGGAGAGTTATACACATGGTTAGGATTAACTGTTGGGTTGAACTTAGCTGATAAATCACCAGAAGAAAAGCGTAATGCTTATAATTGTGATATTACTTATTCAACTAATAGTGAACTTGGTTTTGACTATTTGCGTGATAACATGGTTGTTTACAAGGAAGATATGGTTCAACGTCCATTGAATTTTGTTATCGTAGACGAAGTTGACTCTATTTTAATTGACGAAGCTAGAACACCATTGATTATTTCTGGTCAAGCAACGGGAACGACAACTCTTTATACTAGAACTGATCGTTTTGCTAAAACTTTGACAGAAGATGAAGATTTCAAGATTGATTTGGAATCAAAGACAGTTTCATTGACAGAAGATGGTATTCGTAAAGGTGAAAAATATTTTGGATTAAAGAACTTATATGATCCAGATAATATGGCACTAAACCATCATTTGGATAACGCTCTACGTGCTAATTACATCATGCTAAGAGATAAAGATTACGTTGTACGCGATGGTGAAGTGCTAATTGTTGATCAATTTACTGGACGTATTATGGATGGACGTCGTTACTCTGACGGATTACATCAAGCTATTGAAGCTAAAGAACATGTTGAAATTGAAGAAGAAACAAAGACAATGGCTAACATTACTTATCAGAACTTCTTCAGAATGTATAATAAACTTTCTGGAATGACAGGTACAGCTAAGACAGAACGCGAAGAATTCCGTGAAATTTATAATATGGAAGTTGTATCTATTCCTACAAACAAGCCAATTGCTCGTGTAGACAAGCCTGATTTGTTATATCCTACACTAAAGAGTAAATTTAATGCAGTAGTAAGAGATGTAAAAGCACGTCATGAAAAAGGACAACCTGTTTTAGTAGGTACAGTTGCGGTTGAAACTTCTGAATTATTGTCTAAGATGTTAGACGATGAAGGCATACCACACTCTGTTTTAAATGCTAAAAACCATGCTCGTGAAGCTGAAATTGTAATGAATGCTGGTCAACGTGGTGCGGTAACAATTGCTACTAACATGGCTGGTCGTGGTACTGACATCAAACTTGGACCTGGTGTTCGTGAATTAGGTGGATTAGCTGTTATTGGTACTGAACGCCATGAATCACGAAGAATTGATAATCAGTTACGTGGACGTTCTGGTCGTCAAGGAGATCCAGGTGTTACTCAGTTCTATCTATCATTAGAAGACGATTTAATGTTGCGTTTTGGATCGGAACGTATTAAGAATTTCTTGGAAAGAATGAAAGTTAGCGATGACGATGCAGTTATTCAATCTAAGATGATAAGTCGTCAAGTAGAATCAGCACAAAAACGTGTTGAGGGTAATAACTATGATACTCGTAAGCAAGTTCTTCAATATGATGATGTTATGAGAGCTCAACGTGAAGTTATTTATGCTCAAAGACAACAAGTAATTATGGAAGAAAAGAGCTTGAAACCAATAATCATGCCTATGATTGAAAGAACTGTAAAGCATACGGTTTTGATGCATACTCAAGGTGATAAGAGTGAATGGAATTTGCAAGGTATTTTAGATTTTGCTGTTTCTGCAATGGTTAATGAAGATACTATTAGTTTAGGTGATTTAGTGAATAAAACACCAGATGAAATTGTTGACTATTTAATGAAACGTGCAGAAGATATCTATGCTGAAAAAGAAAAACAATTGTATGACGAAAGTCAAATGTTAGAATTTGAAAAAGTTGTAATTCTAAGAGTTGTTGACTCATTGTGGACAGATCATATTGATGAAATGGACCAATTAAGACAATCTATTGGTTTGCGTGGATATGGACAATTAAATCCATTGGTAGAATATCAACAAGATGGTTTCAGAATGTTTGAACAAATGGTAGGTGCAATCGAATATGATGTTACTCGTTTGTTCTTGAAAGCTGAAATTAGACAAGACATAAAGCGATAATAAACAGTAAAGACTGGAAAGAAGTTCTTCTTTCTAGCCTTTATAGTATACAGACTAAATTATTGATAGGAGCGATGATTTTGAACTTAGAATTAAGTGAATATAAGAAAAATATTGCCGAAATGAGTAATAAAGTTAGTGAATTTAGGAGGTCTCTTTGACTTAGATGCTCTAGAAGAAAAGATTGCAGAAAATGAAGCAAGGATGGCAGAACCAGGATTTTGGGATGACCAAGAAAAAGCACAAGAAGTTATTGCCGAAAATAATGATTTAAAGGCAAAATTTGAGACATTTCATGAACTGGCGGAATCTATTTCAGATTTAGAAGTGTCGTTAGAGTTATTACAAGAAATTCCAGATGATGAAGAATTACAAGCAGATTTAGAAGAAAATTATCAACATGCTGAAAAATTGTTACAATCATACCAATTAAATATGTTGTTAAGTGAAAAGTATGATAAGAATAATGCTATTTTAGAAATTCATCCTGGAGCAGGTGGTACAGAATCTCAAGACTGGGGATCAATGCTACTAAGAATGTATACACGCTGGGCTAGTCAACATGATTTTAAAGTTGAAACTGTAGATTATCAACCAGGTGATGATGCTGGTATAAAAAGTGTAACGCTTATGATAGAAGGAAAAAATGCTTATGGTTATCTACGAAGTGAACGAGGAGTTCATAGACTGGTACGTATTTCACCATTTGATTCTGCTGGAAGACGTCATACCTCGTTTGCATCTGTTAATGTTATGCCAGAACTTGATGATTCTGTTGAAGTTGAGTTAAGACCTGAAGATATAAAAATGGAGGTCTTTCGTGCTAGTGGAGCAGGTGGACAGCATATTAATAAAACTTCTTCAGCTGTTAGACTTATTCATATACCAACGGGAATAGTTGTTTCAAGTCAGGCACAACGTTCTCAATTTCAAAATAGAGCAACTGCAGAAAATATGTTACGTGCTAAGTTGTATCAATTGGAGATGGAAGAAAAAGAAAAACAACGTGCTGCTATTCAAGGGGAACAATTAGATATTGGTTGGGGTTCCCAGATTAGATCATATGTCTTTCATCCATACTCAATGGTCAAAGATCATCGTACAGATTATGAAACTGGAAATATTCAAGCAGTCATGGATGGAGATTTAGATCCATTTATCAATGCTTATTTACAATGGAAGCTGCAACAAGCTAATCCACAATAATTATTGTATAAAAATAAAACTATAGAAGCTAAAGCACCAATAAATCAGTAGTTAACGAGACTGATTATAGGTGCTTTTTTAATTATGTGATATTTTTGTCAATGAATTACAAAATTTGATATACTTAAACTAAACTATGTCTTGAGGAGGGGACGTTAACTTGTTAATTTTAAAACTTATAGGTAGTTACTTATTAACACCTGTTCTATGGTTAGGAATATTGTACGTAATTATTAGTTATAATCAGAGAATTAATAAAGAAAGAAAACAATTTAGAGTTGCGATAAATAAGGATTTTTATGAGGGACGAAATTTCATAAAATATGGTCTGTTCTTTTTTGTGATGGGAAGTTTAATTTCCATGATATTAGGACTAACCTTGCCTACAAATAGTGTATACATATATCAAATTTTAGTAGTACTAGCGTTTTTAATAAACGGATTTTCAACAACAAGCATGTTATTAGTTATGACTGCAGCAGGTATATTAGAGTTAGTTGTCCCAAGATTCATTACATTTTTTGGAGATGTATTTCCAGAAATATCAGGGCCTAGTTGGCTATTGTTAATATTTATTTCAATATTAGCCGATTATTATCTAAAGAGAAATATGAAGAAGCATCCATTAAGTCCAAGGATAAAAAGTGGAAAACGTGGTAGAAATATTGCCACATATTTAGGGAGGGAAACGATTGTGTTTCCACTGTTGGTATTAATTCCTAGTGGTACTCTCTCTAGCACTTTGAATTTTTGGCCAGTTTTTAATATTGGTAATCAAAAATTTTCGTTAATTTTATTTCCAATTTTTATAAGTACTAGCGTTAAAGTTATAAAAAGAGCTAAGGAACGAGTAATTCAAGATAAATTAAAGAATACTGAATTACTTTTAGGCCTAACTTTTATTTTAATAGTATTAACTAAATTTATGTCAAGACTATTTTTGATCAGTTTGATAATTTTGACAGTAGTATCGATATTTTTGGAAATTAAACTTAGAAAGAAAGAGAAAGATGCTAATTCTTGGTATGTGGAAACAGATGAAGGAATTAGAATTATTTCGGTTCAGCCAGAAACACCTGCAGCAAAAATGAAGTTGCAGCCGGGAGATGTTATTTTGACATGCAATAATAGAGTGGTAAATTCTGAGGAAGAATTTTATCAAGCATTACAACTAAACTCTGCATATTGCCATGTTAAAGTGAGAACTTATGAGGGAGATTTACGAATTGCTGAAAGTGCCATTTTTATGGATTCTCCTCATGAAATCGGCTTAATTTTATTCCACTAGTTAGAAGGTGAAAATATGGCAAAAGTATTGGTTGTAGATGATGAACAGGCAATAACAACATTATTGAAATATAATTTAGAAAAGGCAGGCTATGAAGTTAAAACCGTTAATAATGGAAATGATGCATTAGATGAAGGATTAACTGGCAAATACGACTTTATAATCTTAGATCTAATGTTGCCAGGAATTGATGGAATTGAAGTTACTAAGAGAATAAGACAAGAAAAGATAACAACATATATTCTTATTCTTACTGCTAAGGACGATGAGTATGATAAGATCATTGGACTAGAATTAGGTGCTGATGATTATTTGACTAAACCATTTTCACCACGTGAAATTGTTGCTAGGTTAAAAGCAGTCAAAAGAAGAGTGGAACATTATTCTGATAATTCAGAGAAGGATTCCAAAAATAAGTATTACTTTGGAAACTATGTGGTAAATCTTGACAGTTATGAATTGAGAGATAAAAATAATAATTTAATTAAGTTAACGCCTAAAGAATTCGAATTGCTTGTGTATTTTTTAAGAAAAAAAGGTAGGGTTTTAGGACGCGAAGAATTATTGAACAATGTTTGGGGATTTGACTATATCGGTCAAACAAGAATGGTAGATATGCATGTCAGTCATTTACGTGAAAAAATAGAGGAGAATCCTAAGAAGCCTATTTTTTTAAAAACTGTTAGAGGCTTCGGTTATCGCTTTGAGGACGAATAATGAGTAAAATTAGACTTGTTTTATTAAATATTGTTTTGGTTTTAGTATCAATGCTAGGTGCAGTATTGATAATGGTTGATTTTAAAAAATCAGTTCTATCAGAGTTTTTAGAAAAAGAATCGTGGATACAAATTATAATTGCTGTTGTAGTACTTGTAGTATTAGATACAGGAATTGACTTGTGGAATAGTAGAAAACAAAGAAAAGAGATAGAAAGATTAAATAAGAAAATTATAGAAGATATCAAATTAACTGATAATGTGATAGATAAGAAGAATCCTTATTACGAGTTATCTCAATCTATAGGTTATGTTCAAGATAAACAAAATAAGCTTTCTAAAAAATATGATAAAAGAAAAAGGGAATATTTGAGCTTATTAGAATATATCGATATTGGAATATTAGTTATTGATTATAAAGATAGATTAACAATGTCTAATGAATTAGGAAAAGATTTTTTTGATTTTGATAATGAATGGAAAAATCAAGATTATCAAAATTATATTTACAATCTTGATGTGAGAAAATTAATTGAGCAAGTTAAGTTGACCAAGGAAGATAAGAAAAAACAGATTGTATTAAAAGTCGATACAGTTCAAAAAATTGTTGAGACAAGTGCTATCTATATTCCGATAGATTCTGAGCGCTACTTAATAATGCTGATGTTACGAGATTTAACAGCTCAAAAAGAAGTAGAGAAAAAGCAATTAGATTTTGTGGGAAATCTTAGTCATGAAATAAAAACGCCTATTACTGCAATAACAGGATTTAGTGAGACACTATTAGATGGTGCTCTAGATGATAAAGAAGTTAGTAAACAATTTATTGAAATTATTCATGATGAAAGTACAAAACTGTCAAACTTGGTTGATGACATGATAACTATTTCTAGATTAAACGAGCATGGAAGTTTGAATATTGAGTTGGTGAATATCTTTAAGTTGGTTAAAGATACATTACAATTATTTAGTCATGAAATTGAGAAAAAAGGATTGAATGTTAGGATAGAAATAGATGAAGAATTAAGCTTATATTGTGATAAATTGAAATTAAAGCATATTATCACTAATTTAATTCAAAATGCAATTCGATATAATTTAGAAAATGGGGAAATAAAAATTAAGGTTCAAAATGACAAAAAAAATGAGTGGGTCTTTGTCATCAGTGATACAGGTATTGGCATATCGGATGAAGATAAAGAAAGAATCTTTGAGAGATTTTATCGTGTAGATAAATCACATAGTAAAACAGTTGGTGGAACAGGATTAGGTTTAGCTGTTGTAAGGGAATCAGTTGATGCTTTATCTGGAAGGATAAAAGTTAAAAGTCAAATTAATGAAGGAACAACATTTTATGTGATTTTACCGAGATTTAAAGCAAGGTAGGGATAGTAATATATGAAAAAATTATACAGATCAAATAGAAATCGTATAGTTGGTGGAGTTTGTGGTGGTATTGGTGAATATTTAGGAATAGATGCTAAATATGTCAGAATAACTTTTGTAGCTTTGACCGTTATTACTAGTATTTTTAGACCACTGTCTATGGTCGTACCTGGAATTTATATTATTATGATGCTAGCAATTCCAGTTAAAAAAATTAATAGAGATAATTTTGACTCAGCTTTTGATCCATTCTCATATTTTGAGAAAACAGATGATGTTAAAGAAGAGAAAGGTAGAAAAACATTAACAAATGTTACTGAAAAGGACATTAAAGATGATAGAAAGGATTAAACAATGTATTTAGGTTTTTGGAAGAGAGTTTTAATAAATGGCATATTTTTTATAGCGATTGCTGGTTTATATAGCTCAGGGCTACATGTGGCCAATGTTTGGGTAGCATTCATGGCTGCATTTGTTTTAGGATTGTTAAATACGTTTGTAAAACCATTTTTAATAATTTTATCTTTACCGATAACTTTATGGACAATGGGGCTGTTTTATTTTGTAATCAATGCTTTATTACTAGAATTGACTTCAGTTGTAATGAAAGGAGCATTTTATTTTACAAGTTTTGGTTCAGCGCTAATTGTTGCAATTATCATGAGTATTGTGAACTTAATTGTGACAAATTATTTTATGAATAGATAAAGTAGTGAAACCGGTTTATAAAAATGATAGAATATAGATAGAAGTTATTTACTTCTGAATGGAGGGAAGATAATGAATAGTGTTTCAGTAGCTAACTTGGTAGAAGCTATTAACTTAACTGTTTATTCTGGAGAAGAATATCTAGAAGAAAAAAAGATTACTACAAGTGATATCTATCGTCCTGGTCTAGAACTTACAGGATATTTTGAATATTATCCAGAAGAACGTATCCAGTTATTTGGGATGACAGAAGTCTCATACGCTCATCAATTGACTGAAAAAGATTTACAAGATGTTGCGGAAAAATTATGTGCTTCAAAGACACCTTGTTTAGTAATTGCTAGGGATCTAAAGGTGCCAGCAGAATTAGAAAAATCAGCGGAAGCCAATAATATTCCGATTTTATTATCTAGCTTACCAACAACAAGATTGTCATCAAAAATGACGGATTATCTTGAAGGAAAGTTAGCTGAGCGAAGAGCAATGCATGGAGTACTAGTAGATATCTATGGCTTAGGTGTCCTAATTACTGGAGATTCAGGTGTAGGTAAATCAGAAACTGCACTTGAATTAATAAAACGTGGGCATCGTTTAATAGCTGATGATAGGGTCGAAGTATGGCAACAAGATGAACAAACTGTTGTTGGTGAAGCACCACAAATTTTGCGTCATTTATTAGAAATTAGAGGAATTGGAATCATTGATGTCATGAATTTATTCGGTGCTGGTGCTGTTAGACAAGACACAGATATATCATTGATTGTTCATCTTGAAAATTGGAGTAAAGATAAGCAATTTGATCGTTTAGGTTCAGGAGAACAAAGTCAGCAAATTTTTGATGTATCAGTTCCTAAAATTACTATTCCAGTAAAAATTGGACGAAATTTAGCTATTATTATTGAAGCCGCAGCGATGAATTTCCGTGCAAAAACAATGGGATATGATGCAACTAAAGCATTTGAGAGAAATCTTAACAATTTAATTAAAGAGAATTCAGAAAATTAGAGGTGTAAAGATTAATGAATTTTTTAGGAGTAATTAATCCGGTTGCCTTACAATTAGGTCCATTTCAAATTAGATGGTATGGAATAATTATTGCTAGTGCAGTTATTCTGGCAGTATATTTATCTGTTTTAGAGGGAAGGAAACAAAATATCTTAGATGATGACATCTATGATTTATTGTTGTATTCTCTGCCAGTAGCAATTATCTGTGCCCGAATTTACTATGTAGTTTTTGAATGGTCATATTATTCTCATCATTTAAGTGAGACTTATCGTATTTGGGACGGTGGAATTGCTATTTATGGTGCACTAATAGGTGCAGTTATAGTTATCTTGATCTTTTGTCGTCGCCGCAATATTCCAACTTGGACTTTACTTGATGTGATTGCCCCAACAGTTATATTGGCACAAGGTATAGGGCGTTGGGGAAATTTCATGAATCAAGAAGCTCATGGTGTTGCAACGACTTTAGGTTTTTTAAAATCGTTACATCTACCTAAGTTTATAATTAACCAGATGTATATAGATGGAACATATTATCAACCTACGTTTCTTTATGAGTCTCTATGGGATATTAGTGGATTCGTTGTTTTAATTATTTTGAGAAGACAGAAGAAATTATTAAAAAGTGGAGAAGTCGTTCTGTCTTACATAATTTGGTATTCATTTGGTCGTTTCTTTATTGAAGGAATGAGAACTGATAGCTTAATGTTGGGGAGCTTAAGGGTATCACAATGGTTATCTTTAATTCTGTTTATTAGTGCCATTACAGCAATCTTTTACAGAAGATATAATGATCCATTATTGAAATGGTATACAGAATAATAATTAATTTAAAAAAATTTGCTATTCTATAGTATAATATAGATATATGTTAATGGAAGGGTGATTTTCATGAGTTGGCAAGATACTTACCAAGACTGGAAAGAAAATAAAGAATTAGTTGAAGATTTACGTGCAGATTTAGTACGTATGGAAGGAAATCAAGATGAACTTGAAGATGCATTCTATGCACCATTAGAATTTGGTACAGCTGGTATGCGTGGGGTTTTAGGTGCAGGAATTAATCGTATGAACATTTATACTGTTCGTCAAGCTACTGAAGGTTTAGCTCTTTTCATGGAAACTCTTGATGAAGAAACAAGAAAACGTGGTGTAGCTATTAGTTACGATTCACGTCACCATTCACAAGACTTTGCTTTTGAATCTGCTAGAGTATTAGGACAACATGGTATTCCAACATTTGTTTTTGAAAGTTTACGTCCAACACCTGAATTATCATTCACAGTACGTCACTTACATACTTATGCAGGAATTATGATTACTGCAAGTCACAATCCAAAGCAATATAACGGATATAAGATTTATGGTGAAGATGGGGCACAAATGCCTCCTAAAGAATCAGATTTGATTACTAAATATATTCGTAAAGTAGACGATCTATTTGCGATTAAAGTTGCAGATCAAGAAGAACTAATTGAAGATGGTGTTCTTAAGGTAATTGGTGACGAAGTTGATAAAGCATACTTAGATGAAGTAAAACAAGTTACTATTAACCAAGAATTAGTTGCTGAAGAAGGTAAGACAATGAAACTTATCTTCACACCACTTCATGGTACAGGAGCTATGTTGGGTGAAAAAGCTTTGCGTCAAGCAGGTTTTGAAAACTTTACAATGGTTCCAGAACAAGCTAAGCCAGATCCTGATTTCTCAACAGTTAAGAAACCAAATCCAGAAGATACAGCAGCCTTTGATTTAGCTATTAAATTAGGTAAAGAAGAAGGTGCAGATTTATTAGTTGCTGTTGACCCTGATGCTGACCGTTTGGGAGCAGCTGTACGTCAACCAGATGGTGAATATCAATTATTAACAGGTAACCAAATTGCAGCAATTATGTTAAACTACATTTTAACTGCTAGAAAGAATGCAGGTACTTTACCAGCTAACGCAGCAGCAGTTAAATCAATTGTATCAAGTGAATTTGCTACAAAGATTGCTGAAAGTTTTAACGTAGACATGATCAATGTTTTAACTGGATTCAAATTTATTGCTGAACAAATTAAGCATTTTGAAGATACAAATGAACATACATTTATGTTTGGATTTGAAGAAAGTTATGGATATTTGGTTCGTCCATTTGTTCGTGATAAAGATGCTGTACAATCACTTGTAATGTTAGCAGAAGTGGCTGCTTTCTATAAGAAACAAGGTAAGAATCTATACGATGGTCTTCAAGAATTATTTGAAAAGCATGGATATTTTGTTGAAAAGACAACATCATTAACTTTTGATGGAGTTGAAGGTGCTAATAAGATTAAAGACTTAATGGCTAAATTTAGAGCTGAAGCACCAAAACAATTTGGTGATTATAAAGTTGTTGCAATGGAAGATTTCGATAAATCTGAAAAGAGTTATGCTGACGGAAAAGTTGAAACAATGACTCTACCTAAGTCTAACGTATTGAAATTCTTATTGGAAGATGGTACATGGATTGCTATTCGTCCTTCTGGTACAGAACCAAAGATCAAATTCTATATTGGTACTTTAGGCGATACCTTAGAAGCAGCAACAAAGAAACGTGCAGTCTTTGAAGAAGAAATTAATAATTTTGTAAATGAATAATAAATAGAAATTAGTTTAGAGAAACGTCTTATTACTGATAAAAATTAGTAGTAAGACGTTTTTATTAATTCTAAACTAAGTAGTAGTAGAATTCTTGTTCGGTGTGGTACAATATATATGCAATTTTTATGATTGGGAGGGTTCGATGTGATTGAGCGTCAAGCAGATAGAAATTTTGAATTAGTTTCTAAGTATAGCCCAACTGGAGACCAGCCGGAAGCAATACAAGAATTAACAGAAGGAATTAAAAAAGGTGAAAAAGCTCAAATTTTAATGGGAGCGACAGGTACTGGTAAAACTTTTACAATTTCTAATGTAATAAAGAATGTTAATAAACCAACTTTAGTTTTAGCACATAATAAGACGTTGGCAGGACAATTATATGGAGAATTTAAAGAATTCTTTCCTAATAATGCAGTGGAATATTTTGTTAGTTATTATGACTATTATCAACCAGAAGCTTATGTTCCTTCTAGCGATACTTATATTGAAAAAGATTCAAGTATCAATGATGAAATAGATAAACTTCGTCACTCTGCTACAAGTTCGTTATTAGAAAGAAATGATGTAATTGTTGTGGCTTCTGTTTCATCAATCTTTGGGTTAGGTGATCCTCATGAATATAGAGAACACACAATTTCATTAAGAGTCGGACAAGAAATTGATCGTAATAAATTATTAAATGATTTAATTGATATTCAATTTGAACGAAATGACATCGACTTTCAACGTGGACGTTTCAGAGTTCGTGGAGATGTTGTTGAAATCTTTCCAGCTTCAAGAGATGAGTCAGCATTACGAGTAGAATTTTTTGGCGATGAAATTGATAGAATTAGAGAAATTGACCCATTGACTGGAGAAACTATCGCTGATAGAGAACACATCGCTATTTTCCCTGCTACTCACTTTATGACAAATGAAGAAAGATTAGGAACAGCGATTGAGGGAATTCAACAAGAATTAGAAGAAAGAACGACTGAATTAAAGAATGAAGGAAAACTTTTAGAGGCTCAAAGACTACAGCAAAGAACCACGTATGATATTGAAATGCTAAAGGAAATGGGATATTGTTCTGGAATTGAAAACTATTCAAGACATATGGATGGTAGAAAACCAGGAGAAGCACCTTATACTTTATTAGATTTCTTCCCAGATGATTTCTTGATTGTAGTAGATGAATCACATGTAACGATGCCCCAAGTTAGAGGTATGTATAATGGGGATAGAGCTAGAAAGCAAATGCTGGTAGATTATGGATTTAGGTTACCTAGTGCTTTAGATAATCGTCCATTAACTAGAGAAGAATTTGAAAAACATGTAAATCAAATAATTTATATGTCAGCGACACCAGGGCCTTATGAACAAGAAAAAACATCACATGTTGTACAACAGATTATTCGACCAACTGGATTATTAGATCCAGAAATTGAAGTTCGTCCTATTATGGGACAAATGGATGACTTAGTTGGAGAAATCAATAAACGGGTTGAACTTAATGAAAGAGTATTTGTTACAACGTTAACTAAAAAAATGGCTGAAGATTTAACTGATTATTTCAAAGAAATGGGAATAAAAGTTAAATACTTACACTCTGATATAAAGACATTAGAAAGAACCGAAATTGTTCGAGACTTAAGAATGGGAAAATTCGATGTATTAGTAGGTATTAATCTTTTGAGAGAAGGAATAGATGTGCCTGAAGTTTCATTGGTAGCAATTTTAGATGCTGATAAAGAAGGATTTTTACGAAATGAACGCTCTTTAATTCAGACGATTGGACGTGCTGCTCGTAATGCAAGTGGTCATGTAATTATGTATGCTGACGATGTAACACCTTCTATGGAAGCAGCCATTAAGGAAACTAAGAGACGTCGTAGTATCCAAGAACAATATAATAAAGATCATAATATTATTCCTAAAACAATTATTAAACCAATTAGAGCAGCTATTTCTATAAGTTCAAAAGTTAATAAATCAGATACAAATATTAGTGATACAGTAGATTTTGCTGATATGAGTAAGAAGGAACAATTAGAAATGATTTCTAATCTAGAAGAACAAATGCGTGAGGCTGCTAAGAAGTTAGATTTTGAAGAAGCTGCAACATTAAGAGATACTGTAATGGAATTGAAAGCACAGATTAGTTAAGGAAGAAGGGTATATAATTTGGCTCAAAATAAAATAAAAATTCGCGGAGCAAGGGCACATAATTTAAAAAATATAGATGTCGATATACCTAAAGATAAGTTGGTAGTAGTTACTGGTTTATCTGGCTCAGGTAAAAGTTCATTAGCATTTGATACTTTATATGCTGAAGGACAACGAAGATATGTAGAGAGTCTCTCAGCATATGCACGTCAATTCTTGGGACAAATGGATAAAACAGATGTTGATTCGATTGATGGATTATCTCCAGCAATTTCAATTGATCAAAAGACAACTTCCAAAAACCCAAGATCGACAGTAGGAACAGTTACTGAAATCAATGATTTTTTACGATTATTATGGGCAAGAGTCGGAACACCTATTTGTCCTAATGATGGTCATGAAATAACAAGTCAATCTCCAGAACAAATGGTAGATAAGATATTAGAATTGCCAGAAAGAACTAAATTACAAATTCTAGCTCCAATTGTACGAGGAAAAAAAGGGCAACATAAGAAAATTATTGAAAAAGTAAAAAAAGATGGATTTGTACGTATTATTGTTGATGGTGAGATTCATGATGTTGAAGAAGAAATAGAGTTAGATAAAAATAAAAAGCATGATATAAGTGTTGTAGTAGATCGAATTGTATTGAAAGATGGTATTCGATCAAGATTGTTTGATTCACTAGAAGCTGCTTTGAGATTAACTAACGGCAATGTTGCAGTTGATGTAATTGGTGATAAAATGCTGCAATTTTCTGAGAACTTCTCATGTCCATATTGTGGTTTTACCATTGGAGAATTAGAACCACGTATATTTTCTTTTAACGCACCATTTGGAGCATGTCCTGATTGTGATGGTATAGGTGTGAAATTAGAAGTAGATAAAGATTTGGTAATACCAGACGATACAAAAACTTTAAATGAAGGTGCACTTGCACCATGGAATCCTATCAGTTCTAAGTACTACCCAACGATGTTGCAACAAGCATGTGAGGCATTTGGTATTGATATGGATACTCCATTTAAAGATTTACCAGACAAAGATAAAAAAATTATATTGTATGGAGCTGGAGATAGAGAATTTCATTTTAAATTTGAAAGTGACTTTGGTGGTTTGAAGGATATTGATACAACATTTGAAGGTGTTATTCCAAATGTTGAAAGACGTTATAGAGAAACAAATAGTGATTTTACAAGAGATGTTATGCGTCAATATATGACTAGTTTAACTTGTCAAACATGTCATGGATATCGTTTAAATGAACAAGCATTATCTGTAAAAATAGCAGGTAAACATATTGGTGAAGTGTCAGATTTTCCTATTAATGAAAGCTTGAATTTCTTTGAAAATCTAACATTTAGTGAACAAAATCAAGAGATTGCCAGACCGATTCTAAAAGAAATTGATGATAGGTTAACATTTTTAAAGAATGTAGGTTTAGATTACTTAACACTTAGTCGTTCGGCACGTACACTATCAGGTGGAGAAGCCCAAAGAATTCGTTTAGCTACACAAATTGGATCAAATTTATCGGGTGTAATGTATGTTTTAGATGAACCATCAATTGGTCTCCATCAAAGAGATAATGATAGATTGATTGCTTCATTGAAAAAAATGCGTGATTTAGGTAATACACTAATTGTTGTAGAACACGATGAAGATACTATGAGAGCAGCAGATTATTTAATTGATATTGGTCCAGGCGCTGGCGAGAATGGTGGACAAGTTATAGCTGCTGGAACTCCAAAGCAGGTCGAAAAAAAGCGTAATTCTTTAACTGGACAATATTTGTCAGGTAAGAAGTATATTGCAATTCCAAGTGAACGACGAAAAGGGAATGGAAAGAAGATAGTAGTTAAGGGTGCTTCGGAGAATAATTTGAAAAATATAGATGTTGGTTTCCCACTAGGTGAATTTATAGCCGTTACCGGTGTATCTGGTTCAGGAAAATCAACATTGGTAAATATGATTTTAAAGCGTGCCTTGGCTCAAAAACTTAATCATAATTCTGAAAAACCAGGGAAATATCAAAAAATTGAAGGTGTTGAAAACATCGAAAAAATTATTGATATAGATCAAACGCCAATTGGACGTACTCCTAGAAGTAATCCGGCTACATATACCGGGGTATTCGATGATATAGATCGGAAGAGCGTCGTGTAGGGAAAGA
>OGED01000292.1_pt1 | contig 26405 bp, 20 predicted proteins | sample 1570581 | NCBI WGS metagenome assembly OGED01 (sample SAMEA2582135, study PRJEB24529) | metagenome | biome: Human gut stool | place: China | collected 2011 | reverse complement strand
GCGTGAGGTGATAGAGGATACAGCGAAGGCTATTTTAGATTTCAACGGCTCTGGTTTATCTCTGATGGAAATCAGCCACCGTGCCAAAGACTTCCAACCTGTGGTTGACGAGGCAGAGGCATTATTCAAGGAATTACTCAATATCCCCGAAGGTTATTCGGTTTTGTTCCTGGGTGGAGGTGCTAGTATGGAGTTCTGCATGGTGCCCTATAATTTCCTCGAAAAAAAAGCAGCTTATTTGAATACCGGTGTATGGGCAAAGAAAGCAATGAAAGAAGCCAAAGGTTTTGGTGAAGTTGTAGAGGTTGCCTCTTCAGCCGAAGCTACATATACTTATATCCCGAAAGATTACACAATCCCTGTTGATGCAGATTATTTCCATATCACTACAAATAATACAATTTACGGTACGGAATTGAAGAAAGACCTCGATTCTCCGGTTCCAGTGATTGCCGATATGTCTTCTGATATTTTCTCACGTCCGATTGACGTTTCCAAATACATCTGTATCTATGGTGGTGCGCAGAAGAATTTGGCTCCCGCAGGTGTTACATTTGTTATCGTAAAGAATGACGCACTAGGTAAAGTTTCCCGCTATATCCCGACAATGTTGAACTATCAGACTCATATTGATAGTGGCTCTATGTTCAACACTCCTCCGGTAGTACCTATTTATGCTGCTTTGCAGACTCTTCGTTGGATTAAAGCTCAGGGTGGTGTGAAGGAAATGGAACGCCGTGCTATTGAAAAGGCTGATATGCTGTATGCAGAAATTGACCGTAATAAACTGTTCGTAGGTACTGCTGCCAAGGAAGACCGTTCACGCATGAATATCTGTTTTGTAATGGCTCCTGAATACAAAGATTTGGAGGCAGACTTCTTGAAGTTTGCAACAGAAAAAGGTATGGTAGGTATTAAGGGACACCGTTCCGTAGGTGGTTTCCGTGCTTCATGCTACAATGCTATGCCGAAAGAGAGCGTTCAGGCTTTGATTGACTGCATGCAGGAATTTGAAAAACTTCATTAATAATATTGTCACCACAGATTACACAGATTGGCACAGATATTTCTAAATTCTGTGAGAATCTGAGTAATCTGTGGTGAGTTTTTATAAACAGAATTTGATTATGAAAGTACTTGTAGCTACTGAAAAACCGTTTGCAAAGATTGCAGTAGACGGTATCCGTAAAGAAATTGAAGCGGCCGGATATGAGCTTGTTTTGCTTGAAAAATATACAGATAAGGCTCAGTTGTTGGATGCAGTGAAAGATGCTAATGCGATTATTATCCGTAGTGATATTATTGATGCAGAAGTGTTGGATGCTGCGAAAGAGTTGAAGATTGTGGTTCGTGCCGGTGCAGGATATGATAATGTTGACTTGGCTTCCGCTACTGCTCACGACGTTTGTGTGATGAATACTCCGGGACAGAACTCTAATGCTGTTGCCGAACTGGCTTTGGGTATGATGGTTTATGCTGTCCGTAACTTCTATAACGGTACTTCCGGTACGGAATTAATGGGCAAGAAATTGGGTATCCATGCTTACGGAAACGTAGGTCGCAATGTAGCCCGTGTTGCTAAAGGCTTCGGAATGGAAGTTTATGCATACGATGCATTCTGCCCGAAAGAAGTAATCGAGAAAGACGGAGTGAAAGCGCTTGATTCTGCTGCAGAACTTTACAAGACTTGCCAGTTTGTTTCTCTGCACATCCCGGCAACTGCCGAAACAAAGAACTCTATCAACTATGCTTTGCTGAAAGACATGCCGAAAGGTGCTATGCTAGTGAATACTGCCCGTAAGGAAGTAATTAATGAAGCAGAACTTATCAAATTAATGGAAGACCGTGCAGACTTCAAATACATTACGGACATTATGCCTGCTGCTAACGCTGAATTTGTAGAAAAGTTTGCCGGACGTTATTTCTCAACACCGAAGAAAATGGGTGCACAGACTGCCGAAGCAAATATCAATGCTGGTATTGCTGCAGCTCAACAGATTGTCGGTTTTCTGAAAGACGGTTGTGAGAAGTTTAGAGTAAACAAATAATATTCAGAATGAGGAAGGCGGATTTTCAGGATAACATAGTTATAATCTGATTAAAAACAATCTGTCGCAGAACGTCTTTTTTAGAAATAAGTAGTATATTTGAGCCACAGATTTTATATAAGTCTGTGGCTCTAATTTTTTACATATAAAATACTAATATCATGGCAATAATTAAACCTTTCAAGGGCATTCGTCCTCCGCAGAACCTGGTTGAACAGGTTGCTTCACGTCCTTATGATGTATTGAACTCAGAAGAAGCCCGCGCAGAAGCGGAAGGTAATGAAAAATCCCTTTATCATATTATTAAACCTGAAATAGATTTCCCTGTTGGTACGGACGAACATGATGAATGTGTTTACAGCAAGGCGGCCGAGAATTTCCAACTGTTTCAGGATAAAGGCTGGTTGGTGCAGGATAGCAAGGAAAACTATTATATCTATGCGCAGACAATGAACGGTAAGACGCAGTACGGATTGGTAGTCGGTGCGTATGTTCCCGATTATATGAATGGTGTTATTAAGAAACACGAACTTACCCGTCGCGACAAGGAGGAAGACCGTATGAAGCATGTTCGTGTGAACAATGCGAATATCGAACCCGTATTCTTTGCTTATCCCGATAATGATAAACTGGATGTTATCATCAAGAAATATACTTTGGAAAAGCCCGTCTATGACTTTATCGCTCCGGGTGACGGTTTCGGACATACTTTTTGGATTATTGACCAGAGTGAAGACATTGCGGCTATCACCACCGAATTTGCTAAAATGCCAGCTCTTTATATTGCCGACGGACATCATCGTTCTGCTGCCGCTGCATTGGTAGGTGCTGAAAAGGCAAAGCAGAATCCGAACCATAAGGGAGATGAAGAATATAACTATTTCATGGCAGTTTGTTTTCCTGCCAATCAGTTGACTATCATTGACTACAACCGTGTGGTAAAAGACCTCAATGGATTAACTCCCGAACAATTCCTTGGCGCCTTGAACAAGAACTTCATTGTTGAGGAAAAGGGGGCGGATATTTACAAATCTTCCGGTTTGCATAATTTCTCTCTTTATCTTGGAGGAAAATGGTATAGTTTGACTGCTAAAGCAGGTACATACAATGATAACGATCCGATCGGTGTGCTTGATGTGACTATATCCTCCAACTTGATTTTGGATGAAATCTTAGGCATCAAAGATTTACGCTCCGACAAACGTATCGACTTTGTAGGAGGTATCCGTGGTTTGGGAGAACTCAAGAAACGTGTAGACAGTGGTGAGATGAAAGTGGCATTAGCTCTTTATCCCGTGTCTATGAAGCAATTAATGGATATTGCCGATACAGGTAACATCATGCCTCCAAAGACAACTTGGTTCGAACCGAAACTTCGTTCGGGACTGGTTATCCATAAATTGGAATAAGACAAGTATCATTTTATAAAATAGAGCGGTCGATTTGTTACAATCATACGGTAGATTATAACGGATCGACCGCTTCTTTATAAAGAATCAACCGTTCGTTTGTAGTAAAACGACCGCTTGTTTGTATCATCCCGAACGTATCTCGTCAATTGTCTGATCGCTTAATATTTCCAAACGATAAATTGAAATTTCCGTGTAAACCCGTATCTTTGCAACATGACTGCTGAAGATACTTACAAAACCATTGCCGAACCTTCCGAAGGTATTTATACAGAAAAGCGGAGCAAGTTTATTGCTATCGCCCTGCCTGTGCGTACTCTCGATGAGATAAAAGCTCATCTTGAAACGTATCAGAAGAAGTATTATGATGCACGGCACGTATGCTATGCCTATATGCTGGGAGCCGCTCGCAAAGATTTCCGTGCCAATGATAATGGAGAGCCTTCCGGAACGGCGGGCAAGCCTATTCTCGGACAGATAAACTCCAATGAACTGACAGACATCCTGATTATCGTAGTCCGTTACTTCGGAGGAATCAAGTTGGGGACAAACGGACTGATTGTTGCCTATAAAGCTGCTGCTGCCGAAGCAATAGCTGCTGCTACGGTCATCGAGAAAACGGTGGACGAGGAAGTGACAATCATGTTTGAGTATCCTTTTATGAATGATGTGATGCGTATTGTCAAGGAAGAAGAACCGGAGATTCTTCGGCAGTCGTATGATATGGATTGCAGTATGACATTGCGCATCCGTTCTTCCATGATGCCGAAACTGCGTGCACGGCTGGAGAAAGTGGAAACGGCACGGATTCTTGAGGAAGACTGATTGAGACATTTACCTATCACCTCTCCCTACGGAGACTCCTCCTTTCCCGAAGGAGGAGAGTTTTGATAGAGATTGTTGGTGGAAGTGAGATAGAATATAAATAAGAAAAATATGTTTATGAGGAACAGATATAATATACTTTTCAGCTTGTTTGGGGCTTCTCTTGTGTTGGTTGGCATTGAAACACAGGCACAGGAGAACTTGAAATTTGCTCCAAACGACATACCTGTTCCCTGGTATTCGCAGAAAATCACAGGTTGTCCCTATACACACTGTTCGCTTGCATCCTCATTAATGGTATTCGATTATTTCAAAGGCATGACAGCAGACGCGCAACGAACCTCTTCGGATGCGGAAAAGAAACTGATTGAATATCAGAGGAACTATTTTTTTAAGAAACGCGCTCCCTTCCGTCGTCGTACATCGATAGGGCAGGGAGGATATTATTCTTTCGAAATAGATTCATTGACCCGTTATTATGAGAATATGATAAGTGCGGAACATTTCCAACAGAAAGATTACCGGATACTGAAAGATTATATCGACCGTGGGATTCCCGTGTTGATAAACGTAAGGTATACAGGAGCAACTCGTGGACTTCGTCCCGGACCACGAGGACATTGGATTGTATTGCGTGGCATTGATGATAAATATGTGTGGGTGAATGACCCCGGCCGTTCGCCGGAGATGAGGAGTAAAGGCGAGAATATTCGCTATCCGATTAAGAAACAAGTCGGCAATCCTTCTTATTTTGACGGATGCTGGACAGGCAGATATATTGTGGTTACTCCGAGAGAATGGATACGTAATCCTCTTGAATCAGTAAATAAGAAACATAAGATATATGGCATTTGAAGCAACAAAAAAAGAATGGTGCGAACTTTATACTTTCTTCCGCCTGTTGGCAGACGGAAAAGTTGTATTAGGCACGGCAGAAGCGAAAATAGGAGAAATGTCCTGGCCTATTGCAGTGATTCAACGGGAAGAACATGACGGAACGCGCCGGTATTATATTGAAGAAGAATCAGTCCGTATTGAGGGAGAAACGGGTGTTAAGTCCATGCCGCGTGAAGATTTCGGTATTGTTGCCGATCTGATTTTGCAGGCAGTGAAATCCTCCTCGGAAAATGATGTCACCTCGCCGGAGGGAGTGGAAGAATTTTTGGACGAAGCCGGTATCTTCGATTTGGAAGCAAAAACAGAAGATCGTACAGATTTCTCGGTTGCCTTTTGGCATCCGGAAGCTCCGGTAAGAGGTTTCAATGTACGTTCGCGGTTGAGTGCCATGAATCCGTTATTGGACGGAGGGCGTGCGGCAAATCTTAAACTGGAGCAGAGTGGAATCAAGTTTGCTACTCCTACGGTGAATAAGATTAATGCATTGCCCGAATCCCCCAACGAAGTATCCGAGCGAATGATGCTGATAGAGCGTTTGGGTGGTGTGCTCAAATATTCGGATGTAGCCGACCGTGTGTTCCGCAGTAATCTTCTGATGATTGATTTACATTTTCCGCGTGTACTGACAGAGATGATTCGTATTATGCATTTGGACGGCATCTCCCGAATCAGTGAATTGACGGAAGTAATCAAGCAGATGAATCCTCTGAAGATAAAAGATGAGTTGATAAACAAACATTGTTTCTATGAGTTTAAAATAAAGCAATTCTTAATGGCTCTGGCCTTGGGGATGCGTCCGGCAAAGATATACAATGGTCAGGATTCGGCTGTTGAAGGCATTTTGCTGGTAGGTGGAAACGGGGAAGTACTTTGTTATCATAAATCGGAGAAGCAGGTCATGGAAGACTTCCTGTTCCGAAATACTCGTTTGGAAAAGGGCTCTTTGGATAAAGATAAATATGGCTTTTTGGAGAAAGAGAACGGAGTTTATTATTTCAAGCTGAATGCAAAGATTGGTTTGGTTAAACGGTAAATAAATTATAGTATGAAGACAAATGAAATTTTAGAGAATATCAAAGCACGTCGAAGTGTACGGGCTTACACCGGTCAGCAGGTCTCGGAAGAGGATTTGCAGGCTGTTCTGGAGGCTGCTACTTATGCACCGAGCGGGATGCATCTGGAGACATGGCATTTCACTGCCATTCAGAATGCCGATAAACTGACCGAATTGAATGAACGTATCAAGGGATCTTTTGCCAAGAGCGACGAACCCCGTTTGAAGGAACGCGGGCAGAGCAAGACGTATTGTTGCTATTATCATGCTCCTACTTTGGTTATCGTTTCCAATGAGCCGACTCAGTGGTGGGCGGGTATGGACTGCGCCTGTGCTATCGAAAATATGTTTCTTGCGGCTCATTCTCTGGGGATCGGTTCTTGTTGGATAAATCAGCTCGGGACGACGTGTGACGATCCTGAGGTACGTGCATTTATTACTTCGTTGGGCGTTCCGGAAAATCATAAAGTTTACGGTTGTGTAGCGTTGGGATATGCTGATTCTAAAATCCCGATGAAAGAGAAAAAGGTGAAAGACGGTACGATAACTATTGTCAAGTAGGCATTTCCGAATATATAAGTCCCGGGTATATTTCCATTATGCCCGGGACTTTTGTGTGTTTAGCCCTGGGAAGAAAGGTGATGAGTCCGGGCTTTATAGAGATAATCCCGGAGCACAACAAGTGTAAGCCCCGGGATTGTTTTATTAGTTTTTCATCACTTTATTTGTGATGATTTTCTCTGTGGCCGTTTCTTCTTATTCGAATGTGCCGTAGCGAGTCGGCAATAACTTCCGGTCTCCCAGTGTATTGTCTACACGTGCCACATTTATCCAGAACTTATTCTCACGTACACTTTCTATCGGGTAAGCTGCTTTTTCGCGTGTGTACGAGTGCTCCCAGCGATCACTTACAATTTCGTATTCGGGATGCGGAGCATTAATCAATACGTTGTCGTCTTTGTCCGCTTCACCGTTCTTCACTTCTTGAATTTCCTGCCAGATGTTCAGCATGACATCAACGAAATTATCCAGTTCTGCCAGACTCTCGCTTTCGGTTGGCTCAATCATCAGCGTGCCATGCACAGGGAAGGAGAGGGTAGGAGCATGATAACCATAATCCATGAGACGTTTTGCGATATCATTTTCGGAGATGCCCGTTTCCTCGTGCACTTTGCGGCATTCCAGAATCATCTCGTGCCCGACGAAACCATTCGCTCCGCGATAAACGATCCCATACGTGTCTTTCAGACAAGCAGCCAGGTAATTGGCATTTAGAATCGCGATTTTAGTAGCCATAGTCAGTCCTTCTGTACCCATCATACGGATGTATCCGTAAGTGATCGGCAGGATTCCCGCACTTCCGAACGGAGCGGAGGAAACCTGATTCTGTGCATTACCGAAGATTCCGTGTCCCGGAAGGAAAGGTACCAGATGCTCGGCCACACAGATAGGACCCACACCCGGACCACCACCACCGTGAGGTGAAGCAAACGTTTTGTGAAGGTTCAAATGGCAGACATCAGCACCGATAAATCCCGGATTGGTTAACCCGACTTGTGCATTCATGTTCGCACCGTCCATATATACTTGTGCTCCACAAGCATGGATAATATGGCAGATTTCTTTTATTTCTGTTTCGAAGATACCGTGTGTAGAAGGGTATGTAATCATCAGTGCCGCCAGTTCTTCTTTGTTTTCTTCCGCTTTGGCACGCAAGTCGTCCATGTCTACATTTCCTTGCTCGTCGCATGCGCAGGTGACGGTTATAAACCCTGCCTGTATTGCCGATGCCGGATTCGTTCCGTGAGCTGAAGCGGGAATCAATATCTTGTTACGGTGTCCCTGACCAATGCTTTCGAGATAGGCACGAATCACACGAAGGCCTGTATATTCTCCGGCAGCTCCCGAATTTGGCTGCAAACTTACGCCGGCAAAACCGGTGATGATCTTCAAGTCCTCACTCAGATTATTAATCAATTCCCGATACCCTTCTGCCTGGTCTTCCGGAACCAATGGATGCATACCCATAAATTCGGGACGGCTCAAAGGCAGCATTTCCGCAGCGGCATTCAGTTTCATGGTACATGAACCGAGGGAGATCATAGATTGGGCCAGCGAAATATCCTTGCGGTCAAGACGTTTGATGTAACGCATCATCTCCGTCTCCGTATGATATTTGTTGAATACTTCGTGTGTAAGGAAAGGCGTGGTACGTTTTACAGTCTTGTCTATATTGCTTTTTTCAGGGATGTCATCCACCTTCTGATAATCTTTTCCCGCAGCAATGGCAAAGATAGAAAGCAACACATTGGCGGCTGCTACATCAGTCGTTTCGTCAATACTGAACCCTACGTTTCCGTTTTCGAAATAACGCAGATTTACTTCCTTGCTAAGAGCTATCGTACGGATTTGCTGTGCCGAAACGTGTTCGGGCAGTTCGAAGCGCAGGGTATCGAAGTATTGTGCATTCACTTGCGTATATCCGAATTTCTTCAATTGTTTATCAAGGAATACGGTGATACTGTGGATACGTGAAGCGATAGTTGTGATACCTTCCTGACCGTGGTAAACGGCATAGAATCCTGCCATTGTAGCCAGCAATGCCTGTGCCGTACAGATATTTGAAGTTGCCTTCTCGCGTTTGATATGCTGTTCGCGGGTCTGTAAAGCCATTCGGTAACAAAGTTTACCGTATTTGTCTTTAGACCAGCCGATGATTCGTCCTGGCATATTCCGTTTGTATTCATCCCGTGTGGCGAAGTAGCCGGCCGAAGGTCCGCCGTAGAACATCGGTGTGCCTAGGCGTTGTGTTGTTCCGAATACGATGTCCGCTTCCCATTCTCCCGGAGGTGTCAGCAAGGCAAGACTTAGGATGTCGGCGGCAACGGCAACTTTACAATCTGCCGCATGAGCCTTTTCCGTAAACTCTGTGTAATCTTCTACGCTGCCATTCGAATTGGGATATTGCAATACGCAGGCAAATACTTCCTGTGAAGGTTCAAATTCTTTATATTTACCTACACGCAGCTCGATGCCTTGAGGTACGGCACGTGTAGTCATTACCGCCAATGTCTGAGGGAAAATATTTTCGTCAACAAACACTACGTTCGCACCCGCTTTCTGTTGCGCACGGGAACGTAGGGCGTACATCATACTTACGGCTTCGGCAGCCGCAGTCGCTTCGTCCAAGAGTGAGCAGTTGGCAAGCGGCATGGCGGTAAGGTCGCATATGGCAGTTTGGAAATTCATCAGTGCTTCCAGGCGTCCTTGCGAAACTTCGGTCTGATAAGGAGTATAAGACGTATACCATACGGGATTTTCGAACACATTCCGTTGGATAACGGCCGGAGTAATCGTGTTGTACCAACCCATACCAATGTATGTAGTGTACAGTTTGTTCTTACCTGCCAGTTCAGCGATGTGTTTCCCAAATTCGTATTCCGTCAGGGGAGCGTTTAATGCCAGTGGCTCTTTCAGCCGGATATTGGCGGGAATGGTTTTCTCAATTAGTTCGTCCAACGAGTCCACACCAATTTTGCGGAGCATTACAGTTGTGTCTTGTTCATTGATGCCGATGTGACGGCTAGCTAACAAATCGGTTTTCATATTAATAGGAGGATTTTGTTTTATCTAAAAAATGGGTTCTCAGCTTTCTCCATTCCGATAGTCGTGGGGGCACCGTGTCCCGGGTAAACGACTGTTTCGTTGGGGAGGACAAAAAGACGGCTGCAAATATGCTCTATCAACTCGTCGAAGTTACCGCCTGTGAGGTCGGCACGGCCGATACTGCCTTGAAACAGGACATCGCCGGAGAACATACAGTTGTCTTCTTTACAATAATACACCAGACTGCCGGGTGAATGACCGGGCACGTGTATCGCTTCCAGAGTTGTATGTCCGAAAGTGATACTATCACCGTCGTGCAGATACTTGCCTAGCGGAACCGGCTTCTCCTGCAACTGGAATCCGAACATACGGCTTTGTTTCGGCGCTTCATCAATCCAGTATTCGTCCGCCTTGTTGGCTTCGGCCGACAGACCAAATTCTTTCAGCATGAACGGATTGCCGAAGATATGGTCCAGATGTAAGTGAGTATTCAGCAAATGCTTTACATTCAGTTCGTTGGTAAGAATGAATTTCTTCAAGGCTTGCTTTTCCTCTTCGTAAAAGCAGCCGGGGTCAATCACGACTGCTTCTTTCGTGTCATCCCATAATACGTAGCAATTTACGGGAAACATATTAAACTCAAATCTTTTTATTTTCATGGTTCTCTATGATTTATATTAAATCAGAACGGATATTCTGTTAAATGGGAACGTATACCACCTTCTTTGTTTCAAAGAAATCTTCCTCGAAACTGTCGCTCAGACTTTGAATCACAGTTTTGTGCTTGAACGGCATTGTCTCATGTTCCAGCTCACCGCCTTTGAGGCAGATCAATCCGTTGGGCAATGCGTTCTGCTGTTTAGGAGAAATATTCTTTTTGATAATCTTAATCAGATCTGCCAGAGGCATTACGGCACGGCTGACAACAAAGTCGAACAGTTGTTTTTCTTCTTCGGCACGGGCATGGCGGAAAGTTACGTTTTTCAGTCCGATTGCATTGGCTACTTCGGTTGCTACGCGCACTTTCTTGCCGATACTGTCAACCAGATGAAATTTTGTTTCCGGAAACAAGATTGCCAGAGGAATGCCGGGGAAACCTCCGCCCGTACCCAAGTCCATAATGCTTGTGCCGGGACGGAACTGGATGATTTTGGCAATACCCAACGAATGAAGTACGTGATGTTCGTATAAATTCTCGATATCTTTGCGGGAGATAACGTTGATTTTTGAATTCCAGTCGATGTAGAGGTCGTATAGAGCAGCAAACTGTTTGCGTTGCTCTTCCGTCAGATCAGGAAAATATTTCAGTATGATTTCCACTTCTTTGGTTTTGAATGATAAGTTTAAAATATGTATATAAAATGAATATCCTTCTGCATCACACGGGGCAATAACAACCGGATATTCATTGGTGTTCGTTCTTTTAATGAAAATAGGGCTTTAATCTTTCAACTCTCCCAAAATCGGGTTGCTGCCTAACAGATGTTCCAACATTGGGAATGGAATTGTCACTTTGACGGGGCCCATGGAGTATGGAGTGATGTCGTATACATTGTAGTAGAACGTGACGCCCTCTCTGCTGAGATAGAAATTCTCTGTCGGGGTGATGTCGCCGGTAGAAGCATATCCCATGTCTTCCAAAGCTTCGTGAGTGGTCACTTTGTTGTCAGCCATGAGCTGGTTCCAGATCAGGTCGGTCAGTGGCTCTTTATAATCTCCTACAAAAATATCATCCAGGCGGAGGGGACGCATCAGGGTAAGGTCCATATTCAGGTAAGTGGTCATGTAAATGCCGTGTGCACCTCCGGTATATTCGTTGTAGTCGATGCGATATACCAACAAGTCTTTCTCGTAGAGTTGCACGTGGCTCTCTATACCCTTATAATAAGAATACCAGGCACCGATAGAAGATTCATCTTCTTTGTCCTTTTCATCTTCTGTATACATAGGTTCCAAGTCACGGCGATACTCACTGATGTAATTTTCGGTGTATTGCTTTACTACATTCTCCGGTTTTTCTCCGATATATTTGTCGCCGAAGCAGGCAGAAATGAAATAAGCGTTCAAACTGTCTTTCAGCATATCATCCGATGATTTGACAGGATAAGCAAAGTTAATGATAATGTTACATGCCGGTTTGGCTGTATCATTAAACAAGTGAGCCGTTTCATTCACTTGGATACTGTCGAATTGCAATGCACCTGTATTTTTGTTCATCTTGTCATGACAAGAAAACAAAAAGCCGCTTACCGAAAGTATAATCGCAAGCAGACTGACATATTGTTTTTTCATACTCGTTTTTTCTATAAATTCTACAATTGTTCTATCTTTCACTATCGACAAATATAGATGAAAATAACGAATCCTGCGAATAAAAAAGGAAAAATATTCTGTCTGTTTTTTCTTGTAATGCAGCTTTAGGCTTTATGGTTATTATCTTTTTTGAATGAAACAGCTGGTATAGTCTGTTTTTATTTCTATCTTTGTCTCCGGATATGAAAAGACTAGCCTACATAACTGCAATGTTTCTTTCCCTCCTGATTATATATTCGGGGGCGGGAGTTTCTATTGTTCATTATTGTTGTGCCGGTTGTGAAACAGTACAGTCCTGCTGTGCTACGGGCTGTCCCAAATGTAAGAAATCTCATACGTGCGATTCAAAGAAAGATTGTAAAAACGAAGGTTGCACGGCTACTATCTATAAGCTGAACCTGATGAACCATGCTACCGAGCTGACCGTTGCAGCTCCGGTGGTTGACCTTTTCTGTGAGCAGTTCTGCTATTTGCTGAACATTGGGTATACGGAGAAGCCGGTTGAATATATAATTCCTTCTTCGCCGCCACCTATCTGTTCAAGGCAGATGTTGGCGTTATATTCCACCTATATTATTTAGCCACTATTTTATTCTTTTTCAGTACTTTGCTTGCCGCCGTCTTCTGACAGTGGAAGTGAAGTAGGTTTGATTGCAACTAAGTTGCAAGGATTATAAGCTAATTTTGTATCACAAAAGTAACTTACTTAAAGAATGAAATATATGATATTAGGACTGTTCTCGTTGCTTGCCACCGGTATGTATGCGCAAGTACGGGGGACGGTAAAAGATAGTACCGGAGAACCTGTTCCGGGAGCTAATGTGTTCTGGATGAATACAGGACAGGGAGTAACAACAAAAGTAGACGGCACCTTCTCTATTACGAAGCCTTCGAAAAGCCATATACTGGTGGTCAGCTTTATCGGCTTTCAGAATGATACGATCCACGTTGACAGTAAAAAGCAGGAATTGGAGATTGTCCTCCGGGACGGAGTGGAATTGAAAGAAGTGAATGTCGTCAGCCGTAAGTTGGGAACGATGAAGCTGCGTAACAGCGTGATGAACGAGGATATGATAAGCAGTGCCGAGTTGAGCAGGGCCGCTTGTTGCAATTTGGGAGAGAGTTTTGTTACAAATCCTTCGGTGGATGTGAGTTACTCGGATGCGGCAACGGGAGCCAAACAGATAAAATTGTTAGGCTTGTCGGGGACTTATGTGCAGATGTTGACGGAGAACATCCCGAACTATCGTGGGGCTGCAGCCCCTTATGGCTTGGGGTATGTTCCCGGTCCCTGGATGCAGAGTATACAGGTTTCCAAAGGAATTTCTTCCGTAAAGAACGGCTACGAAGCTATTACGGGACAGATCAATGTGGAGTTTAAAAAGCCGCAATTACCTGAGGCCGACTGGGTATCTGCCAACCTTTTTGCAAGTACCACGAATCGTTATGAAGCTAATGCTGATGCCACTTTGAAACTTTCCAAACGGTGGAGTACCTCGTTATTGGCGCATTATGAAAATGAAACAAAAGCACATGACGGCAATGATGACGGATTTGTGGATATTCCACAGGTAGAACAGTATAATGTCTGGAACCGTTGGGCATATATGGGCGACCATTATGTTTTTCAGGCAGGTTTCAAAGCTCTTTCCGAGACTCGTAGCAGTGGACAGTCCACGCATGGAGGTATGTACTCCAGTGAACTGTATAAGGTCGGGATTGACACGGAACGCTACGAACTGTTCACTAAAAACGCTTACATATTTGATAAGGAGAAGAATACGAATCTAGCTTTGATTCTGTCCACTTCCTGGCACAATCAGGATGCGATGTACGGACGGAAATTGTATAATGTAGACCAGACTAATACATACGCTTCTCTGATGTTTGAAACGGAATTTAATCCGCAGAATAGTTTCTCCGCAGGATTGAGCTTTAACTATGACGCATACGATCAGCATTATCGTTTGAATAATAACGCGGATACCCCTCTCAAAGCTTCTGATAAAGAGGCTGTTCCCGGTGTGTATGTGCAATATACCTTGAATCTGAATGACCAATGGATGTTAATGGCCGGTCTTCGGGGAGATTATAGCAGTAAACACGGTTTCTTTGTGACTCCGCGCGCGCATCTTAAATATAATCCGAATGATTATGTACACTTCCGGCTTTCTGCCGGTAAGGGATACCGTACAAATCATGTGCTGGCAGAAAACAACTACTTACTTTCCAGTAGCCGGAAGGTGGAGATTGCGAAAAATCTGGATATGGAAGAAGCATGGAACTTGGGTGCCAGTGTTTCTACTTATATTCCGGTATTCGGTAAGACGCTGAATGTCAACGCAGAATATTATTATACGGATTTCCGGAAGCAAGTTGTTGTAGATATGGATAGTAATCCTCATGAAGTGGCTTTTTATAATCTGGACGGACGTTCGTATTCGCACGTACTCCAGGTGGAAGCAAGCTATCCTTTCTTCAAAGGTTTCACTCTGACCGGTGCCTATCGGTTGACGGACGCACAAACTACTTATAAAGGTCAGCGAATGGAGAAACCACTAACCGGCAAGTATAAAGGATTGTTGACGGCTTCTTATCAGACTCCGTTGGGAATCTGGCAGTTTGATGCGACCTTGCAACTTAATGGCGGGGGCAGAATGCCTGCTCCTTACGAATTGGCGGACGGGCAACTCTCATGGAGTCGTCGTTATGGTAGCTTCGAACAGCTTAGTATGCAGGTGACTCGTTATTTCCGTCGCTGGTCTATCTATGTGGGAGGCGAGAATCTGACGAACTTCAAGCAGAAGAACCCGATCATTGATGCAGCGAATCCTTGGGGAGATAATTTCGATTCTACCATGATTTGGGGACCTGTGCACGGTGCAAAAGCCTATGTCGGCATACGTTTCAATCTGGCAAGAAACGGTGAATAAGAAGAATGTATCAAAAATGAATCATAGAATTTTAAACTAATAAGAAAAATGAAAACAAGAAGATGGATAGCCACTTGCGTGGTGGCTCTTTTGGGTGTGACTGTCGTATTGGCGAAAGATATTCGTGTCGTAGTGTTCAAAGTGGCTCAAATGCATTGTGAAAAGTGTGAAAAGAAAGTGAAGGACAATATGCGCTTTGAGAAGGGGCTGAAGGACTTGTCGACTGAGGTGAAAACCAAAACCGTCACTATCACTTACGACGCGGATAAAACAAATGTAAAGAACTTGCAGGCAGGGTTTAAGAAGTTCAATTATGAAGCTGAATTTGTAAAAGAAACAAAGAAAGACGATAAAAAAGCGGATAAGAAGTAATTGAACAAATATCCGTATTTGCGTGTTTTATAAATAGAATGTGGTCTCTCCCCAGCTTTCTCTTTTGGAGAGGGTTGGGGAGAAACTCTTATAAATATAGATAATAATATGGTAAAGAAGAATTTTCCCGTGCTCAATATGCATTGTGCGGGATGTGCAAATAATGTAGAAAGAACAGTCAGGAAGTTGCCGGGGGTCATAGAGGCTTCTGTCAATTTTGCTACCAATACATTAACCGTTTCTTATGAGAGCGATAAACTGGCTCCCGGGGAGATTCGTGCGGCAGTGCTTGCAGCAGGTTACGACTTGATTGTAGAGGAAGTTCATAAAGAAGAACGTCAGGAGGAGGAACAACATAGGCGTTATCTTCGTCTGAAGCGGAAGGTAATCGGTGCGTGGATTCTGGTAGTCCCTTTGCTTATTTTCTCAATGGTATTGATGCATGTGCCATACTCTAATGAAATTCAGTTGGTACTGACTATTCCTGTATTGGTACTTTTCGGCGGCGGTTTTTACACGGGAGCCTGGAAACAGGCAAAAATAGGACGGAGCAATATGGATACGTTGGTTGCGCTAAGTACGTCCATTGCTTTCTTGTTCAGTCTCTTTAATACTTTCTTCCCTGAGTTCTGGTATGCCCGCGGACTGGAACCTCATGTTTATTATGAGGCCTCTGCGGTAATTATAGCTTTCGTCCTGACCGGGAAACTTATGGAAGAACGTGCCAAGGGAAATACATCGAATGCGATTCGCAAGTTAATGGGAATGCAACCTAAAGTAGCCCGTGTATTGCGTAACGGAGTGGAAGAAGAAATATTGATAGACCAACTGCAAGTAGGAGATTTGGTAGTCGTTCGTCCGGGAGAACAGATTCCCGTGGACGGTCAGCTCTCCGAGGGTGATTCGTATGTGGACGAAAGTATGATTAGCGGTGAGCCGATTCCTGTGGAAAAGAAGAAAGGTGATAAAGTACTGGCAGGAACTATCAATCAGCGTGGTTCATTTATTATCAGTGCCACGCAGGTGGGTAGTGAAACAGTGCTTGCCCGTATCATTCACATGGTGCAGGAAGCTCAGGGAAGTAAAGCTCCGGTACAGCGTATTGTCGACCGTATTACAGGGATCTTTGTCCCTGTTGTGCTGGGAATTGCTATTCTGACATTTATCCTTTGGGTTGTTATCGGCGGTAGCGAATATATGTCTTATGGGATAATGTCGGCTGTGTCTGTTCTTGTGATTGCCTGTCCGTGCGCTTTAGGACTTGCTACGCCTACTGCATTAATGGTGGGTATCGGTAAGGCTGCCGGACAACATATCTTGATCAAGGATGCAGTTGCTTTGGAACAGATGCGCAAAGTAAATGTAGTGGTATTGGATAAGACCGGAACACTGACCGAAGGGCATCCTACCGCTACCGGCTGGTTATGGGCACAGCCTCAGGAACCACATTTCAAAAATGTGCTTCTGGCTGCGGAACTGAAATCAGAACATCCGTTGGCGGGTGCGATTGTTGCTGCACTCCAAGAGGAGGAGAAGATCAAACCTGCTATGCTGGACAGCTTTGAAAGTATTACGGGGAAAGGAATCAAGGTGTCTTATCAGGGACGTACTTACTGGGTAGGTAGCCATAAATTCCTGAAAGATTTCGGTGCTATCGTGAGCGATGTAATGGCTGATATGTTGGTTCGTTATGAATCGGACGGTAATGGTATCATTTACTTTGGTTGCGAGAACGAACTGTTGGCTATTATTGCGGTTTCCGATCCTATTAAAGCAACATCCGCCGAAGCGGTGAAAGAACTGAAACGTCAGGGTATTGATATTTGTATGCTTACCGGTGACGGACAACGTACTGCGTTGGCAGTATCTTCCCGGTTGGGAATCGAACGTTTTGTAGCTGACGCTTTGCCCGACGACAAGGCCGAATTTATACGTGAACTGCAATTGCAGGGAAAGAAAGTGGCAATGGTAGGTGACGGCATTAACGATTCACAAGCTCTGGCACTGGCAGACGTCAGTATCGCTATGGGGAAAGGGACGGACATTGCTATGGATGTAGCTATGGTTACCTTGATGACTTCCGATCTGTTGTTGCTTCCTAAAGCCTTTCAGTTATCGAAGCAAACAGTAAAGTTGATTCATCAGAACCTTTTCTGGGCGTTTATCTATAACTTGATTGGCATTCCTATTGCTGCCGGTGTCCTGTTCCCGTTGAACGGCTTGCTGTTGAACCCGATGCTGGCGAGTGCGGCAATGGCCTTTTCCAGTGTGAGCGTGGTACTTAATTCGTTGAGTCTGGGAAGAAGAAGTCTTTGATTATTGGCCCGGTTTCTTTCAAACAGGGAAATGACTGACTAAAAAGTCGATAGTATCTAAAATTCTCCTTCAGGAAGGAGGAGTACCCGTAGGGGGAGGTGGTAGGTGAATACATAAATTATTTATTATCAGCATTGTGTATCTACCTACCACCCCGACTTTCAGCCAGCCTCCATTTAGCCACTCCCTTTTTATGAAGTTATCTGTTTCTGAATTCCAATGGTGTCATTCCCACATATCGTCTGAAATACTTGCCGAAGAAAGAAGCGCTGGGGAAGTTCAGCGAATAGGCTATTTCTTGTATAGTCATATTGGTCCCTTTCAGTTTTGCTTTGGCGTCCATGATAACAATGTAAGCAATGGTATCCAATACACTTTTGCCCGTTACTTGCCTCACCGTGGTACTCAGGTGTTGGAGGGAGATTCCTAATTGATCGGCGTAGAATTGCGCACGGCGTTCATCTTTGTAATGCTCGGTGATAGATTGGATCAGTTCCCGGCAAATTTCTTTTTTGCGGTTTGAGCTGCTGTTTTCTCCGGGATAGTTGTGGTATATCAGCCGAATACTTGTCAGAATAGTCTGGAGTGACAATTCTACCAGTTCCGGGTCCATATCGAAGTTTTCATTGCAACTGGCCCGGGATAATAAGGCGAAATAGTCTTTCAGATAACCGGCAACATCTTCGGAAAGCGGTACCACCGGTTGTTCTAAAAGTTTAGGATAAGCGTTTCCAATATTTTTCATCAAGTTGACCCGTCCGGTACAATGAGCGGAGAAACCGACGAAACAAAGACATACCTTTTCTGTTCTTTCCCGAAACTGGATGATTGTTCCCGGCAGTAATGTAATCAGGTCATTCGGACGGATTTCATAATCAAGCAGGTTAATCGATGCCTTCATCGACCCCTCCGTACATATGGCTACAATACAGGCTTGCAATCGGCAAGATTGCTTATAAATATTCAGAATGTCTTCCGTGACGTTCGTCCATGCTAATACTTCAGTAGGTAAGTCTACCTGTGGAAAATCCATTTTCATAGTTATGTTTGTTATATTCGGCCAACAAATGTACACATTTTCTTTTTATTTCTTACCTTTGTTTTTATGAAAACAGTTTTTATTGATTGGAATTTGATACCATACGCCGAAGCATGGCAACGGCAAACAGAATGGTTTGATAACATTGTCCGGGCAAAAGTTCAGGGCGAGAGTTATGAAAACCGTATTGTGATGTGCGAACATCCCCATGTTTATACATTAGGACGTAGCGGGAAAGAAAATAATATGTTGTTGAGTGATGAACAACTGAAAGCAATTGATGCCACCCTTTATCATATTGATCGGGGAGGGGACATTACTTATCATGGTCCGGGACAACTGGTGTGCTATCCGATATTAAACCTGGAAGAATTTCAGTTAGGATTGAAAGAGTACGTTCATCTGTTGGAAGAAGCGGTGATTCGGGTATGTGCTTCTTATGGCATTGAAGCCGGACGTTTGGAGAAAGCGACAGGAGTCTGGTTGGAAGGTGATACGCCTCGTGCGCGTAAGATTTGTGCTATCGGAGTGAGAAGCAGCCATTATGTCACGATGCATGGACTGGCTCTGAATGTGAATACCGATTTACGTTATTTCAGTTATATCCACCCTTGCGGATTTATAGATAAAGGCGTCACTTCTCTTCGTCAGGAATTAAAGCATGATGTGCCGATGGACGAAGTGAAGCAACGCCTCGAAGAGGAGCTTAGAAAACTATTCCAACTCCCAGTTGCCAGGTGCGGCGCATAAAGCAATCTTTATCAGCCAAGGCGTATGAGAAATCTGCACGTATCGGCCAGAAGTTTATTCCGCAGCCTAGAGTGCCGTAGTTGCCCACTCCTTTGTCTTTGTCTCCGAAATGATATCCCGCACGGACAACACCATATTTCAGGAAATTATATTCAGCTCCTATGCCAGCCTGGAGATGACGGATTTCAGAGGGGAGCAGATAGTTGAAGTCGAGAGCCACTTGCAAACGGTTTTCTATGCTGAATGGCAGGTCGATTGTACCTCCCAATCCTAATCTGGCGGGTAACTTTTGTCCGTCCAGCTTTTTACCTAAGTTGGCAGCTTGGAAACCAATGCTCCAGGAAGCCATTTCGGCCAATAGAGCCATATTGCGGTAGTAGGTCGCGCCGAAGTCCAGACAAACGCTATTCTTGCTGTCTGCGCTTTCCGCGGCTTTGGCTTGCAGGTATCTGAACGTTAATGAAAGAGACAGATTTTTGGCTACATTTCTGAAATAAGCAGCTTCTAAATCCCAGATATGAGGACGGTAATCGAATACCTTAGGATCTTTGAAATGCCGGAAACCTACAGCAAATCCATGTATGCCTTCCCTTCCGATCCGGTAGAAAAGAGAGGCGCTATGTAGCGCATAATCTTGGTTGATCTTAGCGTATGAATAACTCGCACCCATCACTTCTTGTGAGAAAGCGATGGTAGAAGCATTATGAAAAATAGCTGTACTACCGTTATCGGTGGTAGCTAATCCTGTACCTGCCATACCTGCCCTTGCGCTCCACATAATGCACATTCGAAAGAGCCATCCGGACAACACGTATGCCTGTCCACGATTTATTGTTGTTTAGCATGTGATTGAGAGGTTCGTCGCTGACAACTACTTTTCCCAATGTAGAAGAAGCGTGCAGCAGGTGCAGTTTTCCCTCTTTATATTCTGCTATTCCCACATGAGCAATGTCCAGTCCGGGCATCTTCGTTGTAATAGCAATAATGTCTCCATTCATGATCCAGGGCAATCCGGCTTCCGGCAGTTCGCTTTTCGGCAACCAATGTACGACTTTTCCGGAGATTGCTTTTTCATATTCGGCCATTTGTCGTACATTTTCCGGCGAATCAGCCAATTTTTTATATTGCTTGGGATGAGTAGACATATACGAAAGAGAGATTTTCTGGGTATGCGCACTGTTTTTGGCAGTAATATCGGTGAGGAATCCGTGGCGGATTCCGTTCTCTATCCATTCGGAAGTATAATGCAACCGGGAAGGATAACCGTTGATGATGCCGTCCCGATAACGTATTTTTTGCAGATTGTCGGCAAAGGAAGAGCCGAGTGCCTGTGCCAACGTGTATTCTACGAAAGTGAGGCAATCTACGGCATCAGTCCGGATCACTAATGATTCTTCTCCGTCTTGATCTAATGTGTTAGCCACGTATTTAGTTCCCAGGTAAGATTTCCCGATTCGTAACATGGGTTCGGGGTTTTCCGGGAATACAACGCCGTCGCGCAACCATTTCTCCAATTCCTGTGTCCATTGTTGCTTATATTTAAAATGATCCTGAAATCCCCAGCCATGTCCTCCGGTAGGATAAACATGGAGAGTTGCCGAAACCTTGTTTTTCTGTAAAGCAAGGTAATAGTTTACTCCGTGGTAAGGTGCTACGGAAGGGTCGTCGGAGGTAAGAGCGATAAATGCTTGTGGAGTATCGGGCGTTACTTGCAATTCGGCGGAAAACTTCTGTATTTGTTCCATTGTTGGATTTTTGCCTAGCAATGCAGTTCTTGTATTTCCCCGGGTGACTTGCATCATCGTAACTACCGGATAAAGTAATATCTGAAAGTCCGGACGTGTTTCCGAATTGTAGTGAGTGGCAAGTGTAGCAGTTAAATGCCCTCCCGCAGAGGCTCCCATTAATCCTACCTTGTAAGGATTAACATTCCATTCTTTGGCATGTTGGCGTACCATGCGAATGGCTTGTTCGGCGTCTGATACGGGGACTTCCCAATGTCCGTTCGGCATCCGGTATTTTAATACTATATAGGTAATACCTTGTCCGCAGAACCAGGGAGCCATATCATACCCCTCTCCATCCATACCCAGTCCACGATACCCGCCTCCGGGACACATGATAATAGCCATTCCATTCGGCTTTTCCGGGTGGTAGACCGTCAGGGTGGGATGCGTGACATTCGTGACAAAATGAGGACGCGTTTCCTGCTCCTCTCCGGTTAGTCCACTGGAGTTGGGAGCACCGTCGGGCCACAAAGGTAGCTCGACGGGCTGCTGCGCAAATGATATGGCAGTTACAAGTGATACTATAATGGATAATAGTCTCCTCATAATGATTTATTTAACTTTCATTGAAGCCTTTATAAAGTAAAGAATCAGTAAGGCATACGCTCCTAATGCCAACACTTCTGACCAAGTATTGTTCAACCATGCTTCATTCACCAGATTAACGCCACCGAAACGCATAGCGGCACTGATTACCCCCATTAATGCACCTCCGGCAATGAAACCGGACGCCAACAGAGTTCCTTTTTCTCCTCTTTCCGTATTTAATGCTGCGTCTTTGCTGCGGGAAGTGACATACCAGTTTACAGCACCACCCACAACCAATGGTACGTTCAATTCCAAAGGAATAAACATACCCAATGCGAAAGCTAAAGCAGGAATTTTACAAAGAGTCAAAATGATAGCTAAAACAGCTCCGATACCGTATAACAACCAAGGAGCACCAACACCGCTCATCAACGGTTCGATAACTGCTGCCATTGCATTTGCCTGTGGAGCAGCGAGTGCGCCGCTTGTGAATCCGTATGTCTTGTTCAAGATAATCATTACACCGCCTACGGTTGCAGCAGAAACGATTGTCCCCAGGAATTTCCATGTCTCCTGTTTGGCAGGAGTACTTCCCAACCAGTAACCGATCTTCAAGTCAGTGATAAAACCTCCCGCCATGGATAGTGCCGTACATACCACACCACCCATAACTAACGCAGCGACCATTCCCGAAGGACCTCGCAATCCAACGGCTACCATGACTACGGAAGCCAGAATCAATGTCATCAGTGTCATTCCCGATACCGGGTTTGTGCCTACAATGGCGATTGCATTGGCGGCTACCGTAGTAAACAGGAAAGAAATGCCGGCCACTAAAACGATTGCTACCAATGTATGCACCAGATTTCCCTGCATCACATCGAAGTAGAAAAATAACACAATCAGTATCAGTGTGATGATAGAACCAATCGCAATAATTTTCATCGAAAGATCCCGTTGCGTACGGATAATGTTTTTCTCTACATTTCCTTTACCACCCATTTCTTTGGCAGCCAGTCCGACAGCACTCTTGATGATTCCCCAGGAACGGATAATGCCGATCACACCTGCCATAGCGATACCGCCGATACCGATGCTCTTGGCATAATATTTGAATATTTCTTCCGGACTCATCATACCTACGGTAGAGGTGATTTCCGGATTCCATGCATTCAGTACACTGTCACCCCAGATAGCAGACATTCCCGGAATGATAATCCACCACACAGCCAATGAACCGGCACAAATGATGGAAGCATATTTCAGTCCGACGATATATCCCAAACCAAGCACAGCGGCACCGGTGTTTACCTTGAATACCAATTTCGCCTTTTCTGCCAGTATTTCTCCGGCACTGCAAACACGGGTAGTAAAATTCTCGTTCCACCATCCGAATGTCGCCACGATGAAGTCATATAATCCGCCGATCATACCTGCCATCAATAACGGTTTAGCCTGGCTGCCGCCTTTTTCTCCGGAGATCAACACCTGTGTAGTGGCTGTTGCTTCCGGGAAAGGATATTTTCCATGCATGTCGCTGACGAAGTATTTACGGAAAGGAATCAGGAATAGAATACCCAATACGCCACCCAATAAAGAGCTGATGAATACCTGCATGAAAGTAACCGTCATCTCGGGATATTTAGCTTGGAGAATATAAAGAGCGGGGAGGGTGAAGATCGCTCCGGCAACGATTACTCCGGAACAAGCTCCGATAGACTGGATAATCACGTTTTCGCCCAACGCATTTTTTCTTTTTGCAGCTCCGGAAACTCCTACGGCAATGATCGCAATCGGAATAGCTGCTTCAAATACCTGTCCGACCTTCAACCCCAGATAGGCTGCGGCGGCCGAAAAAAGGATTGCCATGGCAATACCCCATGCTACTGACCAGATATTAACTTCCGGATAATTTTTTGAGGGACCCATCAACGGGTTGTACACTTCCCCGGGTTTCAACTCTCTGAACGCATTCTCGGGTAACCCGGTGAATTTGTCTTCTTCTTGTTTCATAGTTTTTATAATTTGCTAATGTGTCAATTTACATTTCCGTCCTCAAAGTAAACAAAAAAAATGTTGAACCGAAAGATTCTCCTTTATGTAATAGTTTATTTTTTCCTACTTTGCATCTTTTGCTGTCATATCGCCCTCGATATACAATCTTACCATCTCTGTTTTGGCATTGGTACGCAAGGTGATTGATTTTTTGAAATGTCCCGGATATTTGCCTGTTCCGTTATAAGTCACCTTGATTGTTCCCTTTTTGCCCGGCATGATGGGCTCTTTTGTATATTCAGGTACTGTACATCCGCAAGAGGCTACAGCCTGATGGATCACCAGAGGGGCATCGCCGATATTAGTAAAGGTAAATGTGCAACTGACAACCGGGCTGTTTTCAGAAAACTTACCGAAATCGTGAGTTGTTTTGTCAAACTTGATATCTGCATTTGTTTGCGCAAATGCAAAGCTTACGCCTATTACTAACAGGGTCATTAAAAAAAGTATCTTTTTCATTTTTCCTTCTCTTTTTGATTACAAACGACAAAGATAATGCTTTTCCCCTAAAATATACTTTATGGAGTGCGAAATAGTATTAAACGATTCTCTTTTGCTATTTTGAGAGTTGGAATCCGAGCATCATTCCATCGTAATTTTCGGCCAGTGAACTAACTGTTTTCAGTGCGGTACTGCTGCTTTTGCTGCCGATGAAAGCCATTAATTTCAACAGTTTGTCCGAGTTGAACAGTAACTCCAGTGAACTGGAACTGCAATTTACTTTAGCGTGCAGATTCAGAAGTTTCAAATACTTCAAATCAACTTGTTTGGTTGAAGCATTGTAGGAGTAAGTGCCTTTCAATGTTTTCTTGCCCACCGTGCTGGTGAAAGTACTATCGGCATTGAAAGTGAAACTCATTTGGCCGTCTTTAATACCTATTTTGCTTAATTGTTCGTTCAGCTTATTTTCAGCCATAGTGGCTGCGGCAGCTCCGCCTGCTTTCATTAGTAAGTTATCCGATTCGAACTCTACGGCCGAACCTTTGTAGTTCCATGTTCCGGTCATGTCGATAGATTCGGTGGTTCCGGTGATGGCATTCACTACTTTTGAAATGTTGTCCTTATTTAATAAGTCGGACCATGATTGCGCCTGGCTGTTAGTCGCCATCAGCATAAATACTGCCATAAAGGCAATAGATAAAAAACTCTTTTTCATTTTCATTCTTCTTTCATTTAACATTGAGATCCTTGTTTATGTTTTCTATGTAGTTGAGTATATCAATACGTCCTATGCGGTCTTCCGAGGAAGATACGAAGTGAGGAGGGAGCTCTTCCCATTGTTTACTCAACTCACGTAAATAGGCATTGATATTCATTTTTAAACGTCCACCTTTGAGTTTATCGGCTTTGGTAAAGATGATAGAGAAGGGGATACCGTTCTCGCCCAGCCATTCCATAAACTCAAGGTCTATTTTTTGAGGTTCCAGCCGGCTGTCTATCAGGACAAAGAGGTTGGTCATTTGCTCCCGTTCCAAAATATAATCTTCGATTATGGTGCGTATCTGGTCTTTCCCTTTTTGTCCGCGTCGGGCATAGCCATATCCCGGAAGGTCGACGAGATACCAATTCTTATTGATAAGGAAGTGGTTGATTAACATCGTTTTTCCCGGAGTAGAGGAGGTCATGGCCAGACCTTTACGACTGGTCAACATATTGATAAGACTTGATTTACCCACATTCGAACGGCCTATAAAGGCATATTCCGGGAAAATACCGGCTGGGCATTTCTTCACGTCCGTATTGCTAATCACAAATTCAGCACTTGTTATTTCCATTTTCTTGTCATTTATTTCTTTGTAAAATCGTTTATAATAAACTTGTTCATTGTTTATAATAAACTATTGCGCAGTTTATAATAAACTCTGCCATTATTTATTATAAACTTCGGAGTACCTGTTTTCATGGTACTTTCAGCGTTTTCCCTTTTTTAGACATACAAATTAACCCCGCAAAGGTAAGCGTTCCATTTAACATTAGCAATTCATAACCGAATTTATATCCGGTTTCTTTTCCAATCCACCAGTCGGCAAGATAGCAGATCAGTGGTGAAAGGATGGCTATGAGAGGAACCCACCGGTCGTTCGTTTGCCTGCGTGTAAAAAGTCCGAAAACAAACATTCCAAGCAGGGGGCCGTATGTGTAGGAGGCGATGATATATATGGCGTCAATAACGCTCTTATTATTAAGTATTTCTACCAGGCAGATGAAGAATGCCAATAAGACTGATAACGATAAATGCACTTTGCTTCTTTTGCGACGTGCCGTTTCTTCTGTGTCTTTTTCCGTATTCAGCAGGTCTACGCATACACTGGTTGTCATGGCTGTCAGGGCGGAATCCGAGTTGCTGAAAGCTGCTGCGATAATACCGATTGTAAAAAGTACCAATACGGATTGTCCCAGATAACCTTGGGCTGCAAACATGGGTAGTATATCATCATTCATGGCTGGCAGTTCGAGGTGCATCTGTCCCGCT
>OGED01000258.1_pt1 | contig 28299 bp, 20 predicted proteins | sample 1570581 | NCBI WGS metagenome assembly OGED01 (sample SAMEA2582135, study PRJEB24529) | metagenome | biome: Human gut stool | place: China | collected 2011 | reverse complement strand
AGGTGATCTTCATATGAACATCATGGCACACTTCCTTCAAGAATGCGTGCTTTACGACCAAATGCCCATTTGGGCCTTATATCCTCCCAATGAATGGAGAGGTTTTACGGCCCGTTAGATAAAAAAAGCGTGCCTGATGCAGATCCAGACACGCCAAAAGACTTCTGCGAGAAGATGCAGTCTTCTCAAGAAGAGAAACCCGCCGGAAGGAGGAGGTTTGCGCATGACGGGCGCAAGGCTGGCAGGCTTCTAGATTATTCTACATAAGTTGCACGACTACTGTTGCAACATCTTCGTTTCACTGATGAGGCTCGGCAGCATGAGCCGCGTGGCGAAGGAAACGGGCTACGAGACCTCGTTCGTGAGCCGACGCATTGCGGCGCTAGAAAAGTCGGTGGCCTCGAAGCTCTTCGAGCGAACCACGCGCCTCTGCATGCCGACGCACGAAGCGCATGCCCTTCTTGACCGCATTTTGCCCTACGTCGTGGACCTTGAGCGCAGACTCGAGATGGCGTCCCGCGCCGTCAAGGCCACGTCCGGCGACGTCGTCCTCAAGGTTCGCTGCGCATCAGGGCTTCTTCCCTTCGTCGTGCGAGCGATCAAGCCCTTCCGCGACAATCATCCCGAGTACAAGTTTGAAGTCTACGCCGTGCACACCCCGCCCGTCGGCAGCGTCATGGACGCCGACCTCGGCATCTGGGCGAGTTCGGGTACGTCCCCTCACTTCGCATTCGAGGACCTCGGCGTCGTGCCGAGCTGGCTCTGCGCCACGCCCTCCTTCCTCGAGCGCCATTCCGTGAGGACCGTCGAAGATCTGGACAAGGTTCCGCTTCTGGGCTGCTCTCACTGGATTGCGCCCTTCCTCATCGCCCCCGCCGTTGATCCTCTGCTTCCCGTTCGACGGGATCTCAGAATGGCGGTCAACTTCAACAGCGTGCAGGGACTTCGCGACGCGGTACTCGAAGACACGGGCGTCGGCGCCTCCCTTCCCGCCTACACGGTCGCGACCGACATCGTCAAGGGCCGCATGGTCCGCGTCCTTCCCGAACTCACCGGCCCGTCCCTCAAGTTCCGACTCGTGCGCCAGAAGACCGACATCCCCGTTCCTGAAGTCGAACGATTCGCACGCTGGCTCGTCGAATCCTGGCGACGCGACATGGTCTTTCCGTCCGCCTGATTCGGCCGCCCAAGAATCATGAAGGCCCCGCCTACCGCATGGAGACAGGGCCTTGTTCTTTGCCCGGGATGCTGCATTCATCCCTTTTGGGCTCGGCGCCCCTGACGGACGCCGTCAATCGTTATCAGTATTCGAGCATGGGCTCGAGCTGCTGGACTTGCTGGACGTAGCGCTTGATTTCCTTGAGGGCGGGAACGCGCTTCGTCATCGGACTGGTCGGTACGGCTGTTCAAGAATGCCGGTTTTGGAAAAGTTGTCGTTTGTCTGCAGGTTTGAGGGATCAGCTCAGGCGCCTGCCGCCGGCATCAGGAATGCCTGCGTACTTCATGGTGGCATACTCGATCTTCGAGACCGAGCCGCAACCGTCGTGCCTGAAGGCGCTTTTCTCCTCCGCATCAAGGAAGCCCACGATGTAGGGGGCGTAGTTGGCGAGCGTGTTGAGGTCGATCTGAAGGAGTTTCGAGGACGTGAAGTTCTCGTCCATGCGTTCGCTTGTGCCGAGGAACACCCAGCCCGAGAATGCCCCGTCGGGCTTCCTGCGGTAGAAAATGCCGATGTCCTCGCCCTTCTGAAGAACGCCCGGCGTCACCCAGGCATAGGCCGTGGCCATCGGGCCCTCGATCATCGGGCGGATCTGGCTCTTGGGGATGAGCGGGCGCCATTCGGACGTGGCGCAGCAGTCTTGTCGATCGATCGACACGGGCCAGAAGTTCGTCTTCTGCAGGCGCTCAAGAAGCTTCTCATGGCCGTAGAGCGCGGCAAAATCGCACTCGTTGGCGTAGAGCGGCACGAGCTCATAAATGGTGATCGAGTTGAGCGAGGCCGAGACGGCGTCCCAGGCTTCGCAAAGGCACATGCCGGCAAACGGCGTGTTGGGGAACGTGGGCGAACTGGTGCACGTGACCATGTAGCCGGGCTCGGGCATCTTGCCTTCTTTGTTCATCTGACGTGCGATGGCGTCAAGAAGAAGCACTCTCCAGTCGCTTGCGTTGATTTTCTTCACCTCTTCTGCGGGGGCGGCAATCGTGAGCACGGGCAGCTTGACCGCTTCGGCGTCTTCGTTCGTGACCGATCCGGTGACTTCGGCCTGAGCGGCATTAATTACATGCTTCATCGCCAGGTCGGCCACGGCGACGATGCGCACGATGTGCTTGTCCACAGGATGAGAGCAGACCATGATGGCGGGGCCGTTCGGGTTCGGGATCATGCGTTCGACCTTGAGGTTCGACTTGTCGAGCTCAGCGACGGTGCTCTTGTTGAAGAAATCCTTGATGGAGTCGTGATCCTTGAGAATGGTTTCAATAATCGCGAGGTTCCGACGAAGCATGTTCAGCTCGGACTGGGTGCCGTAATACCCCTGCGCCTCGGCCTGCTCGATCAGGTTCCTGGCGTATTCGTCGAGGAACTTCCTCGTCTTGGCTGCGACCTTTTTCGCCTCGTCGTAGTCTTCGGTAAGAACCAGGCACCTGAGCATCAGGAAGAACCAGTCGGCATCCCTGCCCTCTTCGGGCAGGGCTTCAAGAAGGCCCCTGGCCTTTTTCACGCGGTCTTCCTTGCTGCCGAAGCTACTCTCGAGGATCTCACCTGCGGCCGCCATGGAGACGAGTTGGCGAAGCATGCCCCACTCAGGCTTGATGTTATTGACGAAAGTGTCAATCACCGACATGTCACCATCCTGCTTGAAACCTTCGACGACGTACGTGAAGAGCAGCAGCCCCGTGTCGACGGCAAAATGCTGCTCAATGTTCCCGTCAAAGAGCAAGCGCGCAGCCAAGGATGCGGTATGGCGCGCCTCCTTCCAGTTACCCTTCAGCTGGAGCAGACCGCAGACGAGCGAGAGCCTGATGAGGTTGCCGTCCTTGTTGTTGCCGGAAACATCCAGAACTGCCTCAAGCTTCTGCGGGTCCTGCATGTCAAGTGCGGCACGCGCGATGAAATCAAGCTCGACGCGGCTGAAGTTGTCGAGAGGAATCGGCGACGTCACTTCGAGAATCGCGCGCTTGCCCTCGTCACCGCGCTCATACTGGCTGCGCATCCACTCGATGCGCTCGGCCTTCGTCAAGTCGAGTGCGTAGTCCCTCGGCGTTTCGTCGCAGAGCCGGTCGCCTCCGGTGACTGCGGCACGGCACATGACCGAGAGAGTCAGCACGCCGTCGCTGTCCTCAAAGTCGACCACCGAGTCGAGACCGTCCTCAAGCGTTTCGATCATCTCGGCCTTGTTGCCCAGCCTGCTCAAAATGACGGCCGTAACCTGGTAGGCCCTGGGCGCAGACCCTCCTGCCACGAAGTAGAGACCGAAAGTCTCGAGGGCCTTGCTGAGGTTCTTCTCGAAGAGTTCATGATCCTCTTCCTCCTTGAAGAAGCCCTGGAAGGCCCATGTCTCGGCCATGTGACGAAGAACGAACGGATCTTCCATCTGCTCTTCGAAAGTGAGCTTGTTGAAGAGCTTTTCAGCCTTGTCTTCCTTGTGTTCATACAAGGCACGGATGATCTGAAGGGTGTGCTTGCGAGCCTTCACCAGGCTGCGAAGATCATATCCGTAGGAGTTGCCTTCGACCTTCGCCAAGCTCACGGCTGCCTTGAGGTGTGCGGCAGCGTTGTCGACCTCGTTCCTGAGCAGGTACGATTCCGCACAGAGAAGATGCACCAGACCGCACTCGCCGCCGCATTCAAGGATGTGCAGACAGATCCGGTTGAAGTAGTAGACGTCGGCGCAGTGCTCCGTGAGGCTGAGTTCCATGGAGGCGGAAGCGATCCAGGGAATGATGACGTCGAGAGCCTCAAACATCACGTCCTCGGTGTCGGTCTGCTCGAATCGAGCGGTCAGGTCGCTGTAGGGCTTCTCCCCTTGAATGATCTTCAGGGCTTCCTGCCGGTCAAACGTCCTGCTGGGGGAGTTCCTGGATATCCGACTTCCCGTCATTCGATGTCTCCGTTTTTGATTGCCGTCGTGGATTCAGAGGGTCGCCCCGATCGTCGAGGCGGATCCGGTATTATAACAAAGCACTCAGGATGCCGATTCCTTTATGCTCTAATCGTGAGCATTTTGTGCAGATCGGAGTCTCTGCGGTAGAGACGTTTCACGGGGCTGGCCTGAGGGCAGCCGCAATACGTTTTGCAACGTCTCGTTTTGGCCGCCCGGCACCGCTTCAGGTAAAATGTATTATCGATGGCATGCCGTGCGTTGAGGGCGTTTCAGGAGCCCGCCTCACGGCAGAAGCCTGCCCCAACAAGTCAAGAAGACAGGCCCTACATGCGAATCGGATCCTTCATCGTCATCGTGCTCTCCCTCATCGCGACAGCCTTTTCCGTCGCGGTCACCGCAGTTGGTTGGGAGCGCATCCTCTTTTACACGGGATGGATGTCCTCATCCTTCGTCTACCCCGCCTCGATCCTTCTCTACATTCTTCTCTTCGGCCTCGCCATGATGCGCTGCAGGACGATCACCCGTGCTGCGGGCGCCTCTCTAATCGCCTCCATCGTCGCCCTCCTCGTCTGGGTCTTCATCTCGGCCGTCGACCAGTACTACGGCGGCCCGCTCGTCGCCATGATGACCGGCTGGTTCGGCATGCAGAGCATCATCGTTGAAGAAACCTCGCTGAACATCATCGCCGTCCTGGGCGGCGTCCTCTGGCCCCTTCTCTACACCGTTACCCTCTTCATCGCCACCCTCTTCACGAAGCGCAGGGTGCCGAGGTACCTCAACTGACGGTCGCCCGACGCCGAATTCAAGGCCGCAGGTTCGATACGCCTGCGGCCTTTTTCCGGCTCCTTGATTTTGGTGGAATCGGGCATCCATGGTGACAAGCCCCTTTATGCACCACCAATCCATTGCTCTATAGAAGATCTCTATTGCACTTCCCTTTGCTCAAATGCAAGCCGCCCGGGCGTTTCTACACGCTCGGGCGGTCGTTCTGGCGCGGGATTTGACGGGATCAACCCGGCTTGCAATCGGTCATGTTGTCATTAAAAGGCGATGCGTGCGCCGACAGTCCACTTCCAGTTTTCCTTCACGTCGCTGCCGGCAGTCTTCTCAAGGTCAACGAACGTATAGGCGGTCTTCGAGAGATTGAAGTTAGCGCCGATGCCGTATTCAACCCAAGTGTCGCCAAGCTCTTCCTTGAGGTGTGTGGTCTGCATGACGCCTGCGGCATTCGCCTTCGAGGCCGTGGCTTCCATGTCGCCCATGAAGTCGTGCAACACCGCCACGCGTGCATAGATGTTGCCCTTCTTTTGCGGGAAGTAGAAGCCCGAGCGCACGCCCAGACGACCGATCAGGCTGTCGTAGTCGTCCTGTTCAATCTTGACGCCGTTGTGAGCAACGAAGTCATCGCCCATGATGCGACCGTAGGTGACGCCAACGGACGGTTCAACAAATCCCAGTTCGTTGAGAGCATAATGCCAACCCGTTTCGACGGCAAGGCTCATCGCATTGTTGTCAAATTCGCCCTTCATCGTGCCGGAAGTGAATTCGTTCTCAAGGCGGGAATACTTGCCGATTACGTCGACGAAGAGACCACTGTCGGCGAGCCAGGTGCCATAGAGCGCTACGCCGTACATGTACGCATCGCTTTCGCCCATGTCGAACGTCGAAGAACCGTCCGTGTAGGAGAAGGCACCGCCGAGCTTGAAGCCGGAGCCGATGTCATAGTCGGCACCGACTTGGACGGTCGTGTTCTTGGCAGTCACGGACTGGGCACCGTATTCCTGCTCGGAACCATAAACGCGTGCCCAAGCACCAATCGCGCCTTCAGAGTCACGCAACTCGCCCATGCGCTTCTGCAGCGTGTCGTTTTCATGACGTCACTGGACAGCGGAAAGCGCGGCGATGGAACTGTAGCCGTCGAGCTTCTGGTTGACTTCCTGCTTGACCTCTTCGATCACCTCACCCTGCGTGTCCGTAACCTGGGTAATGGCACCGTTGATGTCGCCTTCTGCAATCACCTTTTTCTGAATGATGGTTGCACTGTTGTCGACGTTGACGACATCGTCAAGCGCCTGCATAGCTTCTTCAGCGTTAACGATGTCGTCAGCCGTAATCCCCTGGTAGGCGATGGTGAAGGCAGTGGCATTGGCCGCATCGGCAGCTTCGACCTTCATGGTTGAATACTCGAACGTCCCATCTTCATTCATGACAGTACCGATCTTGAGCGTACCACCTTCGCCTTCAAGCTTCTTGACGAGGATGGTACGATCGGATTCAGCAACGTCAACCACGCCACCGTTGATGTCGAGGTTGATGGCGACATCGTTTTGTTCGAGGCCAGCTGCGACTTCCGGGATGTACCACGTGCCGCCGTCGCTCAAACCAAGATTCATGGCGTCAACTTTGTCATAACCTTCCGGGATGTTCAGCCCGTTCGTAACGATGTTCCCCTTGAGGAAGGACTTATCGTTCAAGAGGTTGATGTTCACAACAGCACGAACAGGGGTTTTACTGGTTGGTTGATCGTAGTTGAAATTGATGTCGCCGTTGAGTTGGACGATGGTATCGGCGTTTTTGTCTTTGTTGATGTTAATGAGAGCCTTACCTCGGGTAGCAATGGCGGAACCGGCATTGACATATAGATTGCCATTGATTTCAACTTCAGCTTCCGAAAACGCAACGATGCCGATGGCACGATGTTCCTTGTCCTGAGGATCGATATCGGTGCCGGTTGTTGCATTGATGATGGTGTTTTCAGCATTGATCACCAGCTTGACCGTTTCTTTTGCTCCTTCAATCAATTCGGAGTTTTCATCACGTCGATTGGTTGAAGCATTCATGGCATTGATGCCGTAGGCATATGAGTTTTCGGAATGGAGATTCATCACCAGGTCTTTGGTGGTGACAAACATTTGCGAACCGGCAAAATCTGGTCTTTCGGTTCCCGGACCCGAAACGATCAATCCCGAAACAAGGTCTTTAGAGCTGTTGTTGATCGTAATCTTCTTTGTGTCAGCGTTGCCGAGAAGGAGCTTGCTTTGCTCGTATGAATACTTACTGCCGACATCCTGAGAATGGTTCGTAGCCTTGAACCACTTGCCGGCAATTTCGTCGCCGGTAACGGTCACGGTTGCACCGTCGATGGCCATAATCCCTTCAGTAAAGATCTTGTCGGTGAGAGTCGTATCTTCCGTATACGTTGCTGCGTTCGCTCCGCCAACCGCCGCCATCACGGACAAGGCGAGCATGGACTTGGTAAAGGTTAACATCGTGAATATTTCCTACTGGAATGAGAAAACCAAAGTGGGCCAAGAGGATTATAGCAATGCTCCGAAGGCCGGGTAACCTTAAATGTGGCGAAAACGCCACGGTCACAGACGTTTTCAAAGCCACATTGCCATATTCTGCTGATCGGAACACACTGTCTTTCGAGCGAGCCCAGGCTGAAAAGAAAATCTTGTCATGACGTTCACGCCTCTCGACCAATCACGACCGTCATCCTTCACGACAGTGCGGCAACACTCCTGCTCGGGGCGATGATGCCAAATCCGCCCTGTTGGAGCCTGTCGTTGACATGCACCGTAATCATGTTGCCCGCATGGTCGTGGTGGTCGTGGGATCTTCTCGTCCACACAACGCTCAGGATGTGATCCGCACCTCATCCATTCCAACCGACGCTTTGCACTTGACGGGTGAATCGAAGAACATTGACTTCCGGTAAGAACCAGCACAATCGCCCCGCGACTGATTTCTGTGGGCCGGTTGCGTATGACAAGCATGCAGGCATGCCTGCTCGGTCGCCTCCTTCGTCAAGCGTGTCACACCCATTTTCTAATCGAAGCTGGGAATGCTCTCCGATCCGGTTTTGCAAGTTGCTGGCGCGGTCATGTTGCGTACTCACAACGCAGCCTACTTGACTGTGCGCGCCCGATTGGGATTTTTTAAGCCTTCAACGCTCATTTGAGGGCTAGATCCAGGAAATGGATAAGGTCCACTGGAAATGCATGAATTGAGACTTGCACCTCCGAAACAGCCAGTTGCGCGAAATTTTAGTTTCAGTCGGCTGAGGCGCCCTCGCTGAGGCATTGCCTGAATTTCTGGAAGAATTTTCGAGTGAGCGGATCTCGACTCTGTCGTTTCGGTCGTCTGAGCAAGACGACGTTTGATAGATCAAGTTTCACGTGTGCAATACCGGGCAATCCCGCGCGGGGTCAAGTAATGATCCCAAAGCAGGCGGTTTCGACCTGCCTGCAGGTGACAAATTGTTTCGCAGCAATCACAACTACATCAGAGGGACTGTCCAAAAGACGAAACGAGTGTTCAAAAAACACATCCGGAATTTGGGTTCTTTTTAGAGGATGCGGGTAAACCCTAAAAAAAAAAGGGGGGGGGGTGAACGCTTGTTCAGTAAAATCTGTTTCCGAACGAGTGAACAACTGTTCACTTCTTTTTCAAGGAAGAGAAAAATGAATTCGACATTCAAAGTTGTTTTCAACAAGGCGCGCGGCGCCTTGATGGTGGTAAATGAAGCCACGTCCTCCGTTCAAGCGAAGGGTACGAAGACGGTTATCGCGGCCGCTGTGGCGGCGCTCATGGCCGGCGGCGCGATGGCCGGCAACCTCACTTATGACTCGATCGTCAACAACGAGGGAACGTTCAAGTTCCTTAACGGCAAGGGAGAAGTCACGAACATCAAGACCAATGCGGACGCCAACAAGCTGTTCTCGGATCTGTCCGCTGCCGGAACGGATGTCGACGAAATCCTCAAGGCGCTCGGCCAGGTCAATGAATCTAAGAAAACGGGCATCGTGTTTGGTTACGCGGGTGGCGGCAATGTCATGGACACAACAACCCACGCTTTAGCTCAACTTGTTATCGGGGCAGCCAAACCCGGCTGGCTCAAGGGTCTAAGTCAATTCTCCAAAAACGTCGATGATGAGTTGGCAAAGCTGAACTTCAATCTATCGACTCATACTATTGTCGGTGATGTAAACGGAGACAGCTCGCCGGTTGTCCTTGACATGGTCGGTTCCGACCGATTCATCAACGTTAGTCTTAATGCCCCCGACGATCTTTCTCGTGATTACACAATCACCCGTCATGGCAATTCTACGATTGAACTTCAATCAGGCAATGTCATCGGGGCCATTGGTGGAAGCTCGGCCATCAACGTTGGTGAAGGTTTTAAACTTTGGGGTGGCTTTGTACAGACTGGAGCCAAAAATACCGAAACAATTGTCGATGGTAACTCGACGATTAATGTCCAGGGTACGGGATGTGTCGCCGGGGCTTTCGCCGGCGGTTCTGCCATTGCTGTTTTTGACGGCACTGCCAATTCCACCGTGACGGGCAACTCTTACTTCACCCTCAACAACTCCAAGGGTAACGAAGCCCATGGCTCCATCAACACTCTTGCTGCCGGCATTGCCGGCGGCGGTCTTGCGATCGGCATGGCCAGTGGCGACGCCGTGTCCAAGGTCGAGGGCTCCACTGTCATCGATCTTCAGAATGGTCTCGCAGCCGGCGTCATGGGCGGCGGCATGGCCCTTTCCGTTGACGGCGGCACGATGATGGATTTTTTCAACGGGAAGCTTCATGCGGAGAACGATGCCTTCAAGCCCATCAACGAACTGGGCAAGAAGATCTCCGAAAAGCTGAAGGGATTCAGTCCTAAACTCACAGAGACCGTCAAGACGGAATCGGGCACGGCTTTGGCCGAATCGCACGACATCACCATCAAGGTCGGCACCGGCATGACGACGCTCGGCCTTGTGGGCGGCGGCATTGCAGAATGTCGGCATCCAGGTCAACAGCGGTTACAACGTTGCCCTCGTTGCCGGCGGTTTCGCGGTTGGTTCCGGTCACTCTCTCACGGGCAAAGACGTTCTTGCTTCTGCCAATGTTGATGAGGATGTTCTCGTCAACATCGCCGGCGGTGAAACGATCGGCCTGATGGGCGGTGGTGTTGCTGTCTGGACGGGTTCCAAGGAAGCCCATAAGGGCCTCGGCGTTCAGGCGAACGTTGACAATGTAACGTTTAACGTGGCGGGTGGCTCCGTCGACGGTCTCTTCGGCGGCGGTCTCGCTGTTGACGATTCCAACCCTGAGGTTGGTGGTGTCTATGAAGACGCCCGCAACGCCGAAGCCAATGTCGGCAATGTCAACATCAATGTCGCCGGCGGCAAGGTTGGTCGTCTCCATGTTGAGGCCTTCAACAAAATTGACAAGTATCCCAGTGGCGAAGACAAGGATAAGCCTGACATGAAGCTGTACCTCAAGGCCGGTCTCAAGGCCATTCAGGACGGCAAGGCTGCCATCGTCGGCGGCGGCATGGCTGCGGGCAACAGCATCGCCATTGCTGAAGGCGGTACTGCCAAGGATGCGGCAGGCGCGCGCGTTAAAGTTGCCAACATCAACATCTCCGACGGCGTCATCGGTGAAGAAAAGGCCGGCATGCAGGGCAACATCTACGGCGGCGGCCTCTCGATCGGCGGCAACTATGGCAAAGGTCATGAGTGCTACAACGACGCCCTCTCTGCCGTGGACACGGCCAACGTCACGCTCGGAGCAGGCAGCCTCAAGGGCAACGTCTACCTTGGCGGTCGCGTGCTTGAGGATGGCGCCAATACCAAGGGCGTAGCCAAGGCAACGGTTGGCGCCGGTACGCTCACAATCTACAAGGACTTCAAGTTCCTCGCTGACGACGCCGTCATCGACGGTTCCGGCGCTGAATCGGCAACGCTCAACTTCGTGAACGGCTATGACTTCTCCAAGGCTGAAGCCTCTGAAGTCGCCCTGCTCGACCTGCATGCCGGCATCGTGATCAAGGGCTTCGACAAGCTCGATTCCGGTGACCTTGTTACCGGTGCGAACTATGACATGGGTAACAAGACCAGCGTCGAGGTCACCGGCAATTACGAGTTTGGCAAAATTCTCCATGCTACCGCCACGCAGACGATGACCGTCAAGGAAGGCGGTGCCCTCGCCGTTCAGTCGGCTCAGGCACTTGCCAACAACTTCGTGGTCGAGGAAGGCGTGCTTGCTCTTGGCACGACTGCCAAGACGGCTGACGCCCGCGAAGGTCTCGGCAGGTACAACGAAAAGGCAGGCCTCTATCTGAGCGGCACGGTCAATCTCACCAACGCCAGCATCAACGTTGGCGAGACCAAAGCCAAGAATGGCGTGAACATTGGTTCCAACGGCACGCTGATTGTTGATGCCTCTGTTGATGACGGTCAGGAAGGCAATCTTTCCACCGACGTGACCGGCAAGATCACTGGCGAAAAGGGTTCCACGATTCATTACGTGCACGTGGCCGACAAGGGTGTCGTTGAGGTCGAACATGAAGGCTTTACGACCGTCACGGTCGACAACCTCCTCTACAAGGTTGTCAAGGTTGAAAACGAGGACAACCAGTACACGTTCAAGATCGCCACGGGTTCCGAACTCGCCGGTACGAGCCTTGAACACTTTGACGGCGCTGCCCTTGACGGCATGGCCGACAACGAAGTGATCGGTTCCCTCCTTGACCAGGCCAACACTGCCATCACGTCCGGCAGCCAGCGCGAAGCCCGCCTCAACGGCGCTCTCAACCTCGCTGCTGCAGGCGGTGTCCAGACGGCCGGCATTGAAGCCGCCACGATGGCCATTGATCAGGCCACGAAGCGTGCTGCGCTCACCAACGTCTTCAAGGACGGTTGGACGGGTTTCGCTGAAGTGACGGGCACCTCCCTCAAGATGGGCGGCGACTCCGGCGCTCTCGAAACGAAGACCGAGCTCGGCGGCATCACGGTCGGCGGTGAATACACGATGGGCGACATGACGTTCGGCGTCATGGGCAACTTCGGAACCGGCGACGTCGAAGGCGAAGGCGACAACGACGGCGTCAAGAACGACGTGGACTACTACGGCGTTCAGGGCTACGCTGCCAAGCGCATGGGCCAGTTCAACCTCGTCGGCCAGATGGGCCTCATGACGACGAAGAACGACGTCACGTCCGCTGACGGCGACTCCGCCGACATCGACGCCACGATCTTCACGATCGGTGCCCGCGGCGAAATGGCCTTCCAGATCAGCAAGTCCTGCCAAGCTGTCCCGTACGTCGGCCTCAACTACCTGCGCGTCGCCACTGACGGCTACAACACCGCCAAGGGCCTCTCCGTGGATGACATGGACCAGAACCTCGTGAGCATGCCGATCGGCGTGGCCTTCTCGGGCAACATGGACCTCGCCTCCGGCTGGACGCTCCGTCCGACGGTCGACGTGGCCTATGTCCACACGTTCGGTGACACGGACGTCGAAGCCACGACGAAGTTCGGCGCTGCCGCCATCAACACCAACCTCGACGTCTGGAGCGAGAACGTCGGCCGCGTGGGCTTCGGTCTTGAAGCCCGCAAGGACGCCCTCTCCTTCGGCGGCCAGATCGGTGGTGCCTTCGGCGACAACGACCATCGCGAGTTCTATGGCCAGCTCAACGTGAAGTATCTCTTCTGATACTGATCGTCTCCCTCTCCGCCGCCTTCTCCCTCTCTCCATCCGGGGCGGCGGGTTCCCCGCCTCCGGCATCCTTCGGAATGCCGGAGGTTTTTTTGTACCTTGCAATCCGCACTTCGACTCCCCGCAGGATTCGTCATTAGGAGCTGCTTCGCTTCGCGCTCCGCAGAACCCTTCATCAGCTCAGGTCCATCGAGGGGTACACTTGAACAATCAATCCAATCTACTCCACTCACTCCAGCCGAAACCAACAGGAAGAGGACCCGCTTCATGACTGAATTCGCCGCCCACGTTGAAGACTTCTGCACTCGTCTCTTTGAAGACATCCGCAAGCTCACCGCCGACACCTGCGGCGTCACGCGCGAGGGGTATACGCCCGAAGAAGACAAGGTGCACGAGAGACTCGCCGAGGCCGCGCGCGAGATCGGTCTTGAAGTCCATGCGGACGCTGCGCTCAACCTCTGGATGACTTTGCCAGGTCGCAACAGGGATTTGCCAGCCTTCGTCTCGGGATCGCACACCGACTCCGTTCCGCAGGGCGGCAATTACGACGGGCTTGCCGGCATCGTCGCGCCGCTCGCCGTGGCCAAATATCTGAAGGATGCAAATAGAATTCCTGAGCGGGACTTCTGTATTGTTGCATTCCGCATGGAGGAGTGCCCTGAATTTGGACGTGCCTATGCGGGCAGTCTCGCCCTGACGGGGCAGCTCAATCCCTTCGAGCTAGAACTTCCTCACAGGGATACGGGGAAGCTTCTGAAGGACGTTCTCCTTGAGCGCGGGGTCGATGTCGAGCGTATCGCGTCGGGAGAGCCGCTCATCGATCTCTCGAAGATTGCAGCCTTTGTCGAGCTTCACATTGAGCAGGGTCCGAGGCTTGACAAGGAACCTGTCAACCGTGCGGCGGTCGTCACGGGAATCCGCGGGTATCTGAGGCACAAGCGATGCCGCGTTGAGGGCGAGACCGCGCATTCGGGCGCCGTTGATTATGAATTCAGGCACGACGCCGTCGCGGCCCTGACGGACCTGCTTTACGTGATGAACAGGCACTGGGAGGCCTGGCTCCATGACGGCAAGGATCTGGTCTTCACCTGCGGCGTCATCAACACGCCTTCGACGGCCGACATCTCAATCATCTCGGGCGACGTTTCCTTTGGGCTCGACATGAGAAGCCTTTCGATGGAGACGATCCGCGCCTTCCACGACCTCCTTCTTGAGGAGGCGGCCGCCATCGAAGAAAAGCACGGTGTGAAGTTCATCTTTGACGACGTCATCGTAGGCGAGGCGGCACGTCCCGACGCAATCCTTTTCAATCGGCTCGTCAAGGCCGCGACGGATCACGGCATACCTCATCTTCAGATGGCGAGCGGAGCGGGCCACGACGCCGCGGTCATGACGAGCGCGGGCGTGCCCACGTGCATGCTCTTCGTCGCCAACCAGAATGGGTCTCACAACCCGCATGAGGCGATGCGAATTTCGGATTTCCTCTCAGGTGCGGAAATTCTCATGCACGCCGTCGTGGATTATGATTGACGGAAACGGGAGCCATTCTCCCTCACACAACGCCTGCGACGATTCCCTGAGTCAGGGCCGTCGCGTCGTGACGGTTACGGGACATTGCTCATAACATTTCGTTACAGGCGGTTGTACACTTATCCCACGTGCTTATGCGTGACAGTAAAAATCAGAAAGGAGGACGCACATGGCCAAGGATCATTCTCACAAGTCTGCCGTCGAACCCACCGGCGGCGGCACCCTTGAAGTCGTAGACGTTGAAAGGAAGCCCTCCTATCCTGTGGCTCCCCTTGAACCCAAGCATGTCGAACCTCATTCGTTCGACTCGATGACGCAGGTCGTCACCTATCTTCGCGACAAGCTTCGCGACACGCCGCTCGTCTCCCCCGAAGAGTCGGCCGCCGAAGTGTTCAAGATGCTCAACCGCGACCTGACGCAGACGGAACGTGACGCGCTCTTCAAGCTGCTGCTCGTCAAGGAGGCGCATCAGGCGGGCCTCTTCCCGAAGAAGCCCATCGACATGAACGCTCTTTCGGACAAGCTCCGCGAAGGCGCCTATCCGTACAAGAACCGCTACCCGAACAAGCTCTATGAGAAGGAACTCTATGACCTGCAGGTCGAGCTTCTGAAGCTTCAGGACTGGGTCAAGCGCACGAACTCGAAGATCATCGTGCTCTTTGAAGGCCGTGACGCGGCCGGCAAGGGCGGCACGATCCGCCGCTTCACCGAGAACCTCAATCCTCGCGGCGCGCGCACGGTGGCCCTTTCGAAGCCGACCGAGAATGAAGCGGGCCAGTGGTACTTCCAGCGCTATTGCGCGCACCTGCCCAATCCTGGCGAGATCTGCTTCTTCGACCGCTCCTGGTACAACCGCGCCGTGGTCGAACCCGTGATGGGATTCTGCACGCCCGAGCAGACCGAAATCTTCCTCAACGAAGTGACGGGCTTCGAGCAGTCACTCATCAGGGGCGGCACGCACATCATCAAGTTCTGGCTCGCCGTGAGCCAGGACGAACAGCGCCGCCGCTTCCGCGAACGCCGCGAGAACCCGTTGAAGCGCTGGAAGCTCTCTCCCGTCGACATCGCGTCCATGGACCGCTGGGACGACTATTCGAAGGCCATTCGCCGCATGTTCCAGATGACCGACACGGCCGAAACGCCCTGGACGGTGATCCGCAACGAAGACAAACGCCGCGGTCGTCTCAACGCCATCCGCGTGCTGCTGCAATCGATTCCGTACGACAACCGCGACATGAAGAAGGTGGGCAACATCGACCCGCTCATCGTCGGTCGCGCAGGCAGCCTCTTCGCCTCTAACGGTGATCCGCTGCGCTTTGACATCAACAACGAGATCGGCAACAGCTGATCGACCTGAAACCGTTGTTTCGATGGCCCGCAGATACGACATCTTCGGGCCCTTTGATTTTTCACCCTCCTCTTATCGCTGATCGTGGGCTTTCGGCCACTGCCGCACGTCATGCGAACTGAATCGGGCGTTTGGCGCCCGATCGGGAACGATGCCCCCAAAGCGCGCGCCCCACATATAAAATTATGCGCTTTGCGCCTCTGAAGGCCCAGCTGCCGTCGGCAGAAGGTGCGATTTCAGGCGTTGATTCCTGCAACTTTTGCGAAACAGCAGAGCCTTTTTTGGGCGGAATCCATGTCCCGCAACGGGTTCAAAGTGACGGAACCTTGCAGAAATCCGCCTCATGTAAGCTGTTTGCCCTATGTAACCATAAGCTACATGTCCATATAATCCTATTCAAGGGCATCGGTCACAAGGCCCGCACCGTCTCTGCTGAAAACGACGGACGGTCCCGAAGGCGCCCCACACAAGAGTCCTACAACACCTCCCGCATTAGAAAAGCTATGCAAAACACAGACAACAAGCGCTTTGTCGCGATCGGCCTGATGCTGTTCGCGATCCTGTTCGGCGCAGGCAATCTCATCTTCCCCGCCTCCATGGGCCAGGCTTCCGGCGATCACTTCGTTTGGGCTTTCATTGGCTTCTGCATTACGGGTGTAGGCCTTCCCCTTCTCGCCATCATGGCGATGGCTTATGCGGGATGCAATGACCTGCAGGAGGCTGCCGGCCGCGCACATCCCCTTTATGGTCTGTTCTATACGGTCGTGGTCTACATGTCCATTGGCCCCTGCTTCGCCATTCCGCGTACGGGCACGGTGGCTTTTGAAATCGGCCTGCGTCCCTTCCTCACCGAAGGTCAGGTTGAAATGGGCCTGTGGATCTTCCTCGTCCTCTTCTTCGTGGTTTCCTACTGGCTTGCCGCCACGCCGCAGAAGCTCGTCGACCGCGTCGGCAAGATCCTGACGCCGGCCCTCGTGCTCACGCTCGGTGCTCTGATCGTCAAGTCCGTCGTAGATCCGCTCGGCGTTCCGCAGGCCGCCCAGCCGAACTATGCGGGCGTCCTCACCGCCACGGTTGCGGGCATCCTTGACGGCTACAACACGCTCGACGCCATCGCCGCGTTCGTCTTCGCCACGCTCGTCACGAACTTCGTCCGTGAAGGCGGTGCCAAGACCGCGAAGGAAGTCACCTCCCAGGTCTACAAGTCCGGCATCCTCGCCGTGTCGCTCCTCGCCGTGATCTACTTCTTCATCGCGAAGATCGGCGCTGAGTCCGTCACCGCCATCGGCATGCAGGACACGGGTGCTCCGGTGCTCGCTGAAACCGCCAAGATCCTCTTCGGCAACTTCGGCGCTATCCTTCTCTCGGTCATCGTGCTGCTCGCCTGCCTGACGACGTCCATCGGCCTCATCACCTGCTGTGCCGCCTACTTCATGCGCATCGTCGGCCGCCTGACGTACAAGCAGTACTGCCTGCTCTTCACGATCGTCTCGTTCCTGATCGGCATGTTCGGCCTCAAGACCATCATCGTCTCCACGATCCCGGTCCTGATGTTCGTCTACCCGCTCTGCGTGATCCTGATCGTGCTGCTCTTCACGGACAAGCTCTTCGACGGCCGCCAGTGCGTCTACGCCTTCACCACCGCCTTCACGTTCGTGATGGCCGCGGTCTCCGGTCTCGAAACCGCCGGCGTGAACCTCGGCGCGATCTCCGAAGCCATCAAGGCCTACGTCCCGTTCGCCCAGTACGGCCTCGCCTGGGTCCCGTTCGCCGTCACCGGCTACGTCCTCGGCCTCGCCTACAAGGCCGCCGTCCCCTGCAAGGCCTGCTGCAAGCCGGCCTGACAACCTGACTCTCAAGTGAAGCCCCCGGTCAGGACTCACTGAGAAAACCCAAAGGGCCCCGCACTTTTCCCCGAAGCGCGGGGCCTTCTCTTTTCCGGCTTTCGGGCTTTTTCGCCTCTCTTCACCTTATTCGAGGACCTCTCCGCCTCCTTCAGGCGATCCCTGCAGCAGACCGTCTGCGTGGTCCGATTCTCTTTCAGATAAACTACGGGCACCGTTCCCCCATCAAGGATCCATCGCATGCTCCGATTTCCCGTTCCCGGCGCGACTCTGACGCCAAAAGACAACGAGCGTACGCTCATGAAGCCCCTCATCCGCATCCTGGAAAAAGGCGGCATCCGCTGGGGCATCGGCTGCGCCGACTGGCTCCCCATCGATCCGCAGCACTGCGCGGCCGAGATCGGGCTCAATCTCAGGCACGTCAAGCTGAGTGAAATTGGGAATACGGCCGAACTCGAAGCCTTTTTTGATGAGTTTGCCAATCCGGAAGCGCCCTGCCTCTTCCTTTCCGACATCGACGTTCCCGTCCTTGCGGCCTGGGACGACGAGGAGGAGCGAGAGGCAATGCGCGGGATCATCGTGCGCGGGCTTGCACGCATCGCCGCGACACATGGACATCATTTCATCGTGACGGGCCTCACGAGCCTCACAAAGGACATCTGCCGCGAAGCGTTTGAGAACGCCGAGCCTCTTGCGCCTCACGAGACCGAGGAGCTCTTCACGATCTCCCATGAGCAGGTCGGCCTTCTCTACGGCGCGGACCTTGCCCGCATCTCCGAGGAAAGGACAATGGTTCCCGACCTCGTCATGATGGAGCTGGACCGCCATGCCGCACTCGGCGCACGCTACGTCGAACCGTACATTCTTCAATGGGTTCGCCAGGGGAAGGCCGGGATCCTCCCGCCCGTGTCCGGCGCGCTCACGCCCCGCTTCCTCGAGCGACTCCAAAACGCAGGCCTGATGGATCTGAAGCGCATGGCGCTCTTTCAGGAAATCCCCGCTGTTTTCGGCAAGGATAGGCTCGACCTTCTTGCCGAGGCGATGGTGACGCTCGGCTTCTGGACGCCGCTTCCCGCCGGGGCTGCGGACGAGCAGCCTGACGATGTGAGGCTCTACGATTACGCCTCCGTTTGGGGCGTTCGCCTGCTGGCCGTCCTGGCGCTCAGGTTCGTGATGAGCGAAGGAGCCGACTGGATGACGCCCACGCGCGAACTCATGCGTGCCATGTGGTCGGGCGAGCCCAACGAGGCCATGGATGCCCTCTACGAAATGCTTGACTGGATCGAGGACCAGGATGCCGACCTCGACATCGGCGGGCTTTGCGCCGCCTGCATCCTCGCGCTCGACCTTGACCTCACGCGCGTGGTCAATGAAGATGAAGGCCTCGACATCCTCGCCGTGAGGCTCCCGGGCGGCATCTGCGAGCTCGTCTTCGCGCCCGAGGATCGTGATCCCGCCGAACTCGGAAGCCCCGACGGCACGCCCCGCATGGTCCTTACCATCGGTTGACGCGCGTTCTTCTTCTCCTTTGGGGAACTTCCTGAGCGCTTTCGAAGGGCCTGTCTCTCCATTCCGAGGGCAGGCCCTCTTTTCATGGCGGATGATGCCTTGTCCTGAACAAGCGTTCTCCTCTAAGCGCCCGTCCCGCAGGGATGGATCCGCAAGGCACGTGTTGCAAAAGCGAGACAGTGCGTTCTTCGGACTTCGACCTTCGACGTCTGGGATAAAGCGCCTCCCCTTTCAATTTGTCCTGTTTTTTGAATAGAGTTCCCCAAAGGGAATTCTATTTAAGTGAGCTTATCGGCCTTGGCTCTGGTACCAGAGCTCGATTTCGCGCGGATTCTCGCCCGGCCCCGCGGGCACGCGCGAAGCGGTGAGTTCGTCTCGGGTGAGCGGTCGGATGTCGGTGATGACGAGTGGAAGCATCTTGTGCTTCACTTGGACGTAGAAGGTCCCGACCACCTCTACGTCGGTGACGACAGCATCGCTGTTGCGTCGCCAGACGTGGATTTCCTTCTTGACGGTGGGCGTCATGTAGGGGCGGTCATTGAGATTGCTGCAAAACGACGGCCTCGTCGCCACCCATTCCCACACGTAGCCCTTCTGGTCGGGATGGCGCACGTGGTCGTTCATGCGGCGAAGGGGCCGGCCGTAGACGGCGACGAAGTCGCGCACGTAGGTCTTCCCTTTGGCCGTTGCCTTGAGCGCCTCCGGGGTGAAGACAGTGCCCGGCATCATGCGGTTGTCGGCGTGTTGTTGGGGACCGCTGCACCCTGCGAGCATCGGAGCTCCGAGAGAGGCGCTGAGAATGGCCGCGGCCTTTCCGAGCGTTCTGCGGTTGAAGTCAATCGTCATCCTTGCTACTCCGAGAAATGATCGAGCTCGGCGGGCGTGAGCGGCCTGAAGCTGTGTGGCGCGTCCGTGCCGACAAGTGGCGCGCGGTAGATGTAGAAGACGCCCGTGAATTCATGCCGCTTCACGACGCCCGTCTTGTCGAACCAGATGCGCAGGTTCTTCTGCGTGATAGGAAATTCCGAGATCGGGTTGAAAGGTATGAAGTTCTTGGCAGAGGGGCGTCCCCTCATCCAGCTGTAGTGGCGAACGATCTCGTGGCCCATGTGGATTTCATAGTCGGGTTCGCCGAGCTCCGCATCGATCTGCGCCATGGTGGTCCGGCCGTCGATGATGAGCCTCGCGGCCTTCTCGGTCGAGAGGTCACGCACCTCGCCGCTTCCGACGGCACAGCCGCCGAGCATCGAGGCGCAGGCTGCCAGAAGCAGCAGAGTGCGGACGCGGCCAGCGACGGTCCGCGGGCCCCTTGTAGTTCCTTCCGGCAAGGTCTTCTCCTTTTGTAGCGCTCGTTCAGTCCTGTGCGTGCCCGGTGCGATGAAATTCATTTTGAACTCGCTCGGGTCCCATTGAACACCCCTCGCTTCGCGCAGAGGCAGCCTCAAGGGGGCCGACAGCCCAAAACGAGCGTGGTTCAGGGGAAGTTCCTGACCAACGTTCACACTTTTGCCGCGCAAATTTCATTAAGTCGAGTTATTATAGTTGTCATGAGCGTCGGCGTGGTTCTCACGCCCCGTTCAGCATTTTTCAAAGTGTTGGCCTCCGGAGGTAAAGGTCATGTCCGACAACGATAAGAACCGCATCAAGATCAAGCTGCCCGCCGTCTCCTACGACATCGTGAAACTTGCCGCCACTCTCACCGGTACGTCCGTGAAGTCCTTCGCGGCCCAGGCGGTGATCAACGCAGCCCTGCACGTCACGGCTGAAATTGAAAACCGCTCCCTCGGCTCCAACATCGAAGCCGACATTCATCTCACCGAGGAAGAGGCTCAGGCTCTTCTCGCCCTCGTTGAAAGCCTCGACACGCACGACGGCAAGGACGAAGACGTCGAGGAAGCCACCGCCGAGGACTTCGAGGAAGAAGAACCCGCGGAATGCGAATGTGATTGCGAAGTCGAATGCAAGTGTGACTGCGACTGCAACGCCGAATGCAAGTGCGAAGAGTCCGAAAAGGCTGAAGAACCTGCCGCTGAGGCCGCTCCCGCTGCCCAGCCCAAGGCCAGGCACGGCCGCAACCACCGCTGATCTTTCGACTTGAGTCCCTTGTCGCAAGGGACCTGAGAACACAAAGGGGATCCATCAACAACGGGTCCCCTTCTCTTTTCCATCATTCGTCGGGCCTCAGGCGACCTGCGGACTTCCGGCGGTCAGCCTGCCGCTGCGTTAAGCGCGGCCATCGCCTGAGCGCTCACGACAAGCTCGATGCGTGCGGACGCCCTGGTGAGGCCCAGATAAAGCAGCCTGCGCACGCGATCGTCCATCGTTTCTGTGCCTTGAGTGATCTTTTGCCGACTTGCAGCTTTCAGACGGCCCGACTTTGCCGCCTCCCTTCCCAACCTGCTCTCCTTTGCCATTAATGAAAAACGGGGCCGCTCCCTGGAGAAGCAGCCCCGTTCGGGACTTGAAGTCAGATCAGGCGTCAGGCCTTGCGGTCAAGCTCGATGGGCTCGCCCGAGGCCTTTTCCTCCTTGGGTTCGCCGAGCGACATGACGGCGTTGAGGATGATCGCGCCGAAGGTCGCGGTACCGATGCCGCCGAGGCTGAAGAAGCCGAGGTTGAGGGTAAAGTCGCCGCCGCCGAGAATCAGCGTGACGGCAGCCACGATCAGGTTGCGGCTGTTGCCGAAGTCGACTTTGTTGACGACCCAGACGCGAGCGCCGGCCACGGCGATGAGGCCGAAGACCACGATCGAGGTGCCGCCGAGGACGGGCTGCGGAATCGTCTGGATCACAGCGCCGAACTTCGGGGAGAAGCCGAGGATGATCGCGAAGATCGCGGCGACCGGGAAGAGCAGCGTGGAGTAGACGCGCGTGGCGGCCATCACGCCGATGTTTTCACCGTAGGTCGTCACGCCCGTGCCGCCGAAGGAGCCCGAGAGCATCGTCGCGATGCCGTCGCCGAGGAACGCACGGCCCATGTACGGGTCAAGGTTGCGGCCCGTCATGGCGGTCACGGCCTTCACGTGGCCGAGGTTCTCGGCAACGAGAATGATCACGACCGGAACGATGAGCGCGATGGCGTGCATCTCGAAGACCGGTGTGTGAACCGTCGGAACGCCGAACCAGGCGGCGTTGGAGATGATCGAGAAGTCGATCGGCTTGCCCATGCCGAAGCCGTTGGCGAGCACCGCGTAGATGAAGTACGCGATCACAAGGCCGATGAGGATGAGGAGCTTCTGGATGAAGCCGCGCGTCCACACGGCAACGCCGCCCACGCACATGAAGGTGACGACGGCCATCCAGGCGTCGAAGTCCGTCGGACCCACCGAACGGCAGGCCGTCGGGGCGAGGTTGAGGCCGATCACGGCGACGACCGCCCCCGTCACGACGGGAGGCATCAGCTTTTCAATCCACTTAACGCCCGTAAGCATCACGATGAGGCCCACGACACAGTAGACGAGACCGCAGACCACGATGCCGCCCAGCGCAACGGGAATGTTGCCGTTGAGGCCCGAGCCCGCAACGTAGCCCGTCGCTGCGATCACCACGCCGATGAACGCAAAGGATGAACCCAGATAGCTCGGCACCCTGCCGCCCACGATGGCGAAAAAAATGAGCGTGCCGATGCCGCTCATCAAAACCGCCATGTTGGGGTCAAAGCCCATGAGAATCGGGGCGAGAATGGTGGAGCCGAACATGGCCACCACGTGCTGAACGCCCATCGCCACCGTCTGGCCGGTGGGAAGACGCTCGTCAGGGGCCACCACGCCCTTTTCCTTGAGCTTCCACTGCGGGAAATAACCCATTTTTCCTTACTCCTCAAACACGTTGAATCTACACGCACAGGCGCCTCGTCCTTCGACTTTCCGGACAAAACGCCTCGCGCTCAAAGAGTCGTAAGGGTTCCTCCTAAGGACGAATCGTCTGTGCAAACTTTCGTATTATAAGCACACATTTCGAAAAATAAACATAAGGTGTTTTGACTAGACGGGCGGACGCCGCTCCGGAGCGAAGCCTGCGTGCGCAAAAAAGGGACGGCATCCATTTCGGACGGCGTCCCCTTTTGTTTCTCTGGTGCCTGAGCGTCAGAGCGTCTTCATGACGTCTTCGACGGCCGCGACGAGGTTCGGGCTGGCGGTGAAGCAGACCTTGTTGCGTTCCGGAATCACGACGGACTTGCCGGTCTTGAATTCACGACCGACGCGAGCGGCGGTAGTCTTCAATTCCCAGCGGCCGAAGTTCCAGAACGTGACGCGTTCGCCGCGGGCCATGGCCTCGACGATCTCTTCATGCACGGCATCAACGATGCCCTCTACGAGGGAGGGCGAGAGCACGAGGCGTTCTGCGACAGCCTGCGCGATTTCCTTCTTGTTCATTGCGGTAGTCCTTCTCTTTATTCTTGGGGACGGGCTGCCCGTCCGGGCACCCTCTTTCGGCGACGCTTTCCGTTCCGGTCCTGTGGAACGTCTGTGTTGTGGTCCGCCTGTCACGTTAAGGTGACATCCCAATTGTACCTGCGGGGAAATATGCTTGGGGGTGTCACCCAGACGAATTGTAATGTTTTCCAAAACGACTCGCCTGCAAATACTTCTCGTCTGGGCCTCCATTCCTGAACAGCCCGTCAGTCCCGGGAAATCCCCTGCATTTCACATGATTCCCGGCGGTGCAGCCTCAAATCGGTTTCGATTTAACATTGCTGACGTTCACAGGAGGCTGATCATTTTGAAAATGCGCGTGCCACAGGCGTTTGTAGTGTTTGCTGAGCAACAGTACCCGAAAGGTACCTTAGTCCCCGAGCTTTAAAATGCCTCGAATTCAGTCCGAGAGAGTGTTCTCCGAAATTCCATGCGCCGTGTCATGATTTTTTACAAACAGCCTGTGGTATTTTCCCTCAACTGCAGCCGTTTGAAGGCCGAGAACCCCTGCGCACCCTCTTCTCCCCTCTCCTGAGGGCGGATTGAGGTCGCCTCACGCCGTAGTTCTACCGATTGTTTTCCGCCAATGCGAAAGGGCCTGCCGACGGCGATTTACGCGGGCAGGCCCCTCTCAATGCGGATACACCGGATGCAGGATCAGCGGATTATTCCTTCCCGGTCCAGCAGTACGTGCAGAGCTTCTCAGGGTCAAGGCCGATGGCTTCGATGAGGCCTTCGACGGACTGGAAGCCGAGCGAGTCGAAGCCCATCTTGTCGCAGATGGACTTGAGCATGCACTGGCCGCGCTCGGTCTTGGCGTCGGCGTACTCGGCGAGGTGCTTGTGACCCTCGTCGCCTTCAAGCTCCTGAATGACGCGACGGGCGAGGAGCTCCATGTCGGAGTTGCCGCGGGAGAAGTTCAGGTACTTGCAGCTGTACATGATCGGCGGGCAGGCGGAGCGCATGTGCACTTCCTTCGCGCCGGACTTGTAGAGGAAGTCGACCGTTTCACGAAGCTGCGTACCGCGCACGATGGAGTCGTCGATGAGAAGAAGCTTCTTGTCCTTGATGAGTTCGGGGACCGGAATCTGCTTCATCTTGGCGACCTGATTGCGGATCTGCTGGTTCGCGGGCATGAAGGAGCGGGACCAGGTCGGCGTGTACTTGATGAAGGGACGGGCGAACTTCTTGCCGCTTTCATTGGCGTAGCCGATGCCGTGCGGAAGGCCGGAGTCGGGAACACCCGCCACGTAGTCGACGTCGGGAGCCGTGCCCTCGGCCATGGCGTTGCGGGCCATGATCTCGCCGTTGCGGTAGCGCATCACCTCGACGTTCTTGCCTTCGTAGTTGGAGTTAGGATAACCGTAGTACGTCCAGAGGAAGGCGCACAAACGCATCTTCTCGGCAGCGGGCGAGAGAACCTCGATGCCCTCGGGCGTGATCTTGACGATTTCCTGAGGTCCGAGCTCATAGTGGTCCTCGTAGCCGAGCTTGTGGTAGACGAAGCTCTCGAACGAGACGCAGTAGCCGTTTTCATCCTTGCCGATGAGAACGGGCAGACGACCGAGCTTGTCGCGGGCGACGATGATGCCGTCGGGCTGCAGGAGCATGATCGTTTCGGAGCCCTGAATAATGTCCTGGGCGTAGCGAATGCCCTCGACGATAGACTGCTTGCGGTTGATGAGCGCGCCGACGAGTTCGGTGGAGTTCACCTTGCCCGAGCCCATCGCGAGGAACTGGGAATTGTTGTTGCTGAAGTAGCGCTCGATCAGGTCGTCGGCATTGTTGATGATGCCGACCGTCGTGATCGCAAAGAGGCCGAGATGGGACCTAAGGAGCAGAGGCTGCGGATCGTCGTCCGAAATGCAGCCGATGCCGCAGTTGCCCTTCATGTCCGCAATGTCCGGCTCGAAGCGGGTGCGGAACGGCGTGTTCGTGATGTTGTGGATCTGACGCTGGAAGCCCTTCTCAGGGTGGTAGATCGTCATGCCGCCGAACTTGGTGCCGAGGTGGGAGTGGTAGTCGACGCCGAAGAAGGTGTCGAGAACGATGTCGCGCTTGGATACAGCGCCGAAGAAGCCGCCCATTTTTGCTGTACTCTTGTATGGAAGTTGAAGATCTGAGTCGCGGACGCATGGCGTCGTGAGATTCGCCTGAACGGGGTCGTCCGCAAATGTTGGCGTGATTATCGCAAACAAACAGCCGTTTGTGGGGGCCTCGGACGCTTTAGAACGGCAAATCTGTCCTTGGGTCAATGATCCACATCGCCCGATCTAAGGTCTTTCCCTTAGGCGACTGAACAAATGGCGTGAGATACGCCTTCTGACGATTGTGTGCCAGAGAGGATGAGGCGATGCCTCTTGCGCAAGCGGGGTCCCCTATCGGAGACCTCGTTTTCGTTCGACAAAAGTCGTTTAACGCTTGCGGGAAGCCACCCAAGTAATACAGACAATGACGGCGAGGCCGCAAAGCCCCAACCAGTCAACGCTGCCGTCAAACATGACAACGTTAATATCTCCATTCCAAACGATTTGCGCTTGTGCTAAACTTCCCAGCAAGGAAAAGAATGTTCCTACCATCCTACTTTCCTTGTAAATAGACTCAGCCCGGTGTTCCAGCACTGGGCTTTATCGTTTCTACACCCCTTGCGGGGCCCCCTTCCGACGCCGAAGGCTCGTCATCGAAAATTTCGTGAGCCTGACTGGAGAGGTGGAGCGGATTTCAGAATGGCGTTCGCATGCAATCCTTGCTTCCGATATTGTGCCAGAGACTCTGGAGCAATGCCTCAAACGCAAGCGGGGTCCCCTTTCGGAGACCCCGTTTCCGTTGGCTAAGAAGCCATTAACGCTTGCGGGAAGCAATCACCCAAGCAACGCCGATAATGATGGCGAGGCCCAAAAGCCCCAGCCAATCAACGCCTCCGCCGGCCATCGCAACATTGAGAACAATGTCGCCGTTCCAAACAAAGTTCGCCTGTGCTAAACTTCCTAACAAGGAAAAGAATGCAGCACACATCCTACTTTCCTTTCTAAAGACTAAGCCCGGTGTTGGTAGCACTGGGCTTTGTCGTTTTTGAACCCCTTGCGGGGACCCCTTCCGATGCCGAAGGCTCGTCATCGAAAATTTCGTGAGCCTTGCCGGAAAGTGGGGTGGATTTCAGAATGGCGTTTGCAAGCGATCCCTGCTGCCGATATTTTGCCAGAGTCAATCCTGGAGCGCCCGCCTCGCTCACAGCGCCACCTTCCTCGTTGCTTCCTCCACCAGATCCTCATCACGCTTGTCGTAGCGTCGGGTCGTCACGACGGAGGAATGTCCCATCGCCTGCCGCACGGTGTTGATGTCGGCGCCGGACTCAAGGAGCCGCGTCGCAAAGGTTCGGCGAAGATCATGCGGCGTGAAGGACGAAACCGGAGATTCGTCTGCCCTGGCGCGCAGCAGCTGATGGATGGCGCCAGCCGTAATCGCCCGGCAGGGCTGGATGTTGTCGCCCTACTTCCACCGCCCCTGCCGTCAGCATGGCACACTTTGGCCCTCGCGCAACATCCGGATGATCCACCTCTCCGCTTTGTCAACGCCGAACCACGGAATTCTTCTGTTGAGGGCCGCGTAGACCGTGGCCGGCATCGGCACCTCAACGGTGTTGTGCGCCATCATGCTCCAGGCCACGGGAACTCTGGTGCCGTCGACAGACGGGACCCGGGAATACCACGCTCCCGGCACTACGGACGTCGTGAGCCAGGCATCGTCGATCGCCATGATCTTCATGAGTGCCTCAATGCTGAGCTCGTAATGAAGTTCGCCGTCAATCTCTTCAATTTCCGTATCGACCCACACGGTCTTTACGGTCCCGTTCACGATGCTGATGATTCCCATAGACGGAGACCAATGGGTCAAACCCAAATCTTCCGCCAAAGCGCCCACCACGTTCAGGACCAGATGGGGCTTCGGCTCGAGTTCCAGGCGTACCGTTGCGGGCTCGGCTGAAGATCCGAGCAGCGCCCGCTCCTTTTCGCTCAGACGTGCAACGCTCGGCAGCTTGATGTCATGCCTCATGTCGCTGGCAGAGAACCGGTCCCAGACCTTCGTGACTTTTTCTCTGTCCCCCTTCTTCACTCTGATGCGCCATCCCCGCGGACTCTCCTCGGCCCCGGGCTCGATGATCGCACAGCGTCCGGATGCGACCGCCAGCCTATGCCCGATGATGAGGGACGGAAGGTCCCAATCAGCCTGCTCTGCGTCATCAGTTCTCCCCTTGAGGAGGTGCTCGTTGATGAAGGCGATCGAGTCGGGATTGGCCTTTGCAAGGCCTTCGCAGAGCATCTCATAGCCTTCCGGATCCGTCTCCTTGAGGAACGCAGCGGCAATCCTCACCATCTTCGAGCAAAGGACGACAGGTTCACTGCCCTTGTCGGACGAGGCCGCACATTCCTTGTTGAAATCCTGCATTCACGAACTCCTTGATGAAACTCTACTCCCTGAAGCAGTGGACAGTGGCTGACTTGAGGAAAGCTGCCGCCGATTGATTCCATCCTCGTCAGACATTATCTTCCGAGACACTCCCTCTCTTTCTTCCCTCTTCCTGATGAGTTCATTATGAGGACCTCGTGCGTCAACATCTGTCGCACGGAAAATCCCGCAGGGCGCCTTCTTTCGCCGTCGTCTCGGGTGCCCTCCATATCCCCGACAACAAGACGGGAGTTTGAAGTCTGGTGGCGGCTTCGCAGGACAAACGGCGTCTCGAGCAGACATCTCTCCGTGGCTGATCGTGTCGACCTGACTGTTGCACCCCCTTTTAGAACGTCGTTCTCGCTCAGCGGAACGGTTGGACTCTCTGTGTTGAGATGGGCATTGAGGTCAGGACACGGTGAAGGCCCCTACGTCAAGCAATAGGGCCGGGCCTCGCAGCGACTGATCAGAATAAAACAACGGCCTGCAGCTCCGAAGAACTGCAGGCCGTTTTCAGTCATCCGCAGGTGATGTCACCTGCTTCAAAACCCGAAGGCTTAGTATGAAAGCGGAAGCGCCGGAAACCAAAAAGAAAAAACACCCCCGGTA
>OGED01000212.1_pt1 | contig 32429 bp, 19 predicted proteins | sample 1570581 | NCBI WGS metagenome assembly OGED01 (sample SAMEA2582135, study PRJEB24529) | metagenome | biome: Human gut stool | place: China | collected 2011 | reverse complement strand
ACTCTCGCACTATTGACTCTCTCTTTGTTGCTGATTACTCGCACATCTACCATTCCGTCAAAATCGAAATAAGCAATGGAGGCAACCTCTACGTTATGACCTTTTTCATCAACCCTATCAACTTTAACAGGATAAACGTCAACGGGCAACCACGGTCCGCTACCCTGACGCACTTCCACAGAAAAATCGTTTAAGGTTTTCACCCCGACCCCAGCAGGGTATGTGACTACCTCTACATTAAGCGAATGCATAGCCAATACCGCCAATGAAAGCAGTACCGCTTTTGGATAATTCATATTCTTTGATTTTAAATTTGATATTGAAATTTATTAAACACTCTAATTTGAATACGTTTTGACTATAAAAAGCGCCCAACAGAAGAATGAATATTTTTTTCATATTAATACTATTTAGTTTTTGCAAATTAAAGGATTTTTCCTGTACAATAAAATACCAATTAATTGGTATTTTATCACAAATAACCATTCAATTTCATTATTATGCCCAAAGCATGAAAATAAAAGTATAACATACAAGAGCTGTAAACAAATCCACTATCAAAACAATAAAATAAATCGTTTTTGCATCTTTGCGATATGCATTTATGCAAAATCATACAAATTTCTTTATCAGTAAAATACCCATTAATTAGTATTTCATTGACAAAATGAAATGTACTTTAAAAGCCCAAAGTTATATTCAATTCATAACCTAAATGCCTATCCAATATAAAAATAATGCGTTTAGCACCAAGATACAAACAGAATAACACAAAATCAAGCTCTAAAGGAATGTATTACTATTATAAAAGACAGAATTATTCGGGAGATTCCCTACTCTAAAAAAGTTAAAGAAAGAAAATGATTCAAATAAATATTAGTGTAACAATATCACCAACAACACAATATCCCCTTTTCAAATTATACAATAAATAATAGTTAAGCAACCAAAGACAGTGCAAAGCCAAATAAGTAATAAAAGAACAAAGTATTAAATAAAGCAAAAACACCCAATTTTACTTTTTAGGGTGTAAAATTGGGTGTCATTCTTGTAAATTACTGATTATCAGCATTTATTGCGGAGAGACAGGGATTCGAACCCCGGGTACCTCGCGGTACAACGGTTTTCAAGACCGCCGCAATCGACCACTCTGCCACCTCTCCAAAACTCCTTTATCAGAAGTGCTTTCCGTTGAAAGCGGTGCAAAGGTACGAATCATTTTTAAATCTGCAAACAATCTGACACTTTTTTCGTGAATTAATCGTATTTTTGTGCCCAGTTATAAGGAATAAAGATATGATATACCCTCAAAATTTTGAGCAAAAGATAGGATTCGACCAGATAAGGCAGTTACTGAAAGACAAGTGTCTTAGCACTTTAGGCGAAGAAAAAGTTTCAGACATGGGCTTTTCCGAACAATATGAAGTAGTAGAAGAGAATTTAAACCAGGTAACCGAGTTTGTTCGCATCATTCAAGAAGAGGACGGATTTCCCGACCAATTTTTTTTCGATGTCCGCCCTTCACTGAAACGGGTACGGATAGAAGGGATGTATCTGGACGAACAGGAATTATTCGACTTGCGCCGTTCACTAGAGACCATTCGTGATATCGTCCGTTTCCTGCATCGGAACAATGAAGACGAAGAAGAAAGTGATAGCCCCTACCCCAGTCTGAAACGACTGGCGGGAGACATTGCCGTATTCCCCCAATTGATTGGAAAAATAGACGGTATCCTCAATAAATATGGAAAGATAAAAGATAATGCTTCTACAGAACTGGCTCGTATCCGCAGGGAATTAGCCAATACAATGGGAAGTATTTCCCGCTCGTTGAACAGCATTCTGCGCAGCGCGCAATCCGAAGGATATGTAGATAAGGACGTAGCCCCTACCATGCGCGACGGTCGCCTGGTTATCCCTGTCGCTCCGGGACTCAAACGTAAGATTAAAGGAATCGTCCACGATGAATCGGCAAGCGGAAAAACCGTATTTATCGAACCGGCGGAGGTTGTAGAAGCAAACAACCGCGTCCGCGAACTCGAAGGAGACGAAAGACGGGAAATTATCCGTATCCTGACGGAATTCTCCAATGTGTTGCGCCCGTCTATTCCGGAGATACTCCAGTCGTATGAATTTTTGGCAGAAATTGATTTTATCCGTGCGAAAAGTTATTTCGCCATACAGACCAACAGTCTGAAACCCGCCATAGAAAATGAACAGTTACTGGACTGGACTATGGCCGTACATCCCTTGTTACAACTGTCGCTAGCCAAGCATGGGAAAAAGGTCGTACCTTTGGACATAGAATTAAACAAGAAACAGCGTATTCTCATTATCTCCGGTCCGAATGCCGGAGGTAAATCAGTCTGTCTGAAAACGGTAGGCTTATTGCAATATATGTTACAATGCGGCATGTTGATTCCGATGCACGAACGCAGTCATGCAGGTATATTCAGCAGCATTTTCATAGATATCGGTGATGAACAGTCTATCGAAGACGATTTGAGTACCTACTCCTCTCACCTCACCAATATGAAGATAATGATGAAAAGTTGCAATGAACGTAGCCTCATCCTGATTGATGAGTTCGGAGGAGGTACGGAGCCGCAGATTGGAGGTGCCATTGCCGAAGCTGTACTGAAACGTTTCAACCAGAAAAGGACTTTCGGAGTGATTACCACCCACTACCAGAATCTGAAGCATTTTGCAGAAGACCATGAAGGCGTAGTCAACGGCGCCATGCTTTACGACCGCCATTTAATGCAGGCACTCTTCCAATTGCAGATCGGTAACCCGGGAAGCTCCTTTGCTGTAGAGATCGCACGGAAAATCGGATTGCCGGAAGATGTAATCGCTGACGCCTCGGAAATTGTAGGGAGCGAGTACATCAATGCCGACAAATATCTTCAGGATATCGTACGCGACAAACGTTACTGGGAAGGGAAACGCCAAACGATCCGCCAACGGGAGAAGCACATGGAAGAAACGATCGCCCGCTATCAGACTGAAATGGAAGAACTGCAAAAATCACGGAAAGAGATTATCCGGCAGGCTAAAGAGGAAGCGGAACGAATGTTACAGGAATCGAATGCCCGTATTGAAAATACGATCCGTACCATTAAAGAGGCACAGGCAGAAAAAGAAAAGACCCGCATGGCCCGTCAGGAGCTGACTGACTTTCGTACTTCTTTGGATGCATTGGCTTCCAAGGAACAAGAAGAAAAAATGGCTCGGAAAATGGAGAAACTGAAAGAGAAACAGGAACGGAAGAAGAATAAAAAGAACGAGCAGAAAGCGGCAAGTTCCTCAACAACCGCTACTCCTAAAGTGGCTCCTATCTCCGTTGGCGAAAATGTAAAAATTAAAGGTCAGACCAGCGTCGGGCAGGTAATGGAAATCAGTGGCAAGAATGCAATCGTCGCCTTCGGAAGTATCAAGACAACCGTCAAGTTGGACCGTCTCGAACGCTCCAACGCGGCCCCCAAGACGGAAAGCATGGCCAAAAGTACCTTTGTCAGCAGCCAGACACATGACCAGATGTACGAAAAGAAACTTAGTTTCAAACAAGATATCGATGTGCGTGGGATGCGCGGAGACGAAGCATTGCAAGCAGTCACTTATTTTATTGACGATGCTATATTGGTCGGCATGGACCGTGTACGTATTCTTCACGGAACAGGAACAGGAATCCTTCGTACACTCATCCGCCAATATCTGTCCACCGTACCGAGTATCCGCCATTATGCCGACGAGCATGTGCAGTTCGGAGGTGCCGGAATCACAGTAGTAGATTTTGATTGACCCGGATATAAGACATATTGTAAACAAAACGTCGCAAGAACTTGTTCTCATTTAGAAAACCACTACCTTTGTTGCGGTGGTTTTCTAAAACGAGAATAAAGCATGAAAAATAACCTATTAAGCGAAAAGCTCATTTACACAGGGGACAGCCTTACTCCTACCCACATTCATCTCTGCACCTACAATGCCACTGAGATGCAGGAAAGCTCCGGCGACACCTTCCAATCCGTCAAAGCAACATTAGACAGTGCGCGAATCAACTGGTTGCAAGTGCACGGTTTAAAAGATACGGAAACAATCCGCGAGATTTGCGCTCATTTTGAAATAGACTTCCTCGTTTTACAAGACATATTAAATGCCGACCACCCGACGAAAATAGAAGAGCATGACAAATATATTGTCCTGATCCTGAAAATATTCTATCCCAATGAGCATAAAGAGGATGATGACCTCGACGGATTGCTCCAACAGCAAGTCTGTGTCATTCTGGGAAGCAACTATGTGCTGACCTTTCTCGAACAGGAAACCGACTTCTTCGATGATATTAACGCTGCCTTACGCAATGATGTACTGAAAATACGTAGCCGTCAGACGGATTATTTGCTCAGTGTACTGCTGAACAGTATAATGACCAATTACATCTCAACAATTTCTTCTATCGACGATGCCCTCGAAGATATTGAAGAGGAGTTGCTGACTATCACCGACGAAAATGATATAGGTATCCAGATCCAGTCACTCCGGCGTCAATATATGCTGATGAAGAAATCCATTCTCCCCCTAAAGGAACAATACGTAAAACTGTTACGGGCGGAAAACCTGCTTATCCATAAAGTAAACCGTGCGTTCTTCAATGACGTGAATGACCATTTACAATTCGTTCTCCAGACTATTGAAATCTGCCGTGAAACGCTTTCTTCATTAGTCGATCTATATATATCGAACAATGACTTACGCATGAACGACATCATGAAACGTCTGACCATTGTATCCACTATCTTCATCCCTCTCACCTTTTTAGTCGGAGTATGGGGAATGAATTACAAATGGATGCCGGAGCTTGATTGGCGATACGGATATTTATTTGCATGGATTTTAATGGGAGTTATCGGTATTGTTGTATATTTGTATTTTAGAAAAAAGAAATGGTATTAATTAAGCACACATAACTCATGAAATCAATTAAAGAGCTATATCGAATCGGTACTGGTCCTTCCAGTAGTCACACAATGGGTCCACGCAAAGCTGCAGAAATGTTCGTAGAACGTCATCCGGATGCAGCCTCTTTCAAAGTAACACTCTATGGAAGTCTCGCCGCTACCGGAAAAGGGCACATGACGGATGTAGCCATTATAGACACACTCAAAACTACCGCCCCGGTAGAAATCATCTGGCAACCGAAAGTCTTTCTTCCTTTCCACCCGAACGGAATGACATTTGCCGCTTTCGACGCTAACAACAAGATTCAGGAGAATTGGACAGTTTATAGTATCGGCGGAGGCGCACTAGCTGAAAACAACAGCAATCCGACAATTGAAAGTCCTGAAGTATATGGGATGAACAGTATGACGGAAATTCTGGAATGGTGCGAACGTACCGGAAAGAGTTACTGGGAATATGTGAAAGAGTGCGAGAATGAAGATATCTGGGATTACCTCGCTGAAGTATGGGATACAATGAAAGAAGCCATTCACCGCGGACTGGAAGCGGAAGGAGTGCTCCCCGGCCCATTGAACCTGCGACGGAAAGCTTCTACCTATTATATACGTGCTACCGGATACAAACAGTCCCTTCAATCGAGAGGACTCGTATTCTCTTATGCACTGGCGGTAAGCGAGGAGAACGCTTCGGGGGGAAAGATAGTAACTGCCCCCACCTGTGGTTCCTGCGGTGTCATGCCTGCCGTACTTTATCACCTGCAAAAGAGCCGTGATTTTAGTGATATGCGTATTTTGCGTGCATTGGCTACTGCCGGACTGATCGGAAACATCGTCAAATTCAATGCGTCTATCTCCGGTGCGGAAGTAGGTTGCCAAGGTGAAGTAGGCGTTGCCTGTGCCATGGCATCGGCAGCAGCCAACCAATTATTCGGAGGTAGTCCGGCACAAATTGAATATGCAGCAGAAATGGGATTGGAACATCACTTGGGTATGACTTGCGACCCTGTATGCGGATTGGTACAGATTCCCTGCATCGAACGGAATGCCTACGCTGCCGCCCGCGCACTTGACGCAAATCTTTATTCCGCCTTTACGGACGGTATTCATCGTGTCTCTTTCGACAAGGTAGTGCAAGTGATGAAACAAACCGGACATGACATTCCCTCACTCTACAAAGAGACGAGTGAAGGAGGATTGGCCAAAGATTACCAGCAAATGTAAACCTACAATTATAGTGACGCTATCTTATCGGAAGACCGTCACTATACTAACAAAAGAGTGACGCTATCCTGACAAGATACCGTCACTCTTTCCATTTCAGTTAAATGGATAAGAAATTATTCTGCCGGAGGCCAAATCGTATCATCCCCGTTACTGATATCCTTTTCGTGCAGCAATCCACCATCCTGCGAGAAAACCAGTGAATAGCGCCGGCTTCCCTGCTTCACCTGAATGACAGATTCCGTAGGATTCTGCGGATAAACGAGTACATAGACATCGGTCACCACCCAAGAACTATATTTGGTATTATTGAAAGCAGTATATACAGCCGGAACTAAACTATCTATACTTTCCAGTTCATTTTCTGTCATCAGCCAATTCGCATTCCCGTCAAACCAGACTTCCAGTTCGTCATCGGCCACCCAGCAATCGGCCACATAATACACATCTTTCATTTCCCATTCTATATTCTGAGCTGCCGGATATAATTGTTTCAAGGCTTCCGTAATATTGGAAGGCGGATTGAAAGCCGGATCATCATCTTCATCGGAACAGGCGCCGAATGAAAGGGCAGCCAACATCAGAACCACCGCCCAGGCGCCAAACTTAAATCTCAACATAGTTACTTTTTTGGTTCAGGTTTATTATTATACTATCACTTATACTTAATCGTCCGCTTTAACAAACTTCCCTTTCTTGTCAAACTTGAAAGAGACGCCTGTGGACAATTCAACTTCATATCCCTTACGGTCACGCTCCACTTTCGTCACTCCTTCAGCAGCAAAATTATGTGCTTTCAGATAATCAACGGCAAAGTTCGGAACAATACTTGCAGGAATCACCTGTCCTTTTCGGGCACTTACTTCTTCCCAGTTTCCCTTGCTGTCGAATTCTATTTCCGTACCGTCTGTCAGTAACACCTCATATTTGGTAGCCTCCAGCATTTCCTTATCAATCTTGATATGAGACACTTCGGGTTTAGTAAAATGACGGTTAATAAAATTGCGTGCCGGAAGCGGTAACTGATTCATGTCTTTAGTTATCACATCAGCAGCCCATGAAAACTGTACGGCAACAATAGCCAACACGAGTAAAGATAGAATTTTCTTCATAATCATTATTTTTTTAACGTTAATACTATACTTTATTTTATACTGCAAATAACGATACAGATTTAGGAAAGATTTGGGAATAACCGGAGAACAGTCTTTTTTTTGTGTTCTTTAACTTTCAGTCCTCGGTATACAAATAAAAACAGGACAACAAATTTATCAACGGTACAAAAATATGAAAGGCAACCTTTTTCGGTTGCCTTTCGTTTGTCTCAAATGCTTTCACATTTGTGCTATTCTACTAAAAAGCCTGTTCACAGGCTTAATCGGGTGTTTCTTCTTCATACGCGTCTTCCAGCATATCAACTTTCTGAATACTCATCTTTCCGTCGGCGGTTATCGTTATGGAAAGCGGGACATACAAATCCGTCTGCGGATAGCAAACACTCGCTGCATATACAATGCCTTGCGGAGTTGTTTTATCATATACGATTCCTTCGAGCACGGACTTTGCCAGGAAGTCGGCATCCACTACCGAAGAAAAATCATTCTTGGTGAAGGTCTTGTTGAACACTGATTCACCACCGCGCGTCAGACGCAGCACGATTTTATTATCCATATACGTATCCCCCATTTCATTGGTAACATGAGGCAGGCTCTCGTCCGGTGTACGGGAAACGAAAGAACGATAATCCTTCCCTTTGAATTTGATGTCTATTTCACTTTTAGAAGTCTGCATCCGTTGTATTCCACGGGCGTCTACGCTATCCTGCGTTGCCAATACCGACTCCTTTTTCGAGTTTACTTTACCGCCACAAGCAGTCACAGCCACAACCAGCGGCAACAAAAGCAGATAAATAAGCTTTTTCATCCTGAAGTTTTCTGTTTATAAATAGACGACAAAGGAACAAAAAGACGGTGAGATTTACAAGAGTAACCGGCATTTTTCCTACATTTGCAATAAAGAACAAAGTTATTTGCAATAATTACTGATTTAAAAACCTGCAAACCTGACAATATGTGCCAACGAATGATAACGATTCTTTTTCTTGTCTGTGCATTCTGTATAGGCGGCAGTGCATACGGGCAGAAAGTGAATTATCAACAATTCGAGAATATCTACCTCGGTGCCGAAGCATCGGTCATCAGTTGCTTCCTGCAAGACAGCGAAGGGTTGATATGGATAGGTTCCAACAAAGGGTTATTCAGTTACGACGGATATTCCACACAGCAGCACTTCACTTATGGAGAACGCAATAACACGCGCATTTACTGCGGAATAATAGCAGACAATACTTATTTATATTTAGGGACAGATAACGGAATCCTCGTCTACAACTACCGGACGGACAAATACGAGCAACCGGAAACGGATTTCCCGACAGATGTACGGACAATGGCGCTTCAAGGAGACACCTTATGGATAGGTTCGTTGAACGGTCTGTATACGTATCAACTCAACACAAAGAAACTGGCTTCACTCGACAGTAAGAGCAACGGACTTCCCCATCACACTATTTATTCTATCATCCGCACAACGGACAATCAGATATATGTAGGCACCTACAATGGTTTATGCCGATATATAGAGGAAAGCGGAAAGTTTGAAAATATCCCGTTGCCCGTCAACCGGAGCGTGAGCAATCTCTTTGTCAACTCTTTGTTGGAAGATACGTCCCGCCAATGTATCTGGATCGGAATGGAAGGATCTCTTTTCCAATATACTCCGGCCACGGGACTAATGAAACCGATAGATGCCTTCCACAACAATTCCATTAAATCACTGGCTTTGGACGGGGATGGAAATTTATTAGCGGGTACCGATAACGGACTTTATGTTTACCAGAACGATAATGGGACACTGCAACACATCGTACACGACTCCCGCAATATCCAGTCGCTAACCAACAATATTATCTGGAATATATTTGCCGATCAGGAACAGAACATCTGGCTGGGAACGGATTACGGCATCTCCCTTTCACGCTACAACAGTGCATTGCAATTCATTCCTATCTCGCAAATCACGGGTACAGGAGACGGAAACCAGTTTTATTCCCTGTTCCGGGATTCCAAAGGGTTCTACTGGTTCGGAGGAACTAACGGAGTCATCCGTTTTACCAACCCCACCGGTAACAAGCACGACGCTGTCTGGTACAGAATGGGAGATAAGCACCATCCGTTGTCCCACAACCGTATCCGACACATCTACGAAGACAGAGAACAACAACTCTGGATAGCCACGGACGGCAGTATTAACCGTTACGACTACAAGACTCACCAATTTGTACACTACAACATCGTAGACAGCACAGGAACAAACAACACCAACTGGGCTTATTACCTGTTTGAAGACACCGACGGAAAACTCTGGATAGCAACCTGCCTCGGAGGTATTTTTGTAGTAGACAAACAAAAACTGGTACAATCTTCCGGCGGAACCTACATAGCCGAGCAGAACTATTCCACTCGCAACGGCCTGTCAGGAATGTTCATCAACCAAATTGTTCCCGATGCGGAAGGTAATGTATGGGTATTGCTCTACAACAGCAAAGGAATAGACAAAATCAATCCGCGCACGCAGCAAGTAACCAAATTGTTTGCCGAAGAGTTGAGCGGTGAAAAGAGCCCGAATTATCTCCTACGAGATGAGGACGGTATGCTCTGGGTAGGATTTCACGGTGGGGTCATGCGCATCAATCCCCAAGATTCCGGTCAGCAAAGTATTACCTTCGGCAGCTTCAGTAACAATGAAATTCTGTCTATGACTTCCGTAAAAGAGCATATCTGGATTTCTACAACCAACGGGCTTTGGATTGTCGACCGGAAAACAATGGATGCACGCCAACAGAACATGACAGACAAGCGTTTCACAAGTCTTTTCTTTGACCCGAAAGACGAAAACATCTATTTGGGAGGTGCGGACGGATTCGGTATTTCCCGGCCGGACATACAGGCTATGAATCAACCGGAACGCCCGATCCTGCTGACTGCTTTATATATCAACAACCAGTTGATGTCTCCGCACACCGGAGAAAGCATACCTAATATCCGTTATACGAACTCTATCGAACTGGCATATAACCAGAATAATCTGGCTTTCGAGCTTTCCGACCTCCCCTATTCGCTAGAGGAAAAGCATGAATTTGTCTATCAGCTGGAGGGAATGGACAAAGAATGGAATTTCCTGAAATCGAATACAAACCGCATTACATACAGCAATCTCAACTACGGAGATTATCAATTAATTATCAGTAAGGTGGAAAAGAGTGGCCACCCGTCCGAACATCCTTATATTTTGAATATCAAGATCCTGCCTCCGTGGTATTATACGGTTTGGGCAAAGGTGATTTATGTTCTTTTGTTCCTCAGCCTCATCATCTGGACAATCAATTTCTTCCGCGTCAAGAACCGGTTGAAAATGGAACGTATGGAGAAAGAGAAGATTCTGGAACAGTCACGCCAGAAAATGGCTTTCTTCAGCAACCTGTCCAATGAGCTAAAGACACCGCTTAGCCGGATTATTGCACCCGTGAGTCAGCTGCTCCCTGCGACGGAGGAAGCGCACGAGAAACAGACATTGGAAGAAGTGCAACGCAATGCGATGAAGATTAATTCGCTGATTCATCAGGTGCTCAACTTCAACCGTATAGAAGATAACGAAGATTCACTACTAATACTGTCACGTATCGAACTTGTGTCATTCAGCCACAGTCTGTTCTCCGTCTACGAAGAAGACAAGCGGCTGACTTTCCTTTTCGAGACAAACAAAGCGAAAATTTATGCCGATATGGACGCTATCAAACTGGGAGTGATACTAGACAGTCTGCTTTCAAATGCAGTGAAATTCACTCCGGACGGCGGCAGTATCCGGTTGTCTCTTTTCTATCGCGAAGAAACCGGCTTAGTGGATATCTGTGTATCGGACACAGGATCGGGAATCCCGCCGCGGGACATTCCTTACATCTTCCAACGTTTTTTCCAATCCCCCCACTCCGGCAATAAGGAAGGTACGGGTATCGGGCTTTATCTGGTAAAAACTTACACAGAACTGCACGGCGGACACATCACCGGCGTCACCTCCGAAGAAGGAAAAGGGACTTCCGTCGGATTGAATATTCCCGTCATAGCAGTGGAGGAAGAGGAAATCCCCGCGACACAGGAGAAGAAGCGACTGGAATCGTTGCCTGTACTCAAACCGATTGAAGCGGAATCGCAGGACGAGAAGTTCCTGTCGAATATAATTCGCCTGATTGAAGACCATCTTTCGGAGTCGGAACTGAATGTGAATGCTCTTTGTGAATTATCCGGTATCAGTAACAAACAGATTTACCGGAAAATTAAGCAATTGACCGGAATGTCTCCCGTAGAATACATCAAGTCAATCCGGATGAAAAAGGCTGCCATGTTATTGCAGCAAAAGAAGTTCACCGTTGCCGAAGTAATGTATATGGTGGGCTTCTCCAACCATTCTTATTTTTCCAAATGTTTTCAGGCTGAGTTCGGAAAAACGCCGAAGCAATATATGCAGCCTGCTGTTGACGAAGAAAATCACAATAAATAAAGCACTTGCGGGTGAGGATGAGGCATTAATTGCTGTGTTTTTACCTTTCATCATGTAGCGCTTTGTCCATTGCAACCTATTATCTTTCTTCCGGTCTATCGTTAGATAAATCCTGTTGCATTAGAAGTTAACTTTTTCCGGTCTAACGGTTAAGTTGTTTTTGATAGTATATAAACTATAAACGCAAGTTCTAATTATATAAACGCAAGCTTCATTTTTATAAATACAACTTGCATTTATAAAAATGAAGCTTGCGTTTATAGTTTACAGCAGACGGAAAGAAAATTTGCCGTTAGACCGGAGAAAATTTGTAAAGGAGGGAAAGAAATTTATCTATAAGTAGATTGCATGGAAGAACGGTAACAACCAGTTCATATTCTACGGTTATTCTGTGCAAGAGGTGAAATAGACGAACCTCATAAAAGCATATATTGGAACTAATTATGACCTAATCGCGGCTGAAAAGCACCTTTCGTCCTATTTTTATCCTTATATGTCCAATCTGTGCTTTCATCAAATCAGCACCTATCTTATCTTTGCCGGTATAAATAACCCGCCAAATTTGATAGCATGAAAAGACAGTTTATTCTTACCTTTATTTGTCTGTTGTTTACCTTCACCGGTATGCAGGGGAAAGTAACTACACCTATAATATATATAGATGGAAACGGAGTGATGCGCTGGAGCGACACCCACGAAGAGGCCTCTTTCTTCGGGGTAAACTACACCCTGCCTTTTGCCCATGCCTACCGCGCACTCGGCTATTTGGGACTCGACCGCAAAGCTGCCATAGATAAAGATGTATATCATCTCTCCCGCTTGGGACTGAATGCTTACCGTATTCATCTATGGGACGTGGAGCTGACCGACGGGCAAGGTAATCTCCTTGAAAACGAGCATATTGACCTCATGGATTATCTAATTGCCAAACTTAAGGAGCGCAATATCCATATTGTCATCACCGCACAGACTAACTTCGGAAACGGATACCCCGAACGGAATATACAAACCGGCGGTTTCTCTTATAAATATGATAAATGCGATATGCATTCTAATCCGGAAGCGATTGCCGCACAGGAAACTTATCTCCGCGACTTGGTGAAACATACTAATCCTTATACAGGACTAGCTTATAAAGACGACCCTTCTATCGTAGGTTTTGAGATCAATAACGAACCCTGCCATTCCGGTACGAAAGAAGAAGTAAAAGCCTACATCAACCGTATGCTGAAATCAATGAGCAAGGCGGGAAACCGTAAACCAGTATTTTATAATGTAAGTCACAACGGATATGTGGCAGAAGCCTATTATGAAACGACTGTTCAGGGAACTACCTATCAATGGTATCCTATCGGGCTCGTATCCAGACAAACACAACAAGGGAATTTCCTTCCTTACGTAGACCGTTATGACATTCCTTTCGCCGGAAAAGTGAAAGAATTCAATAAGAAAGCACGGATGATTTATGAATTCGATCCGGCGGATATTATGTACTCTTATATGTATCCGGCCATGGTAAGGACTTTCCGCACGGCCGGTTTCCAATGGATTACGCAGTTTGCTTATGACCCGATAGACCTTGCGTTCGCCAATACGGAGTATCAGACTCATTTTCTGAATCTTGCCTATACCCCGAATAAGGCTATCAGCATGAAAATTGCCGCCGAAGCTGCACGGAGTTTGAAAAGAGGAGAATCGTATGGGAGTTATCCTCAGGATACCATATTCGGTAATGGCTTTCGCGTCAGCTATGCGGAAGATTTAAGCGAGTTGAATAATGGAGAGAAGTTTTATTACTCCAATCAGACAAATACACCACCCAAAGATGCATCAAAGCTGGTTTCAATCGCCGGATGCGGAAGCTCGCCGATAGTGGACTATGAAGGTACGGGAGCTTATTTCATTGATTGCCTTGAATCAGGAGTATGGCGACTCGAAGTAATGCCGGATGCGGTAGTAGTCAATGACCCTTTTGCCAAGCCGTCACTCAAAAAAGAAGTAGTCAGCATTATCTACGGTACTTGGGATATGGCATTACGAATTCCGGATTTGGGCAAAGCGTTTACTCTCACAGCTCTCGACAAGAAGAACGACCGGAAAGAAGAAACAGTGACGAATGGAGTGATTTGCGACCTTCGTCCGGGGGTTTACCTGTTGAAACGAAACGGTTGTACCCCGCAACAGAACTGGAAAGCTGATTCACGTTGGAATTCGATTCGTATCGGAGAGTTTGTAGCTCCCACTCCCCGTACTATGGATTATAAGGTCACTCATACTCCGGCAAGCATTGCCGAAGCAGGCAAAGCATTGACTATTAATGCGCAAGTAGCAGGAAGCGTTTTTCCGGATTCTGTCATTATATACACGGATAAGGTGTCTTTTTGGAACGAGCATAACCCGTATATAAAGATGAAACGTACAAGCGGCTATACATATCAGGCTATCCTGCCCGCTGCAGATATAAAGGAAGATTGTTTCAAGTATAACATCATCGTCTGCCGGGGCGACAGCACCCATACTTATCCCGCCGGAAATTCCGTCACCGGAAGTTCCTCGGGAATCCAAGGAAGTCCATTGGACTGGAACTATACTTCCGATTTCTACTGGACTACACGTGTTGTCGCTTCTGGTAGTGCGATACAACTACTGAAAGTAACGGATACAGATAGCCGGATAGAAGCATATACACTTCCTGAATGGAACGACCTGCAACGTACCTTACTTGATTCTTCTCCGACTGAGAAGCCGTTGCTCCGGTTCTGTTTCACACCGAAAGGAAAAAATCCGCAACACTTCCTCCGCGCATTCGTAAAAGATGAAATCGAAGGAAGAAAAGATAAAATGAAAAGCTGCACTACGCTCTGTATTCGTGTAAATAGAGACAAACCTCTTCCGCAAGGACTCAGCGCAGGTTTTGTCACTTCGGACGGATATACCTACAAAAGTCTCTGCCCTGCTCCGTCAGCAGAAGGCATTGTACGGATTCCTCTGAAAGAACTGCGTCTAACGGATACCGCATTGTTACCCATAGCTTATCCGACATTCCTGAAACAGTATTTCCACCCGGAGACGGTAATTCCTTTCCGACCGGAGAAGATAGAGAAACTGGAACTGTCAATGCCTGGAACCGGCAAACCAACCGTAGAGATTGAACTTGGAGACGTGTGGCTGGAATAGCCGGATATGTTCACCCAGCGTCCCAAACAATAATAATACAATAAATCTATTATCAATAACACATTAATTATGAACAGGAATATCTTAAATCTACGCCAACTGACTGTACTCCTTATATTGTGTACAGCCTTTTTAGGAGGTATCATTCCTGCCTTTGCCCAACAGGGCGGCAAGAAAATCACCGGACAAGTGATTGATGAGAACAAAGAACCGATGATCGGAGTAAGTATCCTCATCGTGGGCACTTCTACCGGTACGGTTACCGACTTTGACGGTAACTACACATTGAACGTACCGCAGGGCAACAAAGAGTTGCAATTCTCTTATGTGGGATATGAGACTAAAATAGTTGCCCTTCCTACAAGCGGCTCTGTACTGAACGTACAGATGAAAAGTGATTCACAGGTATTGAGTGATGTAGTTGTTATCGGATATGGAACGCAACGAAAAAGCGACCTGACCGGTTCGGTAACAAACGTCAGCAGCAAAGACTTCAATATGGGACTGGTCAGCTCTCCCGAGCAACTGATTAACGGAAAAATCTCCGGCGTGCAGATTATGTCCAATAGTGGTTCGCCTACGGCGGGAAGTACCATCCGTGTGCGTGGCGGTGCCTCACTGAATGCCAGCAACGACCCGTTGATTGTTTTGGACGGTGTTCCTTTGGAACAGGGTGGTATCAGCGGGAACGACGGAAACTTTCTGAGCCTCATCAACCCGAACGACATTGAAAGTATGACCATTCTGAAAGATGCTTCTTCCACCGCTATCTACGGTTCGCGTGCATCCAACGGGGTAATCCTTATCACTACCAAGAAAGGGACTTCGGACAAACTGCAAATCACATTCAGCACTACCAACTCCATTCAGACACGCACCAAACTGGCGGATATGTTAAGCTACGACCAATTTGTCAACACGATTCGGACACAAGGAACTTCTGCCCAGCAAGCTCTGTTGGGAACAGCCCGCACGAACTGGAACGATGAGATCTATCAGAATGCTTTCGGTACGGATAATAATCTGAGCGTCTCCGGAAAGATTGCCAAGAACTGGCCGTTCCGTGTGTCGGTAGGTTATTATAACCAAAGCGGTCTGCTACGCACTGATAATGCGGAACGCTATACGGGAAGCATTATGCTGACTCCCTCTTTCTTCAAAGACCACCTGAAGCTGAATATTAACGCCAAGGGTTCTATCAACAACAATACATTCGGCAATACAGACGCTATCTGGGCAGCCGCTACCATGAACCCGACCATTCCCGTTTATTCAGGACTGGATACCTTCGGCGGATACACGGAAGCGACAGACAACACAGGCGCCCCTGTCAACGGCGCCGTAATGAATCCCGTAGGACTTATCAAGATGAATGATTCTCAAAGTAACGTAAGGCGTTTTATCGGAAATGTCGATGCGGATTACCGTGTTCACTTCTTCCCCGATCTGAAACTGCACGCTACACTAGGCTATGACTACGCACAAGGTAAAGGTAGCGTATATGTTCCGGCAGAAGCGGCACAGAACTACAATACTTCCGGTCTGGATTACAGCTACGGCCCCGAAAAGAAAGAGAACCGTCTGCTTACCTTATATGCCAATTACAACAAGCTCGTCGAATCTATCAAGAGTAGCTTTGACGTGACAGCCGGTTACGACTATCAGTACTGGAAATCGACTACACCGCTTTATAGTGAAATGAACACGTTGGGAGAGATACAAAAGACATCCAAAGCGAAGGATGAGCGCCACGTGTTGCTCTCCTACTACGGCCGTCTGAATTATTCTTTCGATTCACGCTATATGCTGACTACGACTATCCGCCGGGACGCCACTTCCCGTTTCGCCAAGAATGTACGTTGGGGTACTTTCCCTTCGGTAGCTTTAGGCTGGAGAGTGACAGAAGAATCTTTCCTGAAAGACAATAAAGTATTGAGTAACTTGAAGCTCCGTGCCAGCTATGGTGTGACCGGACAGCAAGACGGTATCGGCAATTATAATTACCTGCCTATTTACACTCAAAGCCAAAACGGTGCGGAAGCCAGCATGGGTAACGGATACATTCATACCTACCGTCCCAGTTCCTATGTGCCCGATTTGAAATGGGAAACAACTACTTCCTGGAACGTCGGATTCGACTTCGGCTTCCTGAAAGACCGCATTACAGGTAGCTTCGACTACTACACCCGCCAAACAAAGGACTTGATTGCCACGATTCCCGCCGCAGCCGGGACGACCTTCGATCGTAATATCACTACAAACGTAGGAAATGTAGACAGTCAGGGTATCGAATTCAGCATAAACGCAACCCCTGTTCAAACTAAAGACTGGAACTGGGATATCAGTTTCAATATGACATGGCAAAAGATGAAAGTAAAGAACCTGTCTCTCGTAGCCGGTGCTGCCGCAACTAATACTTCGGTCGGCCCTTATATTGACAGCTATCAGGTACAGACGTTGACCGAAGGATATGCCCCCTATATGTTCTACGTCTATCACCAGCTCTATGACGAAAAAACCGGGAAGCCCGTAGAAGGCGCTTATGTAGACCTTAACGGAGACGGAGAAATCAATACGGAAGATTTATACCGTTACCACTCTCCCGCTCCTGACTATATCCTCGGTTTCAGCACTTCCCTACGCTGGAAGAAATGGACGTTGAGCACCAGCCTGCGTGCCAATATCGGTAACTATGTTTACAATGCTATGGCTATGAATGCCGGAGCCTGGGAAACAGTGAGCTACAACTCTTATCAGTTGAACAACCTGTCGAGTAGTTATCTGAAAACCGGCTTCAAGTCCCGCCAATACTTGTCCGATTACTATGTGGAGAATGCTTCTTTCCTGAAAATGGATAATCTGTCATTGAACTATAACTTCGGGCAGATTTGTAAAGGATGCAGCTTGAATGTCAGTGCAATGGTTCAGAATGTATTCTGTATCACGAAATACAGTGGTGTAGACCCGGAAGTCCCCAACGGAGTGGATAATTCCTTCTACCCCCGCCCACGTACATTCTCACTTAACGTAGGTTTCAACTTCTAATTACTTTTAAAAACAAGCGAATCATGAAAAAGATATTATATACAGCTTTCTATTTTTGCAGCGCATTGTTGTTGAGTTCCTGTATAGGCGATTTGGACCAATATCCGCATGAAGACGAAACATCTTCCACGATCTACACAAGTGCCGATAACTATAAAGCCGTTTTAGGGAAAATATACGCTGCTATGGTAACCACCGGTCAGGAAAAGGGCGGTGATCCGGATTTGAGCAGTAACAGCGGTCAGGATTATATGCGTTGCTTCTTCAATCTACAAGAATGTGGAACAGATGAAGTAGCTTCTACCTGGCTGTCGGGTGATAACGTTACCGGTCTGACTTACTTGAGCTGGGACGCCAATGACCCTTGGGTATCGGATATGTACTATCGTATTTATTACAACATTGCATTATGTAACGAATTTCTTCGTAATGCTACGGATGAGAGCATTGCCCGGTTTACGGAACAGGAACAGACTGAAATTCGCCATTACCGTGCCGAAGCCCGTTTCATGCGTGCCTTGTTCTATTATCATGCAATGGATTTGTTCCGCAACATCCCGTTTGTAACAGAGAACGACCCGACTGTCGGCTATCTGCCACCACGCTACACGGCTGCACAAGTTTTCAGCTATATTGAATCGGAACTGACAAGTATCACAAGCGATATGCTCGACAGAGCCAACTGTCCTTACGGACGGGCTTCCCGGGGAGCTGCTTATACCTTATTGGCCAAGCTGTATCTGAACGCGGAAGTTTACATCAATACACCGAAATATACCGAATGTATCAGTGCTTGTAAAGAGGTTATCAAGCAAGGGTATTCATTGGAAGATGATTACAGCAAGTTATTCAACGCTGATAACGATAAACGTACTGCTAACGAAATCATCTTCACTTTGCCGGTAGACGCTACGCATACCGTTTCGTGGGGCTCTTCCACTTATATTGTCTGTGGTGCGGTTAGTAATACTTCGGATTTGCAGAAGCCGGAAGATTACGGAGTGAAAAGCGGTTGGGGTATGTTCCGTGTACGCGGAGAAATCCCCTCCCTGTTTACCGGAGAAGAAGATAAACGGGCCATGTTTTTCACTGATGGGCAAACACTGAACCTGGATAAGATTGACGACCAAAGTAACGGTTACTTTGTAGAGAAATGGACGAACCTGACGGATGCAGGAGAAACAGCTTCCAATACCGCAGACGGTGGCGTAAACACGGATTATCCTTTGTTCCGCCTGGCAGATGTATATCTGATGATAGCAGAAGCCTTTGTACGAGGTGGAAGCGGAACAACAGCAACGGAAGTTGTCGGTTATATCAACCAAATCCAAGAAAGAGCATACGGTGACGACAGCAATAATAAAAACGCAAGCCAAATCAATCTATCGTTTATTTTGGACGAACGCGCCCGCGAACTTTATTGGGAAGGACATCGCCGTACCGATTTAATCCGCTACGGAGTATTCACTACCAATGGTTACTTATGGCAATGGAAAGGCGGAGTAAAAGAAGGAACAGCGGTAAACAGCCGGTACAATATTTACCCGATACCGACTACCGAGTTAACCGCCAACCCGAACCTATACAATGAAAACTATTAATCATGCTTATTCGATACAACAATATGAAAAAAATAAATACCCTGTTGGCTTTACTCTCCGCACTCCTTTTATTAGGAGCGTGTGAGAAAGACGGAGAGAAATTCTATCTCTCCAGCCCGGTGGAGAGTGACTTAATCGCTTCTACCAATGCCGTTGTACTGACGGAAGCTACTGCCAAGCTTTACGCATTATCCCTTGCCTGGAGCGACCAGACATTGCAAATCAGCGACCCGAGATATCAAGCGACCAGCGGCATTCAAACTACCGTACAAGTATCCCGGTCTGAAGATTTTTCAGGCAGCATTATCGAATCTACGGAAAACGGAGTATCCAAAAGTTATACAGTCGCCGCTCTGAACATCATTGCTTACAAACTAAATGCACCGGCTGAAGAAGCCGCTCCTCTTTATTTCCGACTGGCAGGAAGCAATGGCAGCAACATCGCTCCTGTATATAGCAATACAGTGGCAGTCACAGTGACTCCTTATCCTATTGATATGCATTACGCCAGCATTATCAACAAGGGTAGCGGTCAAGATTCCGGTCAGGATTTCTATTCAGCAAATGCTGACGGACAATATAGCGGATTCTTCGGGGCAGCGGCTTGGGAAGGCATTTACGTACAGGAAGCAGACGGAACAACCTGGCATACAGCCCAATCCGGTGGAGTAGGAACTCCATTCTTGTTGACAACAGACGCAGCGGAAGGAACATGGGATATGTGGTTCCCCGGTCAGTCGGGATGTTATTTCGTGAATGTAAATACCGCTCAGAAACAATGGAACGCCTTACTGATACCCGAACTGAATGTAAGCGGCATAGAAGGTATCAATATGCAATACAGCCGTACAGATAACCAATGGAAAGGTGTATTTACGGGTACGGAAGGTACGAATATCAACATTCAACTTCAAGGAACAGGTAAGTTTTACAACAATACCAGTGTCAGCGGTTCCGATAATGCCATTGACGATACAAAAGCCAAAGATACCCCATTTGCTTTCGGTGGAACTGCCGGACAACTGACATTCAGTACAGGTGAGACTGCAACAGCCGGAAATATAACGGTAAGTGTTCCGGCTACGGGAGAATGTACGCTGGTTATTGACCTTAATAATCCCGAACAATGGACTGTTAGCGTTACGGAAGGTGGAAGTAGTGAACCTACTTATCCTTCTTATCTGGAAATGCAGGGTGTAGGAAACATGGATGGAAAGGGCTGGTTAGCTACATTAAACCCTGTTTACGACAATAGCGGCGAACATCACGGAAGTTATCAAGGTGTTTACCAAATGACTAATGGTTGGGATAATTTTAAGATTGTAGACCAAACAGCCGGTATCTGGTATGGATGCGACTCCAACGATGAATACAAACTGGCGGACGGCGGACAGAATATCTGGTTCCACCAGGAAGAATGTCGTACTTTCATTGTCACAGCCAGTCTGGCCGACATGACTTGGGGAGCAACAGAAATAACCCAAATCAATGTCTGTGGTGAGTTTAACAATTGGGATTTAAACAAAGATTTGATGACATACGATGAAACAAACAAAGTTTGGAAAGCCACCGTTATCATTGATAATCTGGGCAATAACTACGGTTTCTACTTCCTGCTTAATAATGCAGAAAACGGTTTGGTATGGAACTGGGCATTAAAGGGAAATAAAGAAAAACTATACTTGACCGACAGTAATGGAAGCGGAAGTATTGTTCCTGCTGAAACCGGTACTTATGCAATTACCCTTGACATTGCTTCCCTAACATTTACTATGGATAAACAATAATCAACAGAACATTATGAAACGATTTAAACAGATTCTATTCATAGCTTCCGCCCTACTTGGCGGAAGCCTTTTCACCGCTTGCAGCGATGACAATGACACACCGGTCTTCCCGGAAAAGGAAGAAGTAACTTATGATATGTCAGGTTTCGCCAGAGGAGCCGATGTCAGCTGGTTAACGGAAATGGAAAGTTCCGGATATAAGTTCTATACTGCCGAAGAAAAAGAACAGGAATGTATGTCCCTATTGCGTGATTTAGGAATGAATGCCATTCGCCTGCGTGTATGGGTAAATCCGGAGAATGACACTGATGATGTGAGAGGTTGGTGTAACAAAGGAGATGTAGTGCTCAAAGCATGGAGAGCCCATAACTTGGGCTACCGTATCATGATTGACTTTCATTACAGCGACCGTTGGGCTGATCCTTCACAGCAAGCTAAACCCCAAGCATGGGCAGATTACTCCGTAGAGCAATTGAAGCAAGCTATCGCCGACCATACGAAAGATGTACTCAGTGCATTGAAAGAGAAAGGTATTGACGTGGAATGGGTACAAGTGGGTAACGAAACACATCAAGGAATGTTGTTCCCTACCGGACAAACTACAAGTGAAGAAGGAAGGATTAATTTCGCATCATTTGTCACAGCGGGTTACGATGCTGTAAAAGAAGTCTATCCGGAAGCCAAAGTTATTGTTCATCTTGACCAAGGAAATAATACCAGCCTGTACAATAGGATCTTCGGCTACTTACACGAAAACAATGCCAAATGGGACATCATCGGTATGTCACTTTATCCAGACATATCAACCGAAGACGCACACACACCGGACGACTGGGAAGCGATGAATAATGATTGTATCGCCAATATGAAAGCGTTAATAGCCAAATACAATACTCCGGTAATGATGTGTGAAATCGGTATTAGTTGGGATTACGAAGAAGCGGAAGCCTTCTATACAGACTTCGTTACCAAAGCCAAACAAGTAGACCAATGTCTGGGAGTATTTACCTGGGAACCTCAATGTTACGGTAACTGGAAAGGTTATAGTAAAGGGATGTTCGATGACAGTGGCAAACCCACCAATTCATTTAATGCTTTTAAGAGATAAATGAACATGAAACACCAAAAACAGTTAGCAACTGCACTTTTGTTGGCAGCTGCTTGCAGCCTGCAAGCACAGCGTAGCGAGACATTGCTCGAAAAGAACTGGAAATTCAGCAAAGGAGATATCAAAGAGGCCAGTCAGCCGGAGTTTAATGACACCCAATGGGAATCAGTCGTCCTTCCACATGACTGGGCTATCTTTGGTCCTTTCGATATGAACAATGATCTTCAGAATGTGGCCATCACACAAAATTTTGAGGAAAAGGCGTCTTTGAAAACAGGACGCACAGGGGGACTGCCTTATGTAGGTTCCGGCTGGTACCGTACTAGTTTTGATACTCCCGCCGACAAAGAAGTGACTCTGCTCTTTGACGGTGCTATGAGTGAAGCCCGCGTTTATGTGAATGGTAAGGAGGCTTGTTTCTGGCCCTTCGGTTACAATTCTTTCCATTGCAATGTCACTCCTTTCCTGAACAAAAACGGAAAGAGCAATACACTGGCCGTACGGCTGGAAAACCGTCCGCAATCTTCACGTTGGTATCCGGGAGCGGGCTTGTACCGCAATGTACACCTGATTGTTACTGATAGAATCCACGTGCCTGTATGGGGAACGCAGATTACGACTCCTCATGTCAGTAAAGAATTTGCAGCCGTACGCCTGCAAACGAGGATAGACAATGCCGGTGAAAAAACACAAATCCGCATGGAGACGGAAATTCTTTCCCCACACGGAAAGGTGGTTACCCGCAAAGAAAATACCGGCCGTATCAATCACGGACAGCCGTTTGAACAGAACTTCATCGTAAATGCACCTGAACTCTGGTCGCCGGAAAGCCCGTCGCTCTACAAAGCGGTTTCTAAAATCTATGCAGATAATAAGTTGGTAGATACCTATACGACCCGCTTCGGTATCCGCAGTATTGAATTTATCGCCGATAAAGGTTTCTACCTGAACGGAGAACACCGGAAATTCCAGGGTGTATGTAATCATCATGATTTAGGTCCGTTGGGAGCAGCTATCAATGTAGCGGCACTCCGCCATCAACTTACCCTTTTGAAGGATATGGGTTGTGATGCTATCCGTACATCGCATAATATGCCGGCTCCGGAACTCGTTGAATTATGTGATGAAATGGGATTTATGATGATGATTGAACCGTTTGACGAATGGGATATTGCCAAATGCGACAACGGTTATCACCGTTATTTCAACGAATGGGCAGAACGCGATATGATAAATATGCTTCATAATTACCGCAACAATCCTTGTGTAGTGATGTGGAGTATCGGTAATGAAGTACCTACTCAATGCAGTCCTGTCGGTTATAAAGTGGCCAAGTTCTTGCAGGATATCTGCCACCGTGAAGACCCTACTCGTCCCGTGACTTGCGGTATGGATCAAGTGTCTTGTGTGCTTGCCAACGGCTTTGCAGCCATGATTGACATTCCGGGACTTAATTATCGCACACAGCGTTATAAAGAATCTTACGACCAGCTTCCGCAGAACTTGATTCTTGGTAGCGAGACGGCTTCCACTGTCAGTTCACGCGGAGTCTACAAATTTCCGGTAGAAGAAAAGAAAGGTGCCAAATATGAAGACCACCAATGTTCTTCGTATGACGTGGAAGCATGTCCGTGGTCGAATATCCCGGATGAAGATTTCGCCTTAGCCGATGATAACCACTGGACTATCGGACAATTCGTATGGACAGGATTCGATTATTTGGGTGAACCTTCACCATATGATGTCAATTCATGGCCGAATCATAGTTCTATGTTTGGTATTATCGACCTTGCCAGTATCCCTAAGGACCGCTATTATCTCTACCGTAGCGTATGGAACAAAAATGCAGAAACGCTACATATCCTTCCTCATTGGACTTGGCCGGGACGCGAAGGTGAGGTGACCCCGGTATTCGTATATACCAACTACCCTACTGCCGAACTGTTTATCAACGGAAAAAGCTACGGTAAACAAAGCAAGAATAACAGTTCTTTAAAGAGCCGTTACCGCTTAATGTGGATGGATGCCGTATACGAACCGGGCGAAGTAAAAGTTGTAGCCTACAATAAGGACGGAAAAGCAGTAGCGGAAAAGACAGTACGCACTGCCGGAAAGCCTCATCATATCGAACTGGTCAGCAACCGCAACGAACTGACAGCCGATGGAAAAGACCTCGCCTACGTCACTGTGAAAGTGGTAGACAAAGATGGTAACCTCTGTCCTACCGATAGCCGCCTGATTCACTTCTCCGTAAAAGGAGCCGGTAAGTTCCGGGCTGTTGCTAACGGCGACCCTACCAATCTGGAACAATTCCACCTTCCGAAGATGCACGCTTTCCATGGAATGTTGACAGCGATTGTACAGGCAGGAGAGATTGCCGGAGATCTTGTACTGACTGCCAAGGCAAGTGGAGTGAAAACCGGAACAGTCCATCTTCAGGCAAAATAAAAGGGTAGAATTATAAGAAATAGAGAAATCCATCCTACCCTATACTATTATTTAGGCACAGATTACCCTGTTGCTTTATGCAATCATAGTTCTAAAACCGTGTAATCTGTGCCTAAAATATTAAAGTCGATTATTTACAGATAAATGTCACTAGCAATCCCTTATGGTCTGTCGGCCACACATCAAGCGGTACTATGAATTCATCTTTTGATGTTTCCTCTACACGTTGAGAGCGGACAATAGATTCTTTCGGACCAAACAAAACGGCTTTCTTTGCTTTCAATCCTTTTCCTTTATAGAAGATAAAATCAATACGATCCCGTTCGTCCGCTTTAGGAGCCCATGTTATCTTTTCCGGAGTTTTTGCCAGGTTATCCGAAGGATAGGTAAATCCCGGATGCGTCAGAGGATTGGGATAAATCTTACGGTAGCTGTCAATAAAGCCAGCTTCTTCCAACAAAGTGGTAACTGTCCAGGGTACAACAAAGCCGTTGTGGTCGTACAAGTTCTTATTTTTCTCAATCCAATCGCGATGGGAAGGTTCGTTGAAGTCCCCTCCCACGATCACCCGATAGCCGTTTGCAAGGTCTTTCTCAGCCTGGGCGATAAACATACGAATCGCATCATCCCGCTGAGAGGCTACATTGACTTTCATAATTTCATCTACTGACGCCGGCAGTGGAATTTCTTTCCAGGTAGAGCCGTCATAGCCACGGGCGTTATAATATGCACAGTCCAGATAATCCAGGTGGGCAGTATAAACCGCTACCTTCTTTCCGTTCACGGAACTTGTTAGACGATAAATACTTCCATGGTCATTCTTTTCCGGAAAAACCGTCAAAGAGTCCGTGATAGGATGCTTGCTTAGTAAACCGGTATCATAAGTATAAAAAGAATAATACTTCAGTCCCTTTTCCTGAAGTGAAGCGCACACACGTGCCGTGAAATTCGTTTTATTGTAATTCCTCACCTCACTGAAAGTCACAAAGTCAGGCTTCAGACGGACTATCTCATTGATAATAGCATCATATCCGCCTGGTATCATGGTACCTTCCTGCCATACATTCCATTGCAACACTGTAAATTCATTACTCTTTTGTGCCTTCACAAAAACAGAAACCAGCAACAAAATAGCCGGTAATAGTAGTCTTTTTAATCGCATTTTTTTATATTTAAAGATGAATAATAATCAAATAGCTTTCCAAAAGGATTGGAAGTCACGATATTTACCGTAGCACACCAATTCATCCCCTTCTTCTACTTTCTCGTCCCCCGGAAGTTCATTCTTCACATGAAGCTCCATTAAAGAAATACCCAGACAATTAGTTACTTTATCCGCCCGCTTCAATCCGATTAGTTTTAAGTGAAATTCTTCGTCCAGATTCAACTCATTGACAAAGTATCCTACAAACTTTTTCGGGACTGTAAACTTGACGACATAATATTCCGAATCGACACGGAAAGCTTCCACGCTTGTTCCAAAATCCAGCAGTTGCACCAGACTGCGGGCCGCATCTTCTTCCGGTGTCAATATCTTCTCCAAGCTGAATGCTTCAAGCACGGCTTTATGCACCATATCAATGGCACGGGCATAGATATGAGCAACCTTCTTTTGTTTCAGCAAAGCAACCACACGCACCGATGCGCCGAAATTCTCACCTATGGCGCCAATCACTATATCGACACTATTCAAAGGAAGCACGGACAAAGCCTGTTCATCCGTTGCATCAATCACAAATGCAGTAGCAACCTTATCTTTTATACTATCTACGCGGCTTTCACTAATATCCGCACCAATAATCTCGTGTCCCAGTGCCGATAACTCTTCAGCCAACACACGACCGTAGTTTCCTAAACCGATAATAATGTACTTCATATCTTTAGTTTATGATAATGTTATCACTCGGATAACGGTATTTTGTATTCTTTTTCTGTTTGATAATTCCCAGCATTAACGTTATCAAGCCCACACGCCCGATAAACATCAACAACGCCACTAACAATTTACTTGCATCACATAAATTAGGTGTCAGATTCAGACTAGAACCTACCGTACTAAGCGCCGACACACATTCGAAAGTCAATGCCATTAGAGAGGCTTGCGGTTCCAGTATACTTAATATAAAGATAAAAAGAAACAGTACGCCCAACGACATAACCACTGTCGCATTAGAACGACGGATAGAATCATGAGAAAGTTCCCTTCCGAATACCTCCACCCGTTCCGAGCCACGCAACACGGCCACAAGATTCAGGACAACCACTGCAAAAGCATTCACTTTCACCCCACCGGCAGTAGATTGAGCACCACCACCAATCCACATCAGCACTAAATAGACCAACAAAGTCTGTACACTCAAAGAAGCTAAATCAACACTGCTGAAACCAGCCGTCCTCGGACAAGTAGCATTGAAGAAAGCCTGCGTCCACTTATCTGCAACAGGCATACCGGCAAACGAAGCATTCCACTCAAAAGCGGCAATCGCCAATGTGCCGGTTACCAAAAGCAGAAATGTCATAATCAACACAATCCTCGTATTCAGATTATACAAATGCGACACCTTATGCCTTTCTAACTTGCGCGTACGTACAAACTTCCAGAAATGACGCAAATGATACAGTACAATATCTTTGAAATTAACCAGAATAGGAAAACCGATACCTCCCAGAATAATCAGAAAAGAGACGGAAATAAACAGCCAGTTATGGTTGGTCATTACCATAGAGTTTCCCAAATTACCGGAAAGTGTAGAGAAACCTGCATTACAAAAAGCGGAAATAGAATGGAAAGCAGCAAAAGCCAGTTCGCCTTCCAAAGTCATTCCAAGTGTTCCGTGGATGCTGAACCAGATAGAAATCATGCCGATACCTTCAATCACCAATGTAAATCCCAAGATATATAATAACGTGGACAATAAGGAGCCAAGCGAATTGGAGCTAACCATATCACGTACCACTAACTGATTGTAAAGAGAAGTATTTCCCATAAAGAACATAGCGAAGAAACTGGTCAATGTCATTACACCTAATCCTCCTACCTGGATCAGCAGGATGATAACAACAAGTCCGCCGGTAGTAAATGTAGTCGATACGTCAACGGGCACCAGCCCCGTCACACATACCGCACTGGTAGCCGTAAACAATGAATCCACCCAGGTAATGCCATTCACCGTGCATCGTGGCAACATCAATAACCCCGTACCAATCAGAATGATAGCCAAAAAGCTGACTGCCAATATCAGAGAAGGATTAGTGCGACGCCCCAACAAACGGACCAGTCCGTTGGACAAATTCAGAAAAGAAAAAATTAGTAATAAGACAAGATGATAAAACTTCCCGTCCAGAAACTCCCAAAATTGCAGGATTGCCCCTTCTTCTTCCGGACGGTGGAAAATGACCGGTATCAAAGTCAGATACAGCAAACCGCTCAAAATCCAGGCCAACCGCCGGTATTGTTTCTTTGTACTTCTATATTCAAGTGAGATATGAAGAGTCACATCAACCAGAAAAATAATCCATACAGCCTTATACAGGACCTGAATTTTCGCCACTTCATCAACCGATAGCGGAAAGCCATGTTCGTAAATCACTCCGACGATCAACAACAAAGACGCCAGATAAGTAAGTGCTTCTACTAAACCCAATAAGATACGTACATAAGGTTTCAGTAGTTTGTTCTGATACAACAAAAACTTATGATAAATCTTCATATCGCATTTTTTATATAATGCCGTGCAAACTTAACTAAAATAACAATCGAATCCGATTCTTTGTTGACAAAAACATCCGAATATTAAAAATTTTGTCTACATTTGGCAGCGGAAAACTAAAAAACCACAATATTATGAGTGACAAAAGAAAACGGTATATCCTGCCGGAAGAAGAAATTCCACACTACTGGTACAATATTCAGGCTGACATGGTCAATAAGCCAATGCCTCCTTTGCACCCGGGAACAAAACAGCCGCTGAAAGCGGAAGACCTGTATCCTATTTTCGCTAAAGAACTGTGTCATCAGGAACTTAACCAGACCGATGCATGGATTGAAATCCCGGAAGAAGTCCGTGAAATGTACAAATACTACCGCAGTACTCCGCTTGTTCGTGCTTACGGACTGGAAAAAGCGCTCGGTACTCCGGCACACATTTATTTTAAAAATGAAAGTGTAAGCCCTATCGGCTCTCATAAGTTGAACTCCGCTTTGGCACAGGCTTATTACTGTAAAGAAGAAGGCGTTACCAACGTGACTACCGAAACCGGTGCCGGACAATGGGGGGCCGCTCTTTCTTATGCAGCCAAAGTTTTCGGACTCGAAGCTGCCGTTTATCAGGTGAAAATCAGCTACGAACAGAAGCCTTACCGCCGTAGTATCATGCAGACTTTCGGAGCACAGGTTACTCCTTCTCCGTCCATGTCTACCCGCGCCGGAAAAGATATCCTGACTGCACACCCTACTTATCAGGGTTCACTCGGAACAGCTATTTCCGAAGCTATCGAACTTGCTCAAATGACTCCTAACTGCAAATATACACTTGGTTCCGTACTTAGTCATGTTACCCTTCATCAGACAATTATCGGTCTGGAAGCGGAAAAACAGATGGAAATGGCCGGTGAATACCCGGATGTAGTAATCGGATGTTTCGGAGGCGGTTCCAACTTTGGTGGTATTTCCTTCCCTTTCATGCGTCATAACATACTGGAAGGCAAGAAAACCCGTTTCGTTGCCGCCGAGCCCGCTTCTTGCCCGAAATTGACACGCGGCAAGTTCCAGTATGATTTTGGTGATGAAGCCGGATACACCCCATTACTCCCGATGTTTACATTAGGACACAACTTTGCTCCGGCTCATATCCATGCAGGCGGCCTTCGTTATCATGGTGCAGGTGTCATCGTTTCACAATTACTCAAAGATAATCTCATGGAAGCGGTAGATATCCAGCAACTGGAATCGTTCGAAGCCGGTTGCCTGTTTGCACAAATGGAAGGTATTATCCCTGCTCCGGAGTCCTGCCATGCTATCGCAGCAGCCGTTCGCGAAGCCAATAAGTGCAAAGAAACAGGAGAAGAAAAAGTAATCCTGTTCAACCTTTCCGGGCATGGGTTGATTGACATGGCTTCTTACGACAAATATCTGGCAGGTGATTTGGTGAACTACTCATTAACCGACGAAGATATTCAAAAGAACTTGGATGAGATAGGCGATTTAGCTAAATAGTCTTCTGATTTCAACATCCGAACAATAAAATAAGCCCGGTATCTTATGCCGGGCTTATTTACTTTTCATTACCATATCTCTGAAAAAGAAAGTTGTCCAAATAAGATTTCATGCTAAAAAATGATTTATCGGCTAAAAGATGTCCTTTCCTAAAGATTTTCGCCAATATCGGAAGGATTTCATCTGAATTAATTTCCTATTCTTAACAGAAATCCGTACTTTTGCGCAGCATTCAATCAAACAAAAGCCATACAAATATGACACGCTACTTAAAAAACATGGAAAAAGAAATTATCATTGATAATCAGTTGGATGAAGTTGCAAGAATTGCTCTATTTATCGAAGAATTAGGAATGTCATTACAATTACCGGCAGGTATCACAATGAGCCTCAACCTCGCTATTGAAGAAGCGGTTACCAATATTATCCGTTACGGCTACCCTTCCAATAAAGAAAGTGAAATCATCCTTCGAACATCTGTTGCTCCCGGAATGCTGGTTACACAAATTATAGACGACGGAATTTCCTTCGATCCTACTGCCAAAGAAACATCTGACAATGTACAATCTCTCGACCAACAACTGACACAAGGCCTGGGACTTTTCCTGATCCGGCGTACAATGGACAAAGTAGAATATCATTCCACAGATAATCATAACGAATTAATTCTTACCAAGAATATAGATATGGACTTCAAGCCTGAAGCTACTTTGAAAACCAATCTATGCCAAATAGAAGAAGTGACGATTCTCACTATTGAAGGGCGTTTGGATACAGCAAATGCCAATACATTCAATACAGTATTACAACCTCTTTTAGCTAGTAAAACTCCAAATATAATTGTGAATTGCGAAGGCTTATCATACATTAGCAGTTCCGGTTTGCGAAGCCTGATTACACTGCAAAAGAGTGTCATGCAACATGGAGGTCAACTTGTCCTGGAGGCGATGAAACCAGAAATACGTAAAATATTCGATATGACCGGATGCTCCGGACTTTTTACAGTACGCTAACTCATACTGTATGAAAGTAATCCGCATCATAGCCTGCATCCTGCTACTATCTGTATTTTCATTAATAAACGTAGTTCATGCACAGTCTGTTACACTTATCCCCAAATGGACGGCACAGGCACAATTTGCAGGTTACTATGTAGCGGAGAAAATGGGCTTCTACAAAGAAGAAGGACTTGATGTACACGTGAAACATCCGTCTCATTCGGAAAACTCATTCCAGTATCTTAAAGAAGGAGAGCCGCAGGCAGTTATCACCAATCTATCACAAGCGTTAATGGAATACTTTGCAGGAAAACGAATTGTAAATATCCTGCAAACTTCACAGGAAAACAGTTTGATGCTAGTCAGCCACTCACCATTAAAAGGAATTCCGTCATTACAACACAGAGAAATTGCAGTATGGAATCATCTTACTCAGGAACTACTCGACCGAATCGCGAACAAATACCAAATTGAAGTAGAATGGATACGGTTTAACAGTGGTATCAATCTATTTCTATCAAAAGCAGTAGATATTTGTATGGTGGGAAGTTATAACGAGTTTCCACAACTTGCCGAATGTGGAATGCAGATAGATTCTACTCATATCATGCGTTTTGCCGATTATGGATATAACTTGCCCGAAGATGGACTTTACGTTACTGAAGAATTTTATCAAAAGCATCCCGAAACGATACAGAAACTAGTCAGAGCCTGTATCCGTGGCTGGAACTGGGCGAACGAGCACCCGGAAGAGACTCTTGACATTGTAATGGAGCAGGTACATCATTACAATATAGGAACCAACCGATATCACCAGCGTAAAATGCTGGAAGAAATACTGCGATTGCAAACAGACAAAACAGGGCAACGCCCTTATCGGCTGAGTCGTGAAGGTTTCGATCTGGCAATTGATATTTTACTGCCACCAGACATCTCAAAGAAAAAAAGTATTCGTTACGAAGACTTTGTAAAATAACCAATTCACGACATGAAACACACATTTTCCCATTCTTTTGCAACCCGGTTAAGTATCTACGTTTTCTCATTCACGTTGATCGTCTTTGCTACTATCATGGCATTGTTCTACAATTATAACCATGAAAAGGTAACGAGTTACGCCATTGAACGTACTCACGGATTATTGAGTAACATAGCAACAGAAATCAGCAGCCAGCTAATGTCGGTAGAAACAACTATCAATCAATCTACATGGGTATTGGAAAGAAACATAAACCTGCCGGATTCATTGCAT
>OGED01000140.1_pt1 | contig 40064 bp, 31 predicted proteins | sample 1570581 | NCBI WGS metagenome assembly OGED01 (sample SAMEA2582135, study PRJEB24529) | metagenome | biome: Human gut stool | place: China | collected 2011 | reverse complement strand
AAGAAGAGCCCCACGCAAGGAGGTACAGGAAAAAATTAAAGCCGAGATTATACCTGAAGTTCGGCATACCGCCCGAAAAACGTCTCCGCTTCCGCGCCGCCTCCGAATCAGGCCGATTATTCATTGTACGAGAATTCTCCCGACGCCGACACGACTTTTTGCCGGGACTCCCGAAGGGCTTCCCCGCCCGGCCTACGCGTACGGAGGAAGCCCTCGGGCTCAGAGAAGCTTCTCCGCATCGAGCACGGGCGCCGCAGGCGCGGCCCTCGGATCGTCGAAGTCCGCGCGGCAGGCGGCCTCGAACTCCGCATAGCGGCAGACCTCGCACTCTTCGTCGCTGCCGCGAAAGTCCCACTCGGGCTGCACGGTGACGTGGTCGATCTGGAACTCCTCATGAAGCTGCCTGCGCAACACGTCGAGGATCTTGGGCCAGCACTCGGGGCTTTCGATGTGCACGTGGCACTGGATGGCGCCGTGACCAGGGCTCATCGTCCAGACGTGCAGGTCGTGCACGCGGTTGACGCCTGGGATAGCCTCGATCGTGCGACCGACGCTGAAATAGTTGACGCCTTCAGGCACGCTGTCAAGAAGAACGCGCGTCGAGTCGCGGAGGATCTCCCAGGTTGCATGCAGAAGCAGGCAGCAGACGACGAGCGAGAGAATCGGGTCGGCAATCGTCGGACCGCCGAAGTAGATGACGGCGCCCGCGACGATGGCCGCCACGGAGCCGAGCAGGTCGCCCATCACGTGCAGAAGCGCCGCGCGCGTGTTCATATTCTTGCGGTCTCGGGAGAGGGACCAGGCAACGAGAATGTTGATCACCAGACCCACAGCCGCGATCGCCATGACGGAAAGGCCGGAGACGGGTTCGGGCGTCATGATGCGCGAGACGGCCTCGAAGAAGATCCATCCCACGACGCAGAGCATCACGAGACCGTTAATGAAGGCGGCGAGCACCTCGACGCGGCCGTGACCAAAGGAGTGGTCGTCGTCCGCCCCCTTCTGGGCGATCTTGTTGGCAACTAACGCGAAAAGCAGGCTCGCCGAGTCGGTCACCATGTGCCCGGCGTCGCCGATCAGGGCAAGAGAATTGCCCCAGAGGCCGCCCACAAGCTCGATGACGGAGAAGCTGAGCGTGAGCGCAACCGCGAAGCCCAGCACGCTCGTCTTCGTCTTTTCGGCCGCATGAAGCCAGTGGCTGTCTCCTCGGCCGTGACTCGAGAACTCGGAGTTGGGCTCGGGCTTTTGAAAAACGTCGTCGAAATGCTTCTGTTCGGACATGATGAATGGTGCCGTTGTTGACCTCTGCTGCGCGCAGACAAGCGCAAGGCCCGGACATCCTCAGGGCTGTCCGGGCCTTTGTTCTGATTTGAGACGGATTATAAAGCCTCCGCCTCCGTCAGGCATGCCCTCGGGCGGCGACAGGACTTACTTGCCGGTGAGCATCGCCACCGAGCCGCTGCCTGCGAGAAGCCCCGCGCTGGCGTAGATGCCGAGCTTGGCGCGCGTGTCCGTGATGTCGAGGTTGCGCATCGTGAGCTGACCGATGCGGTCGACGGCGGTGAACATCGAGTCGCCCTTCTCCATCGTGAGGCGGGACGGTTCGTACGTCAGGTTCGGGCTCTTGGTGGAGACGATCGTGTAGTCATTGCCGCGGCGCAGCTCGATCGTCACTTCGCCGGTGACGGCACGGGCGACCCAGCGCATAGCGCTTTCGCGGATCATCAGCGCCTGGCTGTCGAACCAGCGGCCCTGATAGAGGTAGCGGCCGAGCTTGATGCCGTTGATGCGGTATTCGGCGATCGTATCCTCATTGTGAATGCCGGTGACGAGGCGTTCGTAGGCAAGGAAGAGAAGCGCCATGCCCGGAGCTTCATAGATGCCGCGGGACTTGGCCTCGATGATGCGGTTCTCGATCTGGTCGGACATGCCGAGACCGTGACGGCCGCCGATGCGGTTGGCCTCTTCCATGAGAGCGACGGGATTCGAGAACTTCTGCCCATTGATGGCGACGGGAACGCCTTCGTTGAATTCAACCGTGACCGTTTCAGGCTTGACTTCAACGTCGTCGCGCCAGAAGGCGACGCCCATGATCGGCTCAACGATCTTCATGTTGGAGTCGAGGCTTTCCAGGTCTTTGGCCTCATGCGTGGCGCCGAGCATGTTCGAGTCGGTCGAGTAGGCCTTCTCGGCGCTCATGCGGTAGTTGAAGCCCTCCTTCTGAAGGAAGGCAGACATTTCGGCGCGGCCGCCGAGCTCGCTGATGAACTGCACGTCGAGCCAAGGCTTGTAGATCTTGAGGTTCGGGTTGGCAAGAAGACCGTAGCGGTAGAAGCGCTCGATGTCGTTGCCCTTGTACGTGGATCCGTCACCCCAGACGTTGACGCCGTCCTCACGCATGGCGGCGACGAGCATCGTGCCCGTCACGGCGCGGCCGAGCGGAGTGGTGTTGAAGTAAAGCTGGCCTGCCGTCGAGATGTGGAAGGCGCCGGACTGAATGGCGGCGATGCCTTCGTTCACGAGCTGTTCGCGGCAGTCGATCAGGCGGGCGTTTTCGGCGCCGTACTCCATGGCGCGACGCGGAATGGCTTCATAGTCAGTTTCGTCGGGCTGGCCGAGGTTGGCCGTGTAGGCGTAAGGCAGAGCGCCCTTGTTCTTCATCCAGCGAAGAGCAGCGCTCGTATCGAGGCCGCCGGAAAAGGCAATGCCGACTTTCTGGCCGACGGGAACGCTTTGAAGGATCGTTTCAGACATGTTTTGAGTTTCTTGTGAGTTCGTGTTGTTGTTTACCCAGCAACCTGGGGCCTGTGGCGATGATTATCCGCTCTCTCAGCCCCGCCTGCCGCCTCCGAACGCCACTATGTGAAACTTTTTGAAGAGTCCTCAAACAGCTTGAGGAGTTGTACCTAGACGGTCTGAGAACGACAGACAAATGGTCGACATATGACCGCATTTGTCCGCCTTAGCAACAAAAAACACCTGCAGCATGCAAGTCGGCACGCAGAATTGCATTTCTCCGACGGACTTTGCATAATGGCCCATTCTCCGAAAGCCTTCCTGCTGACATTCCACCTCCTCGTCAGAAAATCGCATTACCAACACAAAATGAATTTTCTCAAGCTCGAAGCCTATCCGTTGCTTGCCCGCATCAGGCAACTGCTGCCTGTTCTGGGACAGTGCCTGATGTACTTTATCGCCGCCGTTTTTCTGCTCGTCGCCTCAAATGCAGCACTGACGGGTTCTCTCCATGGTCTGCTCGGCAAGGCTTCTCACACGGCTCTAGGAGCCGTCCCTCTCGCCGCCTTTCTTTACCTCTATAGAAATAACCACCGCGATCTGGCCCTTGGCTTTGTTCTTTGGCTTATCCTCAGCATCCCTCCGATTACAACTGCCTTTCTCGAAACAAAGCCTCTCTCAACCCTTGACATTGCTGAGAACAATGTCTGGGCCATGACTCAAGCCGTCCTCCTCATTGCGGGAACTGGGTTGACGGGCCTGATCCGACATCGTGCCGTCAGATTTTCCGCTGCCGCCCTCATGACCTGCTGCTGGATTCTCGCCTTCCTGCCAATCGCGAGCTTTCTGGTCTACCTGATCGGCTTTGACGCACTTCTGACTCCGGACATCGTGCTCGCGCTTGCTCAGACCCATCCGAATGAAGCTTGGGAATACCTGACCTTTATGGGACCGTTCATGATGGGCGTCGTTGCGCTTGCGTGCCTTACACTCCTTGCCCTGTCCGTAGCAGCCTTCAAAAAAGGAATGCACTCCCGCTCCCTGCCCCAGACGACCGCCTTCAGGATTGCCGTTTTGACAACTTGCTGTCTGGCGGCCATCTCCAGTTTCAAAAGTGCCAACAACGTATCGCTTTACGCGTTTTATAACGCCTACATCCACATCAGGGAAACAGGTCGCTTCGAAGAAGGATATGAACAGCGCAAGGCGATTCTTGAAGAACTGGCCAAAGCCGGTCAGAAAGGTCGAAGCGGTCTATTCGTATTCGTGATCGGCGAGTCGCATACCCGTGACCGCATGACGGCATACGGCCCTCAGGAACACGAAACGACTCCCTGGCTGAAGGACATGCGTTCCGACAGAAACTTCATTCTGTTCGACAAGGCGTATACGTCGTATGTCGCAACCGTGTCAGCGCTCACCTATGCACTCACGGCCAAAAACCAATACAACGACATCAGCTATGACGACAGTCCTTCCATCGTCGAGGTCGTCAGGGCCTCCGGCTATGAAACGTATTGGCTGAGCAATCAGAGCAAAATCTCGCCTTGGTCCACACCCATATCGATCATTTCAAGCAACGCGGATCATCACGTCTGGCTTGGGGAAACTTATGACGGAGAACTCCTCAAGCATCTTCCCACCCAAGACGGGAAGCCTACTGTGATCTTCATCCATCTCGTTGGCAGTCATACCGACTACCCCAATCGTTACCCCCCGGAATACAAGTTCTGGGACGAGCAGGACAGGACGAATGCCTACGACAATTCCCTCAGGTACAACGACTGGGTGCTTTCCCAACTTTATGAGGCTTTCAAGGCACGTCCCGACTTTCAGGTCATGATTTATATGGCCGACCACGGAGAGAATCCAAAGCTCGGACACAGGCCGGCTCATTTCACTTGGGACATGGCCAGAATTCCCCTGTGGTTTGCCATGTCGGACGATTTCGTGAAAAAGCACCCTCAGACCGTCGCCGCGCTCAAGGAAAACGCAGTGAAACCGTTTACGAACGACATGATGTTCGACTCGCTCTGCGGCGTCTTCGGTCTCAAGGAATGGGCGTTTTACAACCCCAAAAACGACATTTCCTCTTTTACATACGACCGCCCTGTCTCGGAGCTTCGCACCATGTACGGAGATATTCGCATCGACAGCGATCCAAACCTCTAAAGTCGATTTCGACTCACAAGCCATGTCGGCAACCTCCAAAGGCTGCCGACATGGCTTTCTTCCCTCCACGTTCCTTTCACACTGCCGCTTATCGACGACATCTCCGTCCTTTCGCCTACACAAGAGGCAAAACCAATATTCCGTTACAAACAGTCCAGAGTGACACTCTTACTTTTTTTCCATAGGGGTTTTCCTATTTTTCAATCTTTCTAGTCCAAGATCAAACGCAATGCACTGTTGATTGCTTGACCTCAATCAATCCGTATAGACTGAACGAGTTACCTGAAGGTACTGCGGTTTCAGGACCATGAAAACGAACTGCAGGGTACGCCTGACGGCCAGTCCGCCACTTTTCAAGCGGCGGACACTCAAACAACAGGAGCGCCATTCAACTGACGCGCTCCAAACTAGAGGAGCAAACAACCATGTCCATGAAGCAGACCCTGATCGGCCTCGGCCTCGTCGCCGCCTCCGGCGCCGCCCTCGCCCTTCCGAACATCGCCGTTCTCGCCACCGGCGGCACAATCGCCGGTGCCGGCGCCTCCGCTACGGGCACTGCCTATCAGGCCGGCAAGGTGAGCGTCAACCATCTCGTTGCCGCCGTTCCGGAACTTGCCAACATCGCCAACGTGACCCCGAAGCAGGTCGCCCAGATCGGCTCTCAGGACATGTCCGACGAAGTCTGGCTCAAGCTTGCCCAGACGATCAACGCCGACTGCAAGAAGTATGACGGCTTCGTCATCACGCACGGCACGGACACGATGGAAGAAACCGCCTACTTCCTGAACCTCACGCTCAAGTGCGACAAGCCCGTCGCCATGGTCGGCGCCATGCTGCCGTCCACGGGCCTCGGTGCTGACGGCCCGCGCAACCTCTACAACGCCGTTCTGACCGCCGCCACGCCTGAAACCGCCAAGCAGGGCGTCGTGGTCGCCATGGACAACATCGTCGTCGGCGCCCGTGAAGTCATCAAGACCAACACGGTTCAACCCGAAACGTTCCAGGCCGCCAACTTCGGCAAGGTTGGCACGATCTTCAACAACAAGGTGACGTACTCCACGCTTCCGGTTCGTGCTCACACGACCGCCACGCCGTTCGACGTCACGGGTCTGAAGGAACTCCCGAAGGTCGGCATTGTCTACAACCACGCCGGCGTGGAAGGCCTCCAGGCTGAAGCGCTCGTCAAGGCCGGCTACAAGGGCATCGTGAACGCCGGCGTCGGCAACGGCAACATCCACAAGTCCATCTGGCCGGTTCTTGAACAGGCCACGAAGAACGGTGCCGTCGTTGTTCGCTCCTCCCGAGTTCCGACGGGCGCCACCACGAAGGACGCTGAAGTGGACGACAAGGCCCAGCACTGGGTCTCCTCCGGCGAACTGAATCCGCAGAAGGCCCGCGTCCTCCTGCAGCTCGCCCTGACGAAGACCTCCGACTGGAAGGAAGTCCAGAAGTACTTCGACCTCTACTAATCGAAGTCTCCGCCTGCGCTTCACATGATTGCTGAAGCGCAGGACTCAAGTCTTGAAAAAGCCCTGATCCGCAAGGTTCAGGGCTTTTTTCATCACAGCGGCGGCACGGCCGTAGCCAAGGCAGCTGTTGAACAAATACAGGGACTCTCCAGAAACGACAATGGCCCGTTCACATTGAACGAGCCATTTCGTTTTGACTTCAAGATGTGCCTGGTGCGGCCACCGGGACTCGAACCCAGATCCGTCCCTTAGGAGGGGACAGTTCTATCCAGTTGAACTATAGCCACCACCGTCCTGTCTTGCGTCAGGGTATTGAATTCTAGCAGATCCTGACCGATTGCAGTGAAGTCCGTGCAAAAAAGCCAGCCCCACGCATCACTTCTTCTGCATGTTCTTCGCCGCAAGCGCAAGGAGGAGCTCCTTGCGGCCGACGTCGTTGAAGCGGATGTAGACGCGGGCATCATTGCCCGAGCCTGTGATCGACTCAATCACGCCGCGACCGAACTTCTTGTGCTCGACCTTGTCGCCCGCCTCGTAGCCGAATGTCGAGCCGGCTGCACGTGCGGCCGCCTTCTTCACGACGGGATCCTCACCCGAGCGGTAAGTGCCGCCTGCGCCCGAGAGTCCCCTTCGCCAGTCGTCCTTGTCCTGAGAAGCGGAGGAGCGCGAGGAACCGTAGGAGGACGAGCCTGCGCGGGACGACGAAGACGAACTCCAGCTGCGGGAGGAAGAGGACGAGCGGCCGTAGCTTCGCTCGCCGCCGCGCGATCCTCCGAAGGACGGACGCTCCCATCCGTAACCACTTGCGCGACTCTGCCCGCCGTACGAACTCCTGTAGCCCTGTGCATCAGCCGTCAGGTCCTTGTTGTCGACCAACTGCTCAGGAATCTCGTCAAGGAAGCTTGAGGGTTCGTTCATGCGGTATTCGCCGTACTGCATGCGGCTCTTGCAATACGTGATGACCAGACGCTGCTTGGCGCGCGTGATGGCCACGTACATCAGGCGACGTTCTTCGGAGACACCTGGACCCCGCTCGTCCTTGAGGGCGGAGAAGTGCGGGAAGAGTCCTTCTTCGACGCCGGCGATGAAAACCAGCGGGAACTCCAGGCCCTTGGCGGCGTGTACCGTCATGAGCTGGACGGCATCCACATCACCCTGCTCGTTCTTGTCACCCGCCTCGAGCGTCGCCTGAGTCAGAAAGCCCTGAAGCGGCGTCTGACCGCCTTCATCGGCGGGCCTGAAGGCAGGCATGCTGTCGGGCAGGCCCTCGTTGGCGATGTAGCCTGCCGCAGCCGACATCATTTCACGCATGTTCGCAATGCGGTCCTCGCCGTCCTTCTCGGCGTTGTAGTGGGCCTCAAGACCCGAGCGCACGATGACGAGCTTGATGGTGTCCTGAAGGCTGAGGGAATCCGCTTCCTCGCGCATGTTCATGATGAGCTCGCGGAAGGCCGCGAGCTTCGGGGGCACCTTGTAGTCGGGCGCAAAGAGTGTGCCGAAGAGCGTGAGTCCGCGTGCGGCGGCTTCCTCCGCCAGCGTCTCGATCGTGCGCGCACCGATCCCGCGAAGCGGGAAGTTGACGACGCGCTGAAAGCTCGTGTCGTCGCCCGGGTTGTCCATCAGGCGCAGATAGGCGAGCACGTGCTTGACTTCGGCACGCTCGAAGAAGCGCTGTCCGCCGTAGATGCGGTAGGGAATCCCTCGGGCAGCAAAGGCGCTTTCGAGCGCGCGCGACTGCGCGTTCGCACGATAGAGGATCGCATGGTCGCGCCAGGCGCGGCCTCGGGAGCGGTCCGCCTCGATTTCGCGGGCGATCCACTCTGCTTCAGAGCGGTCGTCGTCAAGCTCTGCCACGCAGATGCGGTCGCCGCGGCTGCCCGACGTCCAGAGATTCTTGCCGAGACGGTTCGAATTGTGTGCAATGAGCGCGTTGGCCGCGTCAAGAATCGTCCCCGTCGAGCGATAGTTCTCCTCAAGCCTGATGGGCTCCTCAACGCCGAAGTCGCGGAGGAAGTCGCTCATGTTTCCCACGTTCGCACCTCGGAAGGCGTAGATCGACTGGTCGTCGTCACCCACGGCGAAGACGGCGTTCATCGGTGCGCCGCCGGGGCCTCGTCCGAACCCCGCCAGCATCTGAAGCCAACGGTACTGCAGGACGTTCGTGTCCTGGAACTCGTCGACGAGAATGTGACGGAAGCGGTTCTGATAATGCGAGCGGACGATTTCATTGCGGTCGAGAAGCTCGTAGCAGCGCAGAAGAAGCTCGGCAAAGTCCACGACGCCTTCGCGCTGGCACTGCTGCTCATAGGCCTGATAGACCTTGACGGCGGTCTCGTCGCCGCCCTGCTGGCCTGCGGCGTGCGACGCACGCATGCCGTTTTCCTTGTACCAGTTGATGACGTTCGCCACCTGACGGGGATCGTAGCTCTCGGTATCGATGTTGAGCGCCTTCATGACGCGCTTGACCATGGAGAGCTGATCGCTCGAGTCAAGAATCTGGAAGGTCTTCGGGAGCCCCGCGTCTTGGGCGTGGGTGCGCAGAATGCGGTTGCACAGGCCGTGGAAGGTTCCGACCCACATGCGGCGCAGATCGTAGGGCAGGATAGCCTCCAGTCGGACGAGCATCTCCTTGGCGGCCTTGTTCGTGAAGGTCACAGCCAGAATGTCTCCCGTCTGGGCCTTGTGCTCGCTCAAGAGCCAGGCGATGCGCGTCGTCAGCACGCGCGTCTTGCCCGAACCCGCGCCCGCCAGAATGAGTACGCTCTTTTCGGGGGCCGTGACGGCCTGCAGCTGGCGGGGATTGAGGGACTGAAGAAGATCGGACGACATGCGGGAAAACCTCCGGCGAAGAATTCGGAAGCCGGCAGGAAGGGCCGGACGGGCTAAAAGGTAGCACATTTCGACGACAGGCTCACGCCCCCGCTCCGCTCCCCTCCCAAACGCCCGAAATCACGACCTGGATGCCGTCCGCTAGGCAGTCCCTGCAATGCCGAAGGCGCTCCGCAACAGGTATACTAGGCAATTATTCTTTTTTTGAACCCTCTTCTTTGGAAGGCGTTATGCGCGAGACTTACTCTGCTCAGGCAGTGGAATCCGAAGTCCAGGCCATGTGGAAGGCCAAGGACGTCTACCGTGCCGTCGAGAACGCGGTCGACAACAACGGACAGCCCAAACCCAAGTTCTACGTCTGCTCCATGCTCCCTTACCCGAGCGGCAAGCTTCACATGGGACACGTCCGTAACTACACGCTCAACGACGTGATGTACCGCTTCTACCGCATGAAAGGCTACAACGTGATGACCCCGATGGGATGGGACGCCTTCGGCCTGCCGGCTGAAAACGCCGCCATCGCCAAGAAGGTTGCTCCCGCCGCCTGGACGTACTCGAACATCGCGGACATGAAGAGCCAGATGGAGCCGCTCGGCCTCGCCTTCGACTGGTCGCGCGAAGTCGCCACTTGCAAGCCCGAATACTACCGCTGGAGCCAGTGGATGTTCCTCAAGATGCTCGAGAAGGGCATCGCCTACCGCAAGACCCAGATCGTCAACTGGGACCCCGTCGACAAGACCGTGCTTGCCAACGAGCAGGTGATTGAAGGCCGCGGCTGGCGCTCTGGTGCCGTCGTCGAAAAGCGCGAGATCCCCGGCTACTACCTCGGCATCACGCAGTATGCTCAGGAACTCCTTGACGACCTCGACCAGCTTCAGGGCTGGCCCGAGCAGGTCCGCCGCATGCAGGAGCACTGGATCGGTCGCTCCGAAGGCGTGAACCTCTCCTTCCCGTACGAACTCGAGGGCACCCCGAAGCTTCTGCGCGTCTACACGACCCGCCCCGACACGCTCATGGGCGTGAGCTTCGTTGCGATCGCCGCCGAGCATCCGCTCGCCGCCTACGTCTCCCGCAACCGCCCCGACCTTCAGGCCTTTATCGAGGAATGCTCGAAGGGCAGCGTGAGCGAAGCCGACATGGCCTCCATGGAAAAGAAGGGCGTGCCCACCGGCTTCTACGTCCGCCACCCGATCACGGGCGACAACGTCGAGGTCTGGATCGCCAACTACGTTCTCATGAGCTACGGTGAGGGCGCCGTGATGGGCGTACCCGCCCACGACGAGCGCGACTTCGCCTTCGCCAAAAAGTTCGGTCTTCCGATCCGTCAGGTCATCGCCGTCGAGGGCGAGACCTACTCCACCGAAGCATGGCAGGACTGGTACGGCGACAAGACGCTTGACGGCCGTCTCGTCAACTCCGGCAAGTTCGACGGCCTCGGTATCCACGAAGCCTTCGACGCCATCGCCACCGACCTCAAGGCCCGCGGCCTCGGCGACAAACAGGTCCAATTCCGTCTGCGCGACTGGGGCATCTCCCGCCAGCGCTACTGGGGCACCCCGATCCCGATGATCAACTGCCCGTGCTGCGGCCCCGTGCCCGTCCCCGAGCAGGATCTCCCTGTCGTGCTGCCTGAAGACCTGATTCCCGACGGCTCCGGCAACCCGCTCACCAAGTGCGAATCCTTCCTCAACGTCAAGTGCCCGAAGTGCGGCGGCGACGCCCAGCGCGAAACCGACACGATGGACACCTTCGTCGACAGCTCCTGGTACTTCCAGCGCTACTGCTCGCCCGACTGCTCCACGGCCATGGTCGACAAGCGCGCCGACTATTGGATGCCGATGGACCAGTACATCGGCGGCATCGAGCACGCCGTGCTCCATCTGCTCTACGCCCGCTTCTGGACGAAGGTGATGCGCGATCTCGGCCTCGTCAAGTACGACGAGCCGTTCAAGAACCTCTTCACCCAGGGCATGCTGATGGCCGACTGCTACTACCGCAACGGCGACGACGGCCGCAAGGTCTGGTTCTACCCGGACGAGGTTGAGGTCCAGTACGACGAGAAGGGCCGCCCCGTCGGTGCCGTCTGCAAGGCCGACGGTCAGCCCGTCACCCTCGGCGGCATCGAAAAGATGTCCAAGTCGAAGAACAACGTGGTCGAGCCGCGCGACATCATCAAGAAATTCGGCGCCGACACGGCCCGCAGCTTCGTGATGTTCGCTGGTCCTCCCGATCAGTCCGCAGCCTGGTCCAACTCCGGCGCCGAAGGCACCTACCGCTTCCTGCGCCGCATCTGGAACTGGGCATTCGCGAAGAAGAACCTCATCGCAAGTGCAGGTGCCCTTGAAGGCCAGATGCTTCCGCACGACGCCAAGACCCTGCGCCGCGAAGTCCACACGACGCTTCGCCAGGCCGAGTACGACTTCAGCCGCATGCAGTACAACACGGTCGTCTCCGCCTGCATGAAGATGTTCAACACGATCGAAGGCTTCAAGGGCGAGACGCCCGCCGATCTGGCGGCTCTCTGCGAATGTGCCTCGATCCTGCTGCGCACGCTCTACCCGATCGCCCCGCACATCACAACGGCGCTCTGGCAGGAGCTCGGCTTCGTCGAACGCATCGGCGACCTGATCGACGCACCGTGGCCCGAAGTCAGCGAAGACGCAATCAAGGCCGACGAGCTCAAGCTCGTCGTCCAGGTCAACGGCAAGCTCCGCGGCGAGATCCTCGTACCCGCCGAGGCCGCTCAGGCCGAAATCGAGGCCGCCGCACTCGCCAATCCAGACGTGCAGCGCTTCACTGAAGGCATGACGGTCCGCAAGATCATCATCGTGAAGAACAAGCTCGTGAACGTCGTGATCGCCAAGTAAGGCGCCGCACCTTCAAGCTGACCATCCTAAGGGGGCCTGTGTCCGACCGGACGCAGGCCCCTCGTTCTTTCGCACTCCCCCGTCTTCTTGACTCCTTCTCGACTCCTGCGGTCGGCCGTTATAATTGATGATTCCAAAGCCCTTCCAAGGGGCCTCCAACATCATCCTGCCATCCCGAGGATCATCTCCGTGACTTCCCGTCGTCATCTTCTCGGCGCCGCCCTCATCGGCGCACTCCCGCTCACAGGCTGCGGCTTCCGGCTGCGCGGCTCCTATTCGACGCCGTTCAGGACCCTGTACCTCCAGATGCCGGAAAACTCGTACCTTGCGGTGCGTCTCAGACAGGAGCTTCTGGCAGGATCCGACGTCACGATCGTGAACACGCCCTCCGAGGCCGAAGCGATCCTTGAACTCCTCTCCGACTCCCGTTCGCATGACGTCCTCTCGATCAACGACACGGGCCGCGCCCGTGAATACGAGATCACGCTCTCGCTCTCCTTCCGAGTGTCGAACCCCAGCGGCATCGACTACATGGAAGCCGTGACGCTCACCGCCAGCCGAGACCTCACCTACTCCGAATCGGACTTCCTCTCGCGTGAAAAGGAGGAGGCATTCCTCTACCGCGACATGGAGGCCGACCTCGTCAACCAGCTCATGCGCCGCATCGAAGCGATCAAGCCCCCGAAACAGGCGGGAGGCTGATCCGTGAAGGCCGACCAGCTCCAGGGCTACCTCGCGCGATCCGCGAAGGACGGACGTCTGGATCCCTTCTGGCTTCTGACGGGCTCGGACGCCTTCCTCGCCGTCGAAGCAGGCGACGCCATCCGTGCCGAAGCGCGCCGACAGGGCTACACAGACCGTCAGGTGCTCGACATGAACGCCTCGGCGGACTGGTCGCGCCTGCCGATGGCCGCCGCCGACATCGGCATGTTCGACGACCGCAAGATCGTCGACGTGCGTCTCTCCACGGGGAATCCGGGCAAGAACGGCGCGCCCGCCATCGTGAAGTATCTTGACAACCCGATCGACGGCGTCGTCACGCTCATCACGATGCCCGCCCCCGACTGGACGGTCACGAAGGAGGCGTGGTGGGGGGCGCTTCAGCGCAAGGCCACCGTCGTAGACTGCTCGCCCGTGGAACGCGCACAACTCCCCGCCTGGCTCAAGGCAAGACTCGCCCGCCACGAGCTCGTCATGTCCCCCGAGACGCTCGACTACTTCGCCGATATGATGGAGGGCAACCTCTTTGCTGCCGCACAAGAGATCGAAAAGCTCTCTCTTCTCCATCCTAAGGGCGAGATCACCTCCGAACAGCTCCGTCAGGCCGTCTCGAGCAACGCCCGATTCGATTTCGACACGCTCTTTGAGAGCATGCGCCTCGGTCAGGCCGACCGCATCGTGCGCATCATCGACGGGCTTGAGGCGCAGGCCGAAGCCCTGCCCTTCCTGCTGGCCATGCTCACTGCCGAAATCCGTTCCCTCATCAAGCTGCGCACGGGCTACGACAACGGCCAGTCCAGAGTGACCGGAGTCTTCGCAACGCCGTCCCTTCAGAAGGCCGCCCGCCGCCTCACCGTGAAGAAGCTCTGCGGCGCCCTCTCCGTCTGCGCCGACATCGACAGGCTCGTCAAGGGGCTTTCCGTTCCCAAGCGGGACTCCGATCCCTGGATCGAGCTCAAGAGCGTCGTCCTCTTTCTCGCCTCCTGAAGCCGGCTCCACGGGAGGAGGCCTTCGCGCATCCGCAGGTCCTGCAAAGATCAAAGAGATGCCGTCGTTCGGGCTAAAATGGAAAGACATGCCCGGAAAATGCATGCCGCCCCGTCCTTTGAGGGCGGCGTTCTCCGGCCCTTTTTCAGGAACCGCGCATCATGCCCGAAATCACCATCACTCCCAGCGATTACATCAGCCGCATCGGCCGTCAGGCCCGCGAAGCCTCGCGCTCCATGGCTCGCGCCTCCACGGCCGCCAAGAATGCGGTGCTTGAACGCATCGCCGAGCTTCTGCTCGAACAGGAGGCGGACATCCGCGCCGCCAATGAGGCCGACCTCGAGGCCGCCTGCGCCGAAGGTCTGGACGAGGTCTTTCTCGATCGTCTGACGATCAGCGCCGTAGGTCTTCGCGCCATGGCCGAAGGATGCCGCCAGATCGCCGCACTCGAGGATCCCGTGGGTACTGTCACCGATCTTGCCTTCCGGCCAAGCGGCATTCAGGTGGGCCGCATGCGCGTGCCCCTCGGCGTGCTCGCCATGATCTACGAGTCCCGTCCCAATGTGACGATCGACGCCGCCGCCCTTGCCGTCAAGTCGGGCAACGCCATCATCCTGCGCGGCGGCCATGAGGCGCTTCGCAGCAACACGGTCCTCTGGGAGCTTGTCGGCCGGGCCCTTGCCGAAAAAGGCCTCCCCGCACGCGCCGTCCAGCTCATCGAATCCTCCGACCGCGCCCTGGTGGGCGAGCTCATCCGTGCCCGCGACTACGTCGACGTGCTTATTCCGCGCGGCGGCAAGAGCCTCGTCGCCCGTCTCACGGCCGAAGCGACCGTTCCGATGATCAAGCATCTTGATGGCATCTGCCACACCTACGTCGACGCCGAAGCCGACCTCGACATAGCCGTTCGCGTGACTGAAAACGCCAAGACCCAGCGCTACTCGCCCTGTAACGCCACTGAAACGCTGCTCGTGCACCGCGCCGTCGCCTTCGACTTTCTGCCTCCCATGGCCCGCGTCTTCCACGACCACGATGTCGAGATGCGCTGTGACGAGCTCTCCCGCCGCATCGTCGAACAGAGCGGCATGAGCGCCGTCGACGCCACCCCGCAGGACTGGGATACCGAGTACAATGCCCCGATCATTTCGATCCGCATTGTCGAAAGTCTCGACGGGGCGATTGACTTCATCAACCTCCATTCCTCGCGCCACACCGACGCCATCATCACGAAGAACTTCGACAACGCCCGCCGCTTCCTGCGCGAGGTGGACTCGAGCTCCGTGATGGTCAACGCCTCGACTCGCTTTGCCGACGGCTTCGAATACGGCCTCGGCGCTGAAATCGGCATCTCTACCGACAAGCTTCACGTGCGCGGTCCGGTCGGTCTTGAAGGCCTCACCTCGCTCAAGTACGTCGTGCTCGGCCACGGCGAAGGCCGCCGCTGACCGCCCCTTTCTGAACACACACCGACTGACAATCCATGGCCAACCTTTCCTTTTACGCCGTCTGCCCCTTCGGGCTTGAAGAACTGCTTGCTGGCGAAATCTCCGCCTGCGGCGCCGAACGCATCCGCGCTGCGCGTGGCGGCGTCTCCTTTTCCGGCTCCGCCGCCACGGCGATGGCCGTATGCCTCAACTCCCGCCTCGCCAGCCGCGTGCTCATGAAGGTCGCCGAGGCCTCCTACTGGGACACCCGCGACATTTATGAAATGGCTGCAGACACCCCTTGGGAGAAGTGGTTCGGTCCCGACCTGACGATCAAGGTCTCGGCCAACGGCCAGCGCTGTCCGCTCGAATCGATCGACTTCGCCGTGCTCCGCATCAAGGACGGCATCTGCGACCGCTTCCGCGACCTCGCGGGACGTCGTCCCGACGTCGAGCGATACAACCCCGACGTGCGCATCGCCGCCTTCCTCACCTACGACACCTGCACCTTCTATCTGGATCTTGCGGGCGAAGCGCTCTTCAAGCGCGGCTGGCGTCTCACCCACGGCGAGGCTCCCCTGAAGGAAAACCTTGCGGCAGGTCTTCTGATGCTCTCGGGCTGGGATCCCTCCCAAACACTCATCGATCCGTTCTGCGGCTCGGGCACGATCGGAATCGAAGCTGCGCAGATGGCTGCAGGCATGGCGCCTGGCCTCAACCGCCGCTTCGCCTTCGAAAAGCTCGAGGGCTTTGACGTCGACCTCTGGGCCGAAATGAAGGAAGATGCGCGCGCCGCCGTCAATCGGCACGTCAGGATCCGCATTGCAGGCAGCGACATCTCGTCCCTCGTCGTCGAGAAGGCCGAGGAAAACGCCCGCCGCGCGGGCCTCGGCGACATGCTCGACGACGGACGCCTTACCTTCCGTCAGGGCGACGCCCGCGAAGCCTGTCCCGAAGAAGGCATGGCGCCCGGACTTCTCATCGCAAACCCGCCCTACGGTGAACAGTCCAACCCGAAGTCCGCCTCCATCCAGTCGATGATGAAGCACGTCGCCGACAATCTGAAGGCCAACTTCGCAGGCTGGACCGCCTGGATGCTCACCTCCGACCGCACGCTCCCGCAGCAGATGCGCCTCAAGGAGTCGCGCAAGACAGTTCTCTTCAACGGACCGCTTGAATGCCGCTTCTTCCGCTTTGACATGGTTGCGGGCAGCAACCGCAGAAAGCCGCGCGAAGAGGCGGACGAATAAGTCCCTCCGTTCTCCTCGCAACAGAGCCCCCGTGCACAGCATGGGGGCTCTGTTTTTCGAGCGCGAAAAAAATCCCCGCAACCGAAATCGCGGGGATTTTTCATGTCTGTCAGCCGGAGCCTTCAGATTAGTTCTTGCGAACCAGCAGTTCCTTAATACGAGCGGCCTTGCCGGAGCGGTCACGCAGGTAGTAGAGCTTGGAACGGCAGACATCGCCGTAGCGCTTCACTTCGATGGAAGCGATCGTCGGGGCGTAGAGCTGGAACGTACGTTCAACGCCTTCGCCGGAAGAGATCTTGCGGACGATGAAGGAAGAGTTGAGACCGCGGTTGCGGCGGGCGATCACGACGCCTTCGAAGGCCTGAACGCGCTTGCGGGAACCTTCAACGACGTTGACGTTCACGACAACCGTGTCACCGGCGCGGAAAGAGGGGATCGTCTTGCCAGCGGTGACGCGGGCCATTTCTTCCTGTTCGAGAATCTGAATCAGATTCATTTTTTTCTCCAAAACCATCGTCATGCGGCTGTTTTTGAGGGAGCTGAGCCCACCGCCGAGAGGATGGCAAAATTAATCCAAAATCTTACTTCCAGCCGTTGGCGCGCAACCACTTGCGGTCCGCATCGCTCAACTTGCCAGAAGAATCCGCGATTTTAATCAAGTCCGGGCGAGTTTGCAAGGTGAATCGCAAACTTTCTTCGCGCGTCCACCTGCTGATGTTTGCGTGGTGCCCGGAAAGGAGCACGGAGGGCACCTCCATGCCGCGCCAGACTTCGGGACGCGTATAGTGGGGCGCGTCAAGAAGCCCAGTCGCAAAGCTCTCGTCCGACGTGGAGAGATCCTTGATGGCGCCGGGGAGCTGTCGCACTACGGCGTCCATCAGGGCGCATGCAGGGATCTCGCCGCCCGAGAGAACGAAGTCCCCAAGGCTCACCACCTCGTCGACATAGGTCGACAGGAAGCGCTCGTCAATGCCCTCATAGCGTCCGCACACGAGCACGACACTCTCATCCTCGGCCACCATGCGGCGAACGCGCTCATCGGTGAGCTTCGTGCCGTTGGGTGCAAAGGAGATGACGCGGCCGCGGTTGCCGGATGCACGGATCATGTCGACCGTCTTCGCGAGCGGATCGGCCATCATCACCATGCCGGGACCGCCGCCGAAGGGGCGGTCGTCGACCGTGCGGTGCACGTCCTCGGTCATGGCGCGGGGATTCCAGGTGTGGCAGGACCACAGGCCTCGCTTCATCGCACGGGCGGTGATGCCGCACTTCGTGATCGAGTCGAATATTTCCGGAAAGAGCGTAACGACGTCAAAGCGCATGATCCGCCTCCTCAGCGCCAGTCGGACTGCCAGTCGACGGTGATCGTGCGGACGTCGGTATCAATGGAGATCAGATAGACGTCCTTCACGAGCGGAAGCATGAACACGGCCTTCTTGCCGTCAGCATTGTCGTAGGCGATGACGAGCAGATCCTGCGCGCCGTTGGAGCCGATGCTCTCGACCGTGCCGAGGGCCGTGCCCTCCTTGTTGACGACCTTGCAGCCGACCAGATCGACGGCCCACACGGCGTCCTTGCCCGCATCAGGAAAGTCCGCGCGGGAGACCGACACGCGGCCTCGGGCGGCGTCGGCCGCCTCCTTCGTTTCACAGCCCGCCCACTTGGCGATGAAGCCGTCTCCGTGACGACGGAAGGCCTCGATGCTGAGCGTCGTGCGCACACCCTTGAGGTCCGTGAGGACCCAGGTCCTGGCCTTCTGAAGCACTTCGCCGGATTCCAGCGGCACAATGCGCACCCAGCCGCGGAAGCCGTAGGCGCCGGCGGTGCGTCCGAGCTCGACGAGATCGTCCATAACAACAGTCTCCGAAAATCAATCGTTTTTTGCGAACAAAACAAAACCCCGCAGACTCTCAGGCGTAGATACCGGGCTCCAGGTGCTGCGAACGGATCACGATGTGCTGGACACGAGAGGCACGACCGCTTGCGAGCGAGCCCGCACTTGAGGTTTTGCGGGGTTTCCGCGCCGTTTAAAGTCCGGCGCAATGACTAGTGCTTTCCGTCAGGAAATTAGGCGGCAGCCTTGGCTTCCTTCACGAGACGGGCAACCGTTTCGGAGAGCTGGGCGCCCTGGCTCTGCCAGTAGGCCAGACGTTCCTGGTTGACGTTGAGACGGACGGCCTGACCGGCAGCCATCGGGTTGTAGTAGCCGATGCGTTCGATGAAGCGGCCGTCGCGGCGGCAGCGGCTGTCGCAGACGTTGATGCTGTAGAACGGACGCTTCTTGGAGCCACCGCGGGCGAGACGAACGATAACCATGAGTTTACCTCTTTAACTTATTGGTTCAATTGAAAGCCGAAGCCCCCGTCACGAGGAGCGTTCGGAAGAATTCTTCATGCAGCGCGCGGTCAATCCGCCCGTTGCGAAAAGTCTGAATTTTATCTCACGGGAATACAGGACGCAAGTCCGTCAACGCGATTTTTTCAGCCTTTTCTAAAAAGAAGCCGCCCGCGCAAGGCGGGCGGGCATGCAAGCGGGGAAACTCCCTCTTCTTACTTGGTGCCGAGTCTGGCGCGCAAAGCCTCAAGCGCCTCGACGCCGTCGGCGACGAGACCGTAATCGGCCACCTCGAAGATCGGAGCCTCGGCGTCCTTGTTGATCGCCACGACCGTCTTGGCATCCTTGATGCCAGCGGTATGCTGAATGGCACCGGAGATGCCCACGGCAATATAGAGCTCTGGGGCGATCATCTTGCCCGTCTGGCCCACCTGCCAGTCATTGGGGCAGAGCCCCATGTCGACGGCGGTGCGGGTGGCGCCGACGGCCGCGCCGATGGAGTCGGCGAAGGCCTCAAGGGTCTTGAAGCCGGCCTCGTCGAGAAGACCGCGCCCGCCGCCGACGACGATGCGGGCGGAGACGAGTTCGGGACGGTCGGACTTGGCTTCGGAGAAGCGCACGAAGCGGGAGGCGTCATAGCCTTCCGGAGCGATGACCTCCTCGACGACAGCGGATCCCTCCTGAGCGGCGGCCTCGAAGGCCGTCGTGCGGATCGTGGCCACGACGACGGGATCGGTCACCTCGACGGTCGCGAGAAGCGAACCCGCATAGATGCCGCGCACGAAGGTTTTGGGGCCCTTGACGTCGAGAACGTCGGAAACGGGGGAGACGTCGAGCTTCGCGGCCACGCGGGGCATGGCGGACTTGCCGACGGCGGAGGCGACGAAGAGCACGTGCGAATAGCCTTCGGCTTCGTCAAGCACGAGGCGTGCGAGCACTTCGGGCGACTCCTGGGCGAGCTGGGGATGGTCGGCGTAGTAGACGGTGCGCACGCCCGAGAGCTTCGCGGCCTGCTCGGCAACGGACTGGCCGTTGCTGCCCGCCACGAGGACGTCGACGACGTCCGTCATCCTGAGCGCAGCCGTGAGCGCCTGAGCCGTTGCGGGCTTGAGCGTCACGTTGTCATGTTCGGCAATCAAAAGAGCTGTCATTTTGCTTTACTCCCTCTTTTCTCAGATGACGTGCGCTTCGTTCTTGAGGCGGTCGACGAGCTCGTCGACGCCGGAGACCATGACGCCTGCCTTGCGGGCGGGCGGCTCCTCGACGCCGAGGATGCGGATGCGCGGAGCCGTGTCAATGCCGAGGCCGGCAAGCTCAATGTCCTCGACAGGCTTCTTGCGGGCCTTGCCCATGGCGGGCAGCGTCACGTAGCGCGGCTCGGCAAGACGCAGGTCCGCCGTCACGACGGCAGGCGTTGCAAGCGAGACGGTCTGCGTCCCGCCGTCGGTCTCGCGGGTAACGACCCAGCGGCCGCCCTCAAGGACGATCTCGTTGGCAAAGGTTGCCAGCGGCATGTCGCAAAGGGCGGAGAGCATCTGCCCCGTCTGGTTGGCGTCGTCATCGATCGCCTGCTTGCCCAGAAGCACCAGATCGGGCTTTTCACGCTCGACGATGGCGTGAAGCACCTTCGCGACAGCGAGGGGCTCGAGGGACTCGTCGGTGCGGACGTGAACGGCGCGGTCCGCGCCGATCGCCATGGCGACACGCAGGGTGTCGACGGCCTTGAGGGGACCGACGGTCACGGCAACGACTTCGTCGGCGACGCCAGCCTCGCGAAGCGTGACGGCCTTTTCGATTGCGATTTCATCAAAGGGATTCATCGCCATTTTGGCGAGCTTGACATCCACACCGGAATGATCGGGAAGCGGGCGCACCTTGATCTTGGCGTCCACCACGCGCTTGACAGCGACCAGGATCTTCATCAAAAAACTCCAGTCCTATTGAGAGGGCGCGCCTTCAACCTGAAGCGCGCGCCGTCCATGAAAAATCAACTTGCGGGAAATTATAACGGGACTCAACGCCCGTTTCGCTTAAGGAAAAGGCCGTTTTGCCCACGGAAACACAGGTTCCGCAATGCCCTCAGCCCGCGCTCAGCGGAGCGAGCCGAAGGCGTCCGAACCGCCCGCAGGCGCCTTGAAACGGGAGGCGACGGCAAAGGCAGCCGAGACGCCCATGCCTGCAAAAGTCCACACCTCGTCCCCCGTGACGTTGCCCACCAGGCCGCCGATGCCGCCGAAGACGGCGCCCGCCGTCCAGAGCTGTGCGTTGAGGCGCCTCACCCGCCCGATGAGCGCAATGAGAAGCGGCAGGGCCACTCCCGGCACGAAGAAAGAGTAGGCTGTGAGCAGCAGCCAGATGATGTCCTTCGAGACATAGACGGCCGCAGCGGCGGCAAATCCGAAGACGCCCACGAAGAAGCGCACGGCGTTCGTACGGTCTCCCGCCAGAAGGCTTCGCTCGACAATGCCGGAGGCCGAAAGAAGCACCGTGTCGGCCGACCCGCAGAGCGCGCTGATGAGGCCGAGCGCGAGCGCTCCCTTGAGCCAGGCGGGCATCTCCGAAGCACTCGAGAGCCAGCCCGCCACGGGCTGGGGATCCTGCAGATTGAGAAGCGCGAGCCCCGTCACGACGACGCCGAACCACACGAGGCAGGGCGAGGCGATCCAGGCGGCGAAACGAGCAGACTGTCCGTCTCTGGCCGTGAAGGTGCGTGAGAACATGTCGGGACCTACGACATAGGTGATGCCCACGAGAAGCATCATCCTGCCCAAATCCCACGGCCCGAACCTGTCGCCCAAGGGGACGGGATCAAGCGCCATTACGGCGTCGGGACGATCGCCGAGCAGCCAGAAGGCGGCGGCCGTGAATCCGCCCAGAAGCAGAACGGCCTGAAAGGCGTCGGTGCGGATCACTGCACTCTGTCCGCCCGTGATGGTATGCACGATCACAACGCCCGCGATCATCACATAGAGCACCTCGGCGGCGAGCGGGCTCGAGAGCGTCAGCAGGAGCGTGTGAAGCGCGACGAACTGCGCGGCCGTGACGGCGATCCAGGAGACCGCAATGATGACGCCCGCCCAGCGCTCAGCATTCCTGCCCGCCACGACGCCGACCACCTCGGGAAGTGTAACGGCGGGAAGCGCACGAATCTTCGGAGCGATCCATCCGTGAAGAAGAAGGCCGACCGCACCTACGCCGAGCCACCAGAAGGCGCCCGAACCAATCTTCTGCGCGAGGCTTCCCATGCCGAGCGTTGCGGACCCGCCAATGATGGTGCTCACGAGAGAGAGCGCGCAGAGAAGCGCGCCTGCTCGGCCGCCGCTCGTAAGAAAGGCGCGCCCCGAGCTCGAATGTCGCTCCCCGCAGAAGCCGAACCACATCAGAACGATCAGATAAATGAGCACAAGGCCTGTAAGCATGTTCACGACGATTTCTTCCTTTCCATTGTTTCAGGCAGACCGACTCAGACAAGCGAGAGCGTGCCCGCCGCCACGACGACGTAGCGCAGAAGCTTTCCCACGGCCATCCAGACTGCACAGCTTGCAGCAGGCATCCTGAGCCAGCCCGCCGCAAGCGGCAGGGCGTCTCCCACGACGGGCAGCCACGACAGAAGTAGCGCGGGCGCTCCCCATCGCCTGAGCCACACAAGCGCCCTGTCCGTCTTCTCCCTTTCGGGAATCAGCCGGCCGATGAGCCACGTGGTCATCGCGCCGAGCGTATTGCCTGCCGTTGCAAGAAGCACGAGACGACAGAGGCGGGGCGTGTCATCAGGCGTTTGCGACAGCGCCCCTGCCAGGAGCGCCTCGGATCCGCCAGGCATCAGCGTCGAGGAAATGAAGGCACTCGCGAAAACCGCAGCCTCGGCCCCTGCGCCCGACAGCCATTCAAAAAGAAAGTCCTGCATCGGACGCGGCTCCTTCGTGGGAATTCAAAAAACGAAACGCCGCCCCCAACAGGAGAGCGACGTTCAGATTGTAGCCTGAAGCAGGGACCGTCCTTTCAGTCCCTGCTCATGTACAGGGTCAGAGACGGATGCGCTTCGTCGTTTCAGGATCGAACCAGTACACGTGTTCCGCCGAGAACTCGAGTCCCGCCCTGATGCCCACTTCCGGGATGTACATGTGGTTGTCGACGCGGAAGACCACGTTCTGCCCCAGCAGGACGCCGTGGATCAGATGATCGGCGCCGAGGGCCTCGACCGTCTCCACCTCGAAGGCGGCGAGTCCGCCCTCGGGACGGAGCGTCACGTGTTCGGGCCGCACGCCGAGCACCACCGCCCTGCCGGCAAGTGCCGTGCAGGGTTCGGGCAGCGACAGGACACCCGAATCGTGCTCGAAGTGACTGCCGTCTGCGGAGACGCGGCCGTGAACAAGGTTCATCGGAGGAGAGCCGATAAAGTTCGCGACGAACATCGTCTCGGGATCGTCATAGACCTCCTGAGGCGTGCCAACCTGCTCGGCGCGGCCTGCGTTCATCACGATCATGCGGTGGGCGAGCGTCATGGCCTCGACCTGATCGTGAGTGACGTAAAGACTCGTCGTCTTGAGACGGCGGTGCAGCTTCTGGATCTGCAGGCGCGTCTGCACGCGCAGCTTTGCGTCGAGGTTCGAGAGCGGTTCGTCGAAGAGAAAGACGGAGGGCTCGCGCACGATCGCGCGGCCCATGGCGACGCGCTGGCGCTGGCCGCCGGAGAGCTGGCGAGGACGGCGCGCAAGCAGGCCTCCGAGTTCGAGCATCTTCGCGGCCTCGTTGACGCGACGCTCGATCTCGTCCTTGGGAACCCCGCGGATCTTGAGGCCGTAAGCCATGTTGTCGAAGACCGTCATGTGCGGGTAGAGCGCATAGTTCTGGAACACCATGGCGCAGTCGCGGTCCTTGGGTTCGAGATTGTTGACGACGCGCTCGCCGATGATGAGTTCGCCCGAGGTGATCTGCTCGAGGCCCGCCACCATGCGCAGCAGGGTCGACTTGCCGCAGCCCGACGGGCCCACGATCACGATGAACTCGCCGTCCCTGATGTCGAGCGAGATGCCGTGCACGACTGCCACGTCGCCGTAGCTCTTTCGGATGTCTTTGAATTGAATGTTAGCCATGTTGTCTGTCTCTTACTTTTCCGTGTCGACGAGGCCCTTGACGAACCAGCGCTGCATGACGGTCACCACGATGGCGGGCGGGATCATTGCAAGCATGGCCGTCGCCATGATGAGGTTCCATTCGTTGGCGGAGTCGCCGCCGCCGATCATGCGCTTGATGCCGATCACGATCGGGTACATGTCCTCGGACGTGGTCACAAGCAGCGGCCACAGGTACTGGTTCCAGCCGTAGATGAACTGAATCACGAACATTGCCGCGATGTTGGTGAGGGAAAGCGGCATCAGAATCGTGAAGAAGAAGCGCATCGGCCCGGCGCCGTCCATGCGGGCGGCTTCGGTGAGCTCGTCGGGAACGGTGAGGAAGAACTGCCTGAAGAGGAAGGTCGCCGTCGCTGACGCGATCACGGGAAGAATCAGGCCGCCCCAGCTGTCAAGAAGGTGCAGATCCGCCATCACTTCATAGGTAGGCGAGATGCGGACCTCGACGGGCAGCATCAGCGTGATGAAGATGAGCCAGAAGCAGAGCTTGCGGCCGGGGAACCTGAAGTAAACGATCGCGAAGGCCGAGACGAGCGAGATCAGGATCTTGCCGATCGAGATGCCCATGGCCATCATGAGCGAGACGAAGAGCATGCGGCCCACGGGGGCGCGCGAAGCGGTGCCACCGCCCTCAGTGAGGATCTGCATGTAGTTTTCGATGAAGTGGGCGCCGGGAAGAAGGCTCATGGGCGCCTGTTCCACTTCGACGGCGGTCTGTGTCGACGCGACGAACGCCACGTAGACGGGGAAGACCACCACGATCACGCCCAGAATCAGAATCAGGTGCGTGAAGAAATTGAGCCAGGGACGATTTTCAACCATCTGTCGTCTCCCGTCAGTAGTTGACGCGCCGCTCGATGAAGCGGAACTGGATCACCGTGAGGATGATCACCATCACCATCAGGATGACGGACTGTGCGGCGGAGCCGCCGAAGTCCATGTTGCGGAAGCCGTCGACGAACACCTTGTAGACGAGAATGTTCGTGTCCTGCCCCGGACCGCCCATGGTCGTCGCATCGACGATGGCGAACGTGTCGAAGAACGCGTAGACGATGTTCATCACGAGCAGGAAGAAGGTCGTGGGCGACAGCAGCGGGAAGACCACCGTCCAGAAGCGGCGGAAGGGACCCGCGCCGTCCATGGCCGCCGCCTCGAGCAGCGACTTCGGAATGGCCTGCAGACCTGCGAGGAAGAAGATGAAGTTGTAGCTCACCTGCTTCCAGACCGCCGCGATGACGAGAAGCGTCAGGGCCTGGTCCGCGTCGACCAGATAGTTCCAGTCGATGCCGAACATGCGCATCACGTAGGAGAGAACGCCGAGCGTCGGATTGAAGATGAACATCCAGAGGACGCCCGCCACGGCGGGGGCGACGGCGTACGGCACGATGAGGAAGGTCTTGTAGGCCGAGGCGCCGCGCAGCACGCGGTCCGCACAGACGGCAAGCAGAAGGCTGATCGCAAGGCCGAGGAAGGCCACGAGCGCCGAGAAGACCATCGTGATCTTGAAGCTCGAGACATAGTTCGGGTCGGACAGAAGCGTTTCAAAGTTCTGAAGACCCACGAATTCCGTGCTGAGCCCGAAGGGATCCTGCATCAGCACCGACTGGTAGATGGCCTGGCCGGCGGGCAGGAAGAAGAAGATGAGCGTAATGGCGAGCTGCGGCGCCACCAGCAGGTAGGGCAGCCAGCGGTTTTGGAATACGACTCGTTTTTCCACGTTGTTGACTCTGAGGATATTAAAAACCTAACCGCAAGCATCCCGCAAGACGGCAGGGCCGTGTGCCCTGACGTCTTCGGGATGCGGTATCGCAGCAGGACAGACGCCTTCAGGGGTTCGAGGGCGTCCGCGAGCTGTCGTCGGAAAGGGCTCGTGCTTACTTCGTCACGCGTTCAAAGCGGACGAGCTGCTCGTTGCCGCGGCGGACGACGGCATCAAGGGCCTCCTTGGCGGTCGCCTTGCCGGACCAGATCTTTTCGAATTCCTCGTCAACGATCGTGCGGATGTTGGGCAGGTAGCCGAGACGAATGCCGCGGCTCTTGTCGGTCGTCTTGAGCATCTGCTTGACGGCGACGTCTGCGCCCGGATTCTTTTCGTAGTAGCCGCTGGCCTTGGCGATTTCAAAGGCCTTCTGCGTCACCGGGAGATAGCCCGTGCGCATGTGGTTGTTCGCCTGAACCTGCGGGTCGGAGAGGTAGTGGAAGAACTCGGCGACGCAGCGGTTCTGCTCGTCGGACTTGCCTGCCATGGCCCAGAGCGAGGCGCCGCCGATAGCGGTGTTCTGCGGAGCATCAGGCACGCCCTCGTAGTAGGGCATCGGCATCGTCATGTACTCGAACTTCGCGTTGCGGCGGATGTTGCCGAGCGAGCCCGAGGAGCCCATGTTGATCGCGCATTCGCCCGAGTAGAAGGTGGCGTCGGCAAGATTGCCGCGGCCCTTGTAGACGAAGGTGCCTTCCTTGGCCATGCGGGCCAGATTTTCAAGATGGCGCTGATGGAGAGGAGAGTTGACCATGAGGCGCGCGCCCGTGCCGCCGAAGCCGTTGTTGAGCGTGGCGTACTCGACGTTGTGCCAGGTGGAGAAGCTCTCGAGCTGGGTCCAGCCCATCCAGGAAGTGGTCATCGGGCAGGTTTCGCCTGCGGCCTTGAGGGCCTTGGCGGCCTTTTCGATCTCAGGCCAGGTGCGCGGGAGCTTGTCCGGCTCGGTCGGCAGGCCTGCGTTCTTGAACTTGGTGAGATTGAGGTAGAGGACGGTGGTGGAGGAGTTGAACGGATAGCTGAGCATCCTGCCGTCGGCCGTGGAATAGTAGCCGTAGACGGCGGGGATGTAGTCCTTGGGATTGAATTCGTAGCCTGCCTTGTCGAGAAGCTCGCCGACAGGAACAATGGCACCCTTGCTGAACATCATGGTTGCCGTGCCGACTTCAAACACCTGAAGAATGTTAGGGGAGCGTCCTGCGCGGTGGGCTGCGATGCCCGACGTCATCGTCTGGTCGTAGCTGCCCTTGTACGTGGACGTGAGATGACACTGCGGGGTCTTGGCGTTGAAGTCCTTGGTCACGTCGGCAACCCAGTCGCCGAGCGTATTGGCCATCGCATGCCACATCGTGATTTCAGTGGGAGCGGCGGAGGCCGCGCCCGCGGCCATAAGGGAAGCCGCCATCACGCCGGCAGCGACAAACTTTTTGCTCATGCTGTTCTCCTTTGAGCAGAGGGGGCCTTTACCAGGCGCCGTCAGCAGCATCCGTCACCGGTCTCCGAGGGCACTTCCATGAAGGAGGAAAGGCAAACTCCTTGGACGAAAAGCCTTCGTCCGATTTTGGATCATAGGGGATGCCCCCTCCCCTGTCCATACGCCGATCGGTGGATGCGCCTACCACCAGATGCTGAAGCCGCCTCCAAAGTGCGCTCTGTCAGGCCTTCGCGGCATCATGATGGGATTTTCCCTACGAAAGCCGTTTTCTGCATCCAACTGCCCTCAAACGGCGCACTTCGCCGAATAGTCGCGCGGTCCGAAGACGGCCCTGCCGACCCTCACCATGGTCGCCCCCTCCGATACCGCCTCGTCCATGTCGGCGCTCATGCCCATGGAAAGCGTGTCCATGCCGGGGTGCTTCACGCGGAGCCGCTCGAAGAGTGCGCGCATGGCTGCAAGGGGCCTTCGACGAGATTCGCTGTCCGCCGCAGGCGCAGGAATCGCCATCAGCCCCCTGAGCTTCAGGCCCGGATAGCCGGCAATCTCGTCCGCGAAGGCCTCGACTTCGGAGGGCGCCACCCCCGACTTCGTCTCCTCTCCATCGATGTTGACCTCGATCAGAATGTTGAGGGGCGGCATGTCGGCGGGTCTTTGAGCGGAAAGCCGGGACGCAATGCGAAGGCGGTCGACGGACTGAACCCAGTCGAAGTGCTCGGCGACGAGGCGGGTCTTGTTGGCCTGAAGCGGCCCGATGAAGTGCCACTCGCCGGGATCCTCCGGATGCACCGCACGAAAGTGCACGATCTTCTCCACCCCTTCCTGAACGTAGTTTTCCCCGAACGCCCTCTGACCGCAGGCATAGGCCTCCTCGCAGGCCTCGACGGGAAAGGTCTTCCCGACGGCAATGAGCCTGACGGAGCCCGCAGGCCTGCCCGCCGCACGCTCCGCGGCCGCAAGTTCACCCCGCACCCGTTCCAGTCGTTCGGGCAGTCCCGGCTTGAGTTCGCTCACGATGCATTCTCCTGAAAGCTGTTCGAAGGAAAGGCGTCCTTCGTGCGCAACGACAGTCTAGCAAGGGCGGCGGCACATCGGCATCGCACGAAGATTGACGATTTCTTGACCTCCGTCAAATTTTCAAATGCATCATTTTTCGGATTTGATCCTCTCGAAGCCCCCTCCGAACAGCCGTCCCCGCCGTTCTGACGCAAACGCAGCTCACGCTGTCTTTTACGCAAAGTGAAGCCCGGAGCGGATTTGCGCAGGCGCACAACTTGCGACACACTGCATCATTTCATGATCCTGCAAAGACACGAAATCAACCATCAAAACAAATCTTTCACTTACTCTTCAACAAGATAGCAAGAATAAAAGACAAGTGGATCACGACAGAAGATCACGAATCGATACGCAACAGACAGACTCAAAGTACACTGACTTTACGACGACAGCATCGTTCAAGTGTTACGTTCAAGCAAATTCAGGAGTACCAGCATGTCGACCGCCGCAGTCCTTTCCGACGTTTTCACCGCAGCCCTGAGAGAGGCTCGTTCCGAACGCCCTGCCAGCCTTGCAAGCCGCATTCCCGCGCTCGACGAACTGACGGAGGGCGGCTTTCCCGTGAACGCCCTGACCGAGCTTTTCATTCCGCACGCCGGCATCGGAGAGGTCCGCATGCTGCTTCCCGCTCTGGCATCCCAGAAGCACGTCACCTGGGTGCTGCCCTGCGACTCGGAGGCGGCTCCCTACGCGCCCGCACTTGCCGACGCCGGCCTCGATCTTGACCGACAGCTCTTTTCCATTCCCTCTACGCCTGAAGAGGCCTTCTGGTGCGCGGAACAGGCCGCCGCCAGCGGAGAAACCTCGGCCGTCGTCGTCTGGCTCAATCCGCTCGTTCACGGGAAGGACGGTGCGGCCCTCGCAAGGCTCGACATGGCCGCGCACTCGACGGGCACGACGATCTTCCTCATCCGCCCCTCGAGCATGGCCTGCACGCCGTCCCCTGCCGAACTCCGTCTGATGCTACGGCCGGGCAGGTCCGGCACCGTACACGTTCGAGCTACGCGACGCGGCGCATTCTTCGACCGCACGCGGGAAGCAGACGTCAGTCTGGAGGAAAGGCCCCTCGTTCCCGCCCCGCGCGCATGCCGCCGCAAAGTGCAAAAGGCTCTCGCCTCGGCCCGTCTCTCTCCCGCCTGCTGAACGCAGCCCTCATGCTCGTCCATCAAGGAGTCCAGCTCATGAACATCGCCACCTGCGCCAAAACATCCCTCAAAGCCGTCGTCAGCGTCCCCGTCGGCATCCGTCTGCAGGAACTTCCCTCAATGGTCAAAAGTCTCTGCGCAGGGATTGCAGGCAACGCCGACTGCTCAGGCGGCGAACTCACTCTCACGCTCGAGGGGCTGGACGAAACCCGCAGGATCGTCGTCAGCGTCAATAACGGCAGCGCACGCGCCTTCACCGACGTCCTGACCGACCGACTGATCCGCACGCCCATTCCGGGAAGCCTGCGACGCATGACGCTCTCGCTTGAGCCCGAAATCTCTGATCTCATCAGGGACACGCCGAACGCTTCCGTCCCGACGGGGCTTGCCGCCCGACTTCAGGCACGCCTTGGTCCGGGACGCGTCTTCCGTCTCAGCAACCTCGATGAAGGCCTTCCCTCCACCTCGAGCCGTCTTGCTCCCGTTGCGGACGCCTTTGCGCGCAAGCCCATGAGCGCTCCTGCCGGCAAAGCAGACGTGAGGCCCACGATGCTTCTCTCTGATCCGCTACCGCTCCACGCTTCGGACGATGGACTTGCATGGCGTCAAGAGTCCCTGCGTCTGGTTGATGGTCCCGTGCGCCATGCCGACGACTCGGAGATCCGCGACTACTTTGTGGCCGAAAGTTCGAGCGGCCGCCGCGTCTGGCTTTACCGAACGGAGGATTCCGACAAGACGGAGGTCCGCTGGCACCTCCACGGGTTCTTTTCCTGAACCTATAATGAGCGGACTTCAATCCTCAGCAAGGGATCCGAGCCCGTGAAAGAACCCATTCTGCTGCACAGCTGCTGCGCGCCCTGTTCCTCCGCCATTCTCGAATGGCTTCTGCAGAACGACTACGCGCCTCACGTCTACTACTTCAATCCCAACATATTTCCTGAAGAAGAGTATCTCGTTCGCAAGAACGAGTGCATCCGCTACTGTGAAAAGCTTGCCGTTCCGTTCACGGACGGCGACTGGGACCACGCAGGCTGGCGCAACGCCGTCAAGGGACACGAATGCGATCCAGAACGCGGCGAACGCTGCAGGCTGTGTTTCGGCGTGCGCATGAGGGCCACCGCCGCCATGGCCGCAAAGCTCGGCATCAGGCGCTTTACGACAACCCTCGCAGGAAGCCGCTGGAAGCGCCTTGATCAGATTCGAGAGGCCGCGCTCGAAGCGGCTGCCCTGCACCCCGGCACCACCTACTGGGATCAGAACTGGCGCAAGGGCGGTCTGCAGGAGCGCAGGGGCGAGATCCTCAGAGAGGAAAACTTCTACAACCAGCTCTGGTGCGGCTGCGAATTCTCCATGGGACATCTTCGAGAACGCGATCCCTCCGACCTTCCCGCCCACATGAAGCCTTATCTTGAAGCACTGGGGCTTACGGGAAAGGGCTGACAAGTTTCAATGGACAGCGGGCCCGCAGTCTTCTCGGCTGCGGGCCCGCTGTCATTTCAATCCGGGTGTTTACTTCTCGTTGAGAAGCCCCTTCCTGACCTTGTAGTCGGCGAGCGCCCTCTGGGCTCTGGCCGCATCGGCCATCTTTTTGGAAAGCCCCGTGCAGGCATCCTCAGGCACCATGCGGTCATTCTCCCAGCGATAGCAGGTCACGCTTCCGTTGTCCCTGATCTCGGCGGCACCCCAGCTGCCCGCTGCGATGCCCGTATAGGAAACGATGAGGTCCATCGATTCGTTGGCAAACAGGTTGCGGCCTTCGTGAATTTCGGGCGTCCTGCCCAACACGACGCCTGCAATCGTCGGGAAGATGTCGCGATGCCCCGCCCAACGCGTGACGTCGACCTTCCCGGCGTCAGCCTCAAGGCTCTCTGGCGCCCAGATCAGAATCGGAACGCCATGCAAATGATGGGCGTAGCCGCCTGCGTACGACATGCGAAGATTGTGGTCGCCGGTCGCCACGATCAGAAGCTCGCGCTTGAGCGCGCCGCGTCTCATGTCATGCACGAATCCGCCCAGAGCATTGGCCGCGTACTGATAGGTTTCAAGAGAACCCGTCAGGATGTCGTACCTGTTGTCCGTGATGAAGGGCGGCAACTCCTTGTAGGAAACGGGATTGACCTTGACGCCGTCGGGCACCCTGTGCGGCGGATGATTGGCGGTGGAGAGCATCACGATAAAGAGCTTCTCCCCCTTCTGGTCCGCCTCCTTCAGAATCTCCTCCGCACGCTTGAACATCCAGGCGTCACCGACACCCCACGTGCCGTTCTCGACGCCGGGATAGCGGGACGACAGCTTGCCCGCACCGACAATCTCGTCGAAGCCCTGTTGCGGAAAATTGGTTTCGATCTGGCGCCAGGCCTCGGGACCCGCCGTCAAGAAGATCGTCCTGTAGCCCGCCTTCTTGTACTCAAGCATGCGGGAGAAATCGAAGACGTGCCGGCCGTAGCGGCTCTGCGTGATCGGATTCAGGGGAGAGTCGAAAAGCAGGCCCTCGAGCGTCGGGAAGGTTGCCTGTCCCACACACAGCGACTGCTTGAAGACAAGCGCCGAATCGAGTTCGCCTGCCAGAGCACCCAGCGTGTCGTTGACACCGGGCTTGTGCGACTCGAACACGTCACGCCCCATGGACTCCATGACGGCCAGAACAACATGAGGCTGCGACTTGAGCGGCTTGCTCTGAGGCAGTACAGGGCGAACCTCGGCAATGAGAGCCTCAGCATCTGATGCCTTGCCAAAGCCCATCTGCTGGAGGGCGGCAATGGCGCCGCCCTTGAGTTCAAGCACCTGCATGCCCTTTCGGGCCTCATGGAAGGCAGCCATGCCGTTGGGAACAGTGGCGTTGATGAAGGCGTTCTTCGTAACGGAATAGCTCTGGATTCGAAGCGGGAAGGTGCCCAAGCTACCGCGAATGACAAGCGCCATCACGACAATCGAAAGAATCGAAAGGACGCCGTAGGCGGCCCTGCCGACCCTGCGCTCACGGCTGCGACCGAGAAGCATGGTGCACGCAAAGGGCAGAGCCGTGAAACCCGCCAGACAAAGCAGGTAGGTGAACACGGGCCAGTCCTTCATGATCGTGATGACGATCGCCTTCGTGTCGTCCTGAAGGAAGCCGAAGATGATAGGGCTGATGGGCGTTGCGTAGAAGCCGTAAAAGCCGAAGTTGATGACCGTCAGAAGCGCCGTCACAAACATGCCCACGAAGGCAAGAATGCGCGCCAGCTTCCAGAAGAAGGCCTTCCAGTAGGAAAGGAGAACGCAGATCCAGGCGGGCAGTAGCAGGATTGCCAGCCACTTGGCATCAACGCGAAGCCCCATCACCATTGCAGGTACAAAGTCGCTCAGAAAGCCGAGATCGTCGTTTTTATAGGCGAAGAAGAAGACGATTCTCGCAATCGTCAGCAGAAGGAGTGCGGCGATGCCGAAAGCCGCTGCCCGGGCGCACCGCCCGAGCCAGTTAAAGGATTCTGTCATTGTCCGAAAGAGCCGTTGAATCATTGCAGGACCCGCATGGCACCGTGCCGTTGCAGGCCAAAGGGTGCATTCTACTTAGGCGCGAACTTTTTTTCAGTTCACAGGGCGATCATTTTTCCCCAAGAACGACGCCTTTCTGCACGAAACCTCCTCAATCTGTTGCGCTCCGAGCACGTCACGCTCCGGCCATGGCGAGTTCGGAAAGTATTTTTTGCCAAATTCGGAGAATAGGCGGAAAATTTCGGGATGCACATTCGCGGTCCCCGAATTCAGGAGGGACCGCCCATCACCAAGGCAACAACAATGAACGTTTTCCTCCTCATTGCGGCGGCAATCATCCTCATCGTCGTCCTGCTTCGCTTCAAGTGTCCGATCGGACCGGCCATTCTGGCCGGCGGCGCCCTTCTCTGGCTCTTTGAAGACCCCACTCTGCGCGCCCTCACCGAAGCCGGTCACGACATGCTAACGATGAACCGCACCTACGACCTCCTCTTTGCGCTCTACTTCGTGATGTGCCTTGAAATCCAGCTCCGCAGATCCGGCACGCTCAAGGGCATGGTCGACGCGCTCAACCGCTTCTTCTCCTCGACGAAAGTCGTCATCTCCAGTATGCCCGCCTTCCTTGGTCTTCTGCCCTCTGTCGGCGGCGCACGCTTTTCCGCTCCGATCGTCGAGACGGCCTGCGAAGGTATGGACATCAAGCCCGAAAGCAAGGCCGCCATCAACTTCTGGTTCCGCCACATCTGCGAGTTCGCCAGCCCCATCATTCCCGGCATGATCCTCGGCTGCGCCATCGCTCACGTGAGCGTCGCCGATCTCGTCATCCATCTTTTCTGGATGTCCGTCGTCGCCTTCGCCACAGGCTGGTTCGTCATGGTCCGCCCGCTCAAGTTTGAGGAAAAGCGCCGCAAGGCCGAACTGTCGTCCGAGCAGCGCAGGACAGACCTCATCAACGTCGTGCTCGCCATCGCGCCCGTGCTTCTGAGCGTCGTTCTCATGATGGCCTTCAATCTCTCCGCCGCCCTCGCCATGGGCGCCGTGGTCGTGCTGCTCATCCCCGTACTTCTGATGATGAAGCGCGGCGTGAGCGTCAAGGACGTGTTCGTCGGCGCCGCCGACTGGCGTCTTCTCCTCAACGTCGGCTGCATCCTCTTCTTCATCCAGCTTCTTGAGGCCACGGGCATCCTGCACCAGATCATCACCTGCTTCGAAGGCTCGGCGCTTCCCGTGCCCGTCATCATCGCACTCACGAGCTTCGTCATCGGCATCCTCACCGGCATGAGCCAGGGCCACGTTGCCATCGTGATGCCGATCGTGGCGGGCCTCATGCCCGGCTCTCTTGATCTGGCCGGCGTCGCCATGGTCTTCGGTGTCGCAGGCCAGATGATCACGCCCACCCACGTCTGCCTCACGATCACGATCGACTACTTCAAGTCGGACTTCTTCAAGACGCTGGTGCCCGTCATCCTTGCGGAAGCCATCGTTCTCGTCGTCTTCTCGGCCTGGACCTGGCTCACCTGGACTGCCTGACCGCATCCCTGATCCATCAGGCGGGGCCTGACGCTCACACGCGTCGGGCCCCTTTCTTTCCCCGCACTTCCTGATTTGACTTCCGCTTAACGTCAGTATCAGCAAACGGGGTAAAATATTGACTTTGTTCAGCTTTCAAGCCGCGCGTCCAACCCCGCGCGCGTCCGCTCCTCCGCGCCCGAAGCCGCAGCGCTCAGGCGGGACCCTTTTCAAACAACGAGTTTTAGTGATGAAGACGATTCGCACCCGCATTGCACCGAGCCCCACGGGCATGATGCATCTCGGCACCGCCCGCACGGCCATCTACTGCTGGGCCGTCGCCCGCCACTTCGGCGGCAAGTTCCTGCTTCGCATCGAGGACACCGATCAGGTCCGCTCCACGAAGGAGGCCGTTCAGGTCATTCTCGACGGCATGAAGTGGCTCAACCTCGACTACGACGAGGGTCCCGTCTATCAGATGGACCGCCTCGAGCGCTACCGCGAAGTCGTCGACCAGATGCTTGCCGACGGCCGCGCTTACTACTGCTACGCCACGCCCGAAGAGCTCGACGCCATGCGCGAAGAACAGAAGGCCAAGGGCCTCAAGCCCCGCTATGACGGTCGCTGGCGTCCTGAGAACTGTCAGGGCAAGCCCATCCCCGAAGGTGTGAAGCCGGTCATCCGCTTCCGTAATCCCAATGAAGGCGCCGTCACCTGGAACGACGCCGTCTACGGCACGATCACGGTCTCCAACAGCGAACTTGACGACCTGATCATCATGCGCAACGGCATTCCCACGTACAACTTCGCCGTCGTCGTCGACGACTGGGACATGGAAGTGAGCCACGTGATCCGCGGCGCGGACCACATCAACAACACCCCGCGCCAGATCAACATCTACCGCGCGCTCGGCGCTGAAGTGCCCGTCTTCGCCCACCTGCCGCTCATCAACGGCCAGGACGGTCAGAAACTCTCAAAGCGCCACGGCACCGTCTCCGTGCTCGAATACGAACGTCAGGGCTACCTCCCCGAAGCCGTCTTCAACTATCTCGCCCGTCTGGGCTGGGGCCATGGCAATATGGAGAAGTTCACCCGCGAGGAGCTCGCCGAAGTGTTCGAGCTCTCCGACTGCTCCCGTGCCGCCGCCCGCATCGACTGGAAGAAGTTCGACTGGCTCAACCAGCAGTACATGAAGGAAGCCGACGCGAATCGTCTGGCCGATCTCACGAAGGCCCGCATCGAGGCACGCGGCGGCAAGGTTGAAGGCGGTCCCGATCTCGCGGCCGTCTGCGAACTGCTGAAGTCCCGCTCCGCCACTCTCGAAAAGCTGGCCGACGCCGCCCTCTTCTTCTACGTTGAACCCAAGGTCAACGAAGAGGAAGCCGCCAAGGTCCTCGCCGACGGCGGTCGCGAAGCCCTCAAGCTCTTCGGTGAAAAGCTCGAAGCCGTCTCCGACGTTACGCCTGAGGCCGTCTACGGCTGCATTCAGGCCGTGATGGAAGAGCAGGGTATTGCGATGAAGGTGCTCGCCAACCCGCTCCGCGTCTGTGTCTGCGCTGCCGATCGCACGCCGCAGATCGACAAGACGCTCTGCCTCATCGGCAAGGAAGAAGTGCTCGCCCGCATCGACCGCGCGCTCTGATTTCTGACAGAGGCAACAGACTGATCAGTTGAAGCTCAGTCCGCAAGCATGCGGGCTGAGCTTTATTTTCATCCTTATTACCCAAAACATTGACTTAACGCAAATTCCGATCTGCAACTTCTGGAAAAACGGCGTATAGTTCATCTCCTACGAAACAACGTCCCTATCGTCTAGTGGTCTAGGACCGCAGCCTCTCACGTTGCTAACGCGGGTTCGAACCCCGCTGGGGACGCCAACTTAACCTCCGCAGTACTTTTAGCTGACGGAGGTTTTGTATTATCTGAACATCGCCTCACATATTCTCCTGAACTACGGGGTGCCTGCTCTACAAGATGAACTTTCTCGGAGGTTCCGGCAACTGCAGTAGTTCGAAACAACGCCGACGTGAGGCAGGAATCGTATTCCTGATCCAAGCGTTGGCGTTTTTTCTTTTCTCGGCGCGCACCAACGTCAGTTCCATCAGCAGGCGATCCAAGGAGCCGCCGGGAATTGTCAGTTTGTCCTTGCGGTTTTCCATCTTCTTCGCACTGCAAAGCATCATCATGCGCAGAGCCGTCCCGATGGTGCTCACCAACAGTTTTCCTTGTACGGAAACAGCTCCAACGCGCAGGCGATCGCCATCAAGCCAGTTTTTAAGTTGATTGAAGTCTTGTTCAACCATATTGCGCTGTCGATAGATGGCCAAAGCTTCAAAAGCATCAGAGACGACATTGCTGCGAAGCGCAAAGTAACCTGCACTCTCCACTGCCTCGTCGATTTTTGATGAGTTCCTTACCCACCTCTCCTTTCCGTTCTTGTCTCGAACAGACACGACGAAACGGCTATAGGCGGCCCACAAGTCCTTGGGAACCGACCGCTTGGCATCTTTCAGTCGAATAATTTCATCGGCATTCTCAGAGATCAATTGAGCCGTCGCATCCTCATGACCGACCAAACGGTACAAATGCATGTAAGTATTGAGTTTTAATAGACCTGCCTCCGTGTTTTGCGTCCATGGCTCGGTAACCGTGAAGGCAAATGCCTTTTCCTTACTACTGTAGAAAGCGTTCTTACAGAGGGAATTTCGATGTTTTGCAAAGCGTTGCTTTAACGAATCCTCAACATATCGAACTCCTTGCAGGTATCGAATGTTCAAATTGATCATTCTTTGAACATTTTCCAAACTAGAATAGCCACGATCGGTGACCAAAATGTTTTTGTCCAAATCGAATCCGGCCTCACGCATGGAGAAAAGGATGTCGGATAGGCTACTGACGTCGTTAACGGCTCCGTCGAACATGTGCGAGAAAACGATGTCGCCCGAGCGTTGGTCGCAAATGACGGTGTAATTAATCTGCTTGAGATCCGGATCTCTTTTGGCGTGCCCAAACTGCGCTTCGCTCAGCGTGTTGGAGTAGGTGGAGATCGAAGTATTGTCAAGCGCGTATTCAATCGGTTGGCCCCGCAATTCAGGATTTTGTTTGTAGATTTCCTCCCAAATCGCATCCTGACGATTGTGTCGCAGACGGAAATAGCCAGTGACCTGTTCACGAGTGACCGAGGACAAAATTTCAGAGATTTTCAGTCCGCTCAGTCGTTTGGATCGGGGCAGCCAAACTTTTTGACGCCAAAGATCGTACGTCATCATTGCTCCGCCACCAGCGAGTTTGTAAATGGACAGGTAGAGCAAATCTTCGCCCAACTCCTTCCCAAAAATTTCGTGGAGATGAGAGCGGATGCCGCTGTTTTCGGCCACCTGCATGGCAGCCCAAGTCAAACCAACATCCAGCGTGGCTTGCGGATTGCAGGCATCCTCATCTTCTGGTGCAGGGCCGGGAGTGGCAGGAAAATCTTGTCGATATTCGGCTTCGCGAACAGGTTTTTTGTTCGCACCCCAAAACCAGTCATCCCCGGAGTATTCCGGAAAGTCGGCTGAAAATTTGGGCGAAATCTTGATCCGGTCGTCTTCGAGCAAACGTCCCACATGGCGTTGCAGGTGCCGTTTCGACTTTTTCAGCACCGGATCCCACTTCATTTTGTACGCCTTGACGTAGCAATAACCTTGGGCGGTAACGACGGTTGTGAAGTTCCAAGGAAACCCGGATTTTGGAGAATTTTCCATTTTATGCTCTGCATCTAATAGTTATAGAGCATTTTAACACATATGAAAAAGCCCATGATTTATTTTTGGCAATAAAATCATGGGCTTAGCAAGTCGGGAACTCGAATACTCAGCTTTTTATGGAGCAGGTATCCCGTAGTTCAGGACCCGGGGTTTGCTTGTGCCACAAGGAGATCCGCCGTTTTCCTACGTCGTCTACAGCTCCAAAATCCGAGATTTTAGGTTTATAATCTCCGCATTTGCGGGCACCCCCAAGTTCCCTCAAAGCATCATTCACCATTAACGAGACGCTCGATCACCAAAATGGGTTTCCTACGAAAGTACCTTTTTCCCGCCCTACGTAGCATAATTTTTCCCATCCTATTTGGAGTTATTTTCTTCAATCTGTTCAAGCATCGCCTTCCTAAATATAAGGTGCTGTCTCCGTTAGAAACCATTGACCTTCTAAAAAAGGATGACAAGCTCTCCCTTGTACGCTTTGGAGACGGAGAACTCGAAATAATCACCAACAAGGGAGCTCCCAACTACCAGAAGGCTTCGCCCCATCTCAGAAAGACCCTTGTGAAGATCTTAAACAGCAGGAACATTTGCGTAGCCGTTCCTGAGGCTCTGTCAGTGGATGTGTTGACGCCAGAAAACTGCACCCATCCCCAGTTGCGATTCTGGAGAACCTACGTCGTCTTAAGATCCGGATTGTTCCGTCGCATTCTTGACAGAACTCGTACGTATGGTAACACTTCCGTTTCCAGACCTTATACCCACCATCGGGACGATATGGTGGCCGTTCAGGTTTTCAGCCAAATCCGAACGCTCTGGACCAATAAAAATGTTGTCGTGATTGAAGGGGAACTTACCCGTTTCGGAGTCGGAAACGATCTTCTCAACGACGCAGCCAGCGTCAAAAGAATCATTGGCCCTGCCAAAAATGCCTTTGAAAAATGCGATCTGATCATCGAAGAAGCCCGCAAACAGCCCGAGGGCACAATCTTCATCGTTGCACTCGGTCCCGCGGCCAAAATCATCGCCTATGAACTCTCCAACCAGTTCAAAACCCTTGATCTGGGGCATCTGGACATTGAATACGAATGGTATCTGAGAAAAATGAAGGAGGGCGGCAGCGTCCCAAACAAATATGTCAATGAAGCTAAAGTCAACTTCGATTCCGAGTCAGAACCTTTCGACCCAAGGAAGCTCTTCAAAAACCCCCGTTGCCAAGCCGGATGGAACAAAAATGTTCTGTTCGGCTTTTCTTAACGACGCCAGAATGTGCTGTTTTTTTGCCAATGCAATAGTAAAATACTAACACGATGCCGTTCACAATCTAGGTGTTCTATGGAAGAGCTGTTCAATGGCCAATTGAGCTTTGCTGACATTGAGGCTGAAAAATTCCTTCAGATTCGTCGGACTCATGCTGATCGTCGCGTGAATGCCATGGATCGCTTGACAGATGACGTAATCAACGAATTGATCCAACTATGCCTGCCGCACTACCACATCAAAGCTGGCGAGACGGTTCAACAAGGAAGGCCGTATACACGCCTTGAAACGATGGTTCGTGTTCACCTGCTTCAGGTCTCTCTCAATCTGTCTGATCCGGAGATGGAGTCATATTTGGCGAGCGACATGGTGGCTCGCAGCTTCTGCCGCGTGTCCAGCACACGTCTGTTCATCTCAGACTCGACGATACTGCGCTTCAGGCATTTCATTGACCAATATGGGTTGGCTCAAAAATTCCTCGAGCGCACGGTAAATCTGGCCGTAGAGGCCGGAGCTTGTTCTTTTGAAATGGTTGCCGCTGACGGCACTTTTATCGAAGCGCCGTCGTCAACCAAGAACAAGGCTCACGCCCGAGATCCTGAGATGGCTTCAGGCAAGAAGGCCAACACCTGGCATTTCGGGATGAAGGAGCATATTGCCGCGTGTTCTGAATCGGGGATCATCTACGGCACGGTCGCCGCACCGGCTAACGAACATGACATTACTCATCTGGGCGACCTTCTGAAGGGCCTTGAGAAGATGGTCT
>OGED01000138.1_pt1 | contig 40163 bp, 27 predicted proteins | sample 1570581 | NCBI WGS metagenome assembly OGED01 (sample SAMEA2582135, study PRJEB24529) | metagenome | biome: Human gut stool | place: China | collected 2011 | reverse complement strand
GAAGCAAAGCTGCTCGCTTGGCTCAATCAGCACTCGCTCATTCAAATTTTGGACTGGTTCCGTTGTGTCGACTACATCGCCGCAACGGGGAATGCCAGTGCATCCAAATGGACAACGGAAACGACGAGACGTGACCAGCTCTTTCTCAAAATGTTGGGCGTGAAGTAATTCGTGGGGGCTTTAGACGACTTTAAGGCTGATAAGTGATTCTTGTTTACTGAGAGGGTGCGGCAATGTGGACGAGCGTTCGGAGCGGTCAAGGCCGGGAGCGTATAGAGGAGGACGCTTGCGGCCGAACATATGCCGCGCACGGCCTTGACGGAGCAGAGTGATCGTCAAAGCCTTGAGTGAGGAGGATGCCTGCGGCATCCTTCGAGCCATGTGGCGGCGAACCAAAATGTTGACATCCTGCGACGTGCGTATGGTTTTCGTAATCTGCAGAATATGACCGATATGATCATGCTCTGCTACTTAGACCTAGAAGTAGTGCTACCAAGAGATGTTGTGCCGGCCGAAGCCGCCTCTTAGACTAAGGGATTCGATACTAAATGGGGTACTTGTTACCCACAAGTACCCCTTAAGAGCCAAAAGAGGCCTATTCCTACGGCGTCCGGGTTGCGAACGTCGCTGATTACGAAAAGGCAGGAGGCTCTCTCAAGCTCTCAGGCAAATCCGTCAACATTCAATCTGAAGGTGTCGGGAGCGTTTATGGCGCACTTGTTGCGTCGAATGATCTGACCCCGGTGAAGAAATCGGCTTTGACGATCGAAGCCGACACGATCACCATTAAGGCCGTGTCCAAGAATGAAACGACATCCAGTTCCGGCATTGTGGCCATGAGCGCCGGCGACGTCAAGGTTGCAGGCAATACGGTGATTTCCGCCGACAGTGCGCTTGTTGCTCGTGGCGATGCCTCTATCGTAATCAACAAGGACGGCAAACACTGGACTCAGATGAACGGCGACGTCGAGTTCAACTATGACGGCCCAACCTCCGGTACGGCTGTCAATGCCAACATTGACGTCACCCTCGCCGGTGCGAACTCCTTCTGGAACGGCAGCACGCTCGTCAGCTGGAACGGCTTGCCTGCTGACGGTGCAGACAGCAGCAAGCTTACCGTGTCCGACATGAAGCTCACGGTCAAGGACGGTGCACAGTGGACGCCGACGGCCATTGCCTCGACCGAGCCGACGGCACAGACAGGCCAGAAGGCCGCGGCTCTCAACAACCTCATTCTGGACAACGGCATTGTCAACGTGAAGGACGAAACGGTTCAGGTGAAGGTCGAGCAGATGTCGGGTTCCGGCACGGTTCGCCTCGCCACGGATCTCACCGCTGAGGAAGGCCAGCAGGCCGGCACCTTCACGGTCGATTCCGCCGCTGCCGACTCCTCCCTCACGGTGAACCTCGCCAACGAGGATTTGACGAAGGACCTCACGTCCGACGACGTGACAAGCGACCAGGCGAAGCAACTTCTCGGCAATGTCGCCGCCGAGGGCGTTGAGACGATCATGAAGGTTGACGAAGGCATGTACAACGAAGGCTTCATCATCGACGTCGAAGCCAATGTGCACTCCACAGGCCCGAACTCCGTGATGCAGTCCACCCTTGAACTTGCCACCGTTGCTCCGCTTGCCCTGAACCGCATCCTCACGAACGACGTTCACAAGCGCATGGGCGACATCCGCTCGATGAACCAGACGTCGGGTGCCTGGGCACGCTATGACGGCGGCAGGCTCTCCGCCGAAAGCGGACTCGAAAACGACTTCCATACGATCCAGGTGGGCGTCGACACCGTTCCGACCGCCGGCGCTCCCCGCTTTGGCGTGGCCTTCTCCTACACGATGAGCGATGTCGACTACAGGCGAGGCGAAGCCGACATGGACGTCTACAGCCTTGCGGCCTACGGTCTCTGGATGGGTGAGAACGGTCAGTTTGCCGACATCGTCGCTCGTCTCGGCACGGCCAAAACCGACATGACCATCGACGGCAACAAGAAGGGTTCGATGGACAACATCGTTACCGCGCTCTCCGGAGAGTTCGGCTGGCGCTTTGACCTTTCGAAGTCCTTCTATCTTGAACCTCAGGTTGAACTCGCCTACACGCATGTGTATGCAGACGACCTCTCGCTCTCCGACGGCTCGACCTATCGCTTCGATGACGCCGACAGCCTGATGGGACGTGCGGGCTTTGCCTTCGGCATGCGATGCCCTGAAAACGGGAACACGGCTTATCTGCGGGTCTCCGCAGTGCATGAGTTCCTGGGCGACAACGCCGTTACCGGCGGCAACGGCAAGGTCTATGAGATCGACGGCAAGGATACGTGGGTCGAATACGGCCTCGGGGCCAACTTCAACCTCACGGATTCGACCTACGTGTGGGCCGATGTCGAACGCACGAGCGGCGGCTATCTTGACGAAGACTGGCGCGCCACCGTGGGCGTACGCTACGCCTTCTGACTTCCGGCCTCCATCATCTGACTTCCGAATGATGACCCGTTAGCTCATCACGGACAGTCGGCTTCAGAAACCGCTCGAGCTCACTGCAACGATCTCGGGCGGTTTTGTACGTGACAATCGCCAGGCGACGTACGGAGATTCATCTGCATTGTTCGTCACATGACGAAAAAGGCCCCGACGCTTGCCGGAGCCTTCACTTAATTTCAATTCCCTAACGGGTCTTTATTGTGCATCAACGCGGCTGCTTGACGATCTTGCCTTCAGCCTTGAGCATTTCGAGGACCTGGTCGACAGGAAGCGCCTTGGTGACCTTGCCGTTGTAACCCTTGACGTCCTTCGCCTTGAAGAGCGAATTTACGACGGCTTCTTCGGTGGCCTCGATCGTGGCCATGAAGATCGGCGTCATGTCGTCATTGGCGACGTTGACGTTCTGGAGCTTCTCGAGCTTCTTCGTGTTGTGCGGAACGCGGTTTTCCTTGGCGGTCGAGAAAGCGATCGCAAAGTCGCCCGAGCCGTTGGAGGCGATGCCACCCGCCTTGGCGAGGCCCATGAAGGCGCGCTTGGCGACGCGCTCGAGGTTGCGGGCATCAATCGGAGCGTCGGTGGCGACGACCATCATGATCGAGCCGTCGGCGCATTCGATTTCCTTCTGCCACGGATAGCCGCCGAGCTTTTCGCCTACGGCGACGCCGTCAACATTGAGGAAGCCGCCAAAGTTGGTCTGAACGAGGACGCCGACCGTGTAGCCGCCCATGCTCGCGGGCAGCTTGCGGGACGACGTGCCGATGCCGCCCTTGAAGCCGAAGGCCTTCGTGCCGGAGCCTGCGCCCACGACGCCTTCTTCAACGGGACCGGACTTGGCGGTCTGGATGGCCTTGAGGACGTCCTTGGAGGTGAGGAAGCGCGCGCGGATGTCGTTGATGCCGCCGTCGTTCGTTTCGCCTACCACGCCGTTGACGCTGCGGCAGTCGCCGTTTTCCTTGAAGGAGAACGTATAGTCGATGATGCCGTCAAGGCCAGCGGCCACGTTGAGGGTATTGACGAGGACGATCGGCGTCTCGATGTTGCCGAGTTCCTTCACCTGCGGATAGCCCGTCATCTTGCCGAAGCCGTTCGCGAGGAAGATGCCCGCAGGAACCTTTTCCTTGAAGAGGTTGCCGCCGTGCGGAAGAATCGCGGTCACGCCCGTATGAGCGCCCTTCTTGTCGTCATGCACGTTCACCTGGCCGACGAGCACGCCTTCAACGTCAGTGATGGCGTTGTTCTGGCCCGGCTGCAGGACGCCGAACTGGATGCCGTATTCGCGCGGACGCAGCGAGTCTTCCTGGGCGCACACCGCACCTACCATCATCGCACCGGCCACGGAGGCGGCCACCAGAGTCTTCATGAAATTCATTTTTTTAGCTCCTTTCAAACCGGCTGGTCGTGCCGGCAGAAGTGAGCATACCCATGTCGCTCAAATATGACTACTCGGGTTTTCACGCTCGCGCAAAACGTAATCTCCCCATTTTCCCTGAGTTCCGTTTCCCGAAAATCGTGCATTCGCCGCTCCCGCAGGCTGACTGCCGAAAACACCCTCCCCGCTCCCCGAACCCTTGCGCCGCAAGACCTTGAACCAAGGTTGCGTCCCGAATCAGGCATTGTGTGCTGCAATCGATCGATTTCAGGCGGCTTCGTCGGGATAGGGTACGTAAAGACCCTGCATCCATTTGTCCGAACCTTTCACAAAGGCCCGCCCAAAGGGTTAATCCGATTCAGTTCTTCAGCATGTGCCGCCTAAAATCGACAGGTGTCAAAACCGATTGAGTTTTATTATCCGCGTGAACCGGGGTCTCAAAGACATCAACATGACCGCACATACCGAACAATACGTTGACCGCATAGTCGAGGACCGCCGCAGCTTCCACATGAATCCGGAACAAGGCTGGCTCGAATTCGAAACGACGGCCTTCAGGTGATCAATCCCGACGCCGTCATGGCCCGCAAGCCCGAAGAGGTCGAGGCCGCCATTGAGCTCGCCCGCGCCGCAGGCGTCTCCGAAGCCCTCCTCGAGCGCATGGGCGGCTACGCGGGCTGCGTCGGCGTGCTCGACACGGGCCGTCCCGGTCCCGTCACCACGCTTCGCTTCGACATCGACTGCCTCGCCATCGAGGAGCTCTTCGACGCCAACAAGCTTGATCAGAAGACGCTCGAAGCCACGTTCGCCCGCTACAACGAACTCACGCAGCCGGCAAGGACGCCGACTTCGGCCGCCGCTTCGACAAGAAAGCAAAGCCGATCGGCAAAGCGCCCTTCTACGTCTCCGAAATGAGCCCGAAGGTCCATCACTGCATGGGCGGCATGGCCACGAACGTCGCGACCGCCGTGCTTGACGTTGAAACCGATCAGCCGATTCCCGGCCTCTTCGCGGCCGGCGAATGCGTCGGCGGCATTCACGGCGCCGTCATGGACTGCCTCGTGAACGGCCGCCAGGCAGGCCTGTCCGCCGCCAAGTACAAGCTGTAATTTGCCGAAAGCAGCGGCATGAAGTGACGAACATCAACTCATGCCGCGCTACCGTCATTCTCAAGACTCGCCGGATCCGTTTTCATCCGGCGAGTCTTTTGTTATTTGTTATCGACGACGCCTGTTGTAAAGACGGCGCAGGACGACCAGGTCGCTGGAAGCTTCGACGGGAAAAGAGGCAATTCAAGGGTTTTCACGAGAGTTCGCAATTAGCGAACAGGGGGAAAAATTGTCCAAACAAAGCCGATATTGATTCTTCTATGATGATCTCATGTTCGAGAAGATGATTTCTTCGAAAGGACACATATCTACACAGGAGAGACCAAATGTCGCAAAACCTTTCTCGGCGCCAGCTGCTTCGCGCAGGCCTTGCCGGCAGTGCCACCCTGGCTGCCGCCGCCGTTCACGCCGCTCCGGCGGGCCTTTACAAACCCGGCACCTATACTGCCAAGGCTGCCGGCATCGCCGGTGATGTCCGCGTCAGCATGACTTTTGAAACCGACCGCATCGTTGACGTCGTGATTGATGCGTCGAGTGAAACGCCTTCCATCGGCCAGGCCGCTGCCGAAAAGCTCAAGAAGGCCCTTCTCGCCTCTCAGGGTGCCGAAATCGATGCCGTTTCCGGCGCTACGGTGACCTCCAACGCCGTTACGCGTGCGGCCCGCAAGTGCATTGAACAGGCTCAGGGCAAGATTCCCGTTGAAGTCATTACTGAAAAGACGGCTGAAGAAGCGTCCAAGACCGGCGACTGGCTCGGCAAGCCGCCTGTCATCGACGAGAAGGACATTGTCAAGACCGTCAAAACCGAAATCCTCGTTGTCGGATGCGGCACCAGCGGCATGTTTGCCGTTGCCAGCGCCGCCGAGAGCGGAGCCAAGGTGATCGGCATCGATCGATTTGTCGTCGGCACCGGCGTACGCGAAGGCTTTGCCGCCATCGGATCCCGCTACCAGAAGAAGTGGGGTACCAACATCAACAAGTTTGACTTCGTCACCCTTGCCACCCAGGCGGCCGGCGGCCATGTCGACCAGCGTCTCCACCTTACGTTTGCCGAACGTTCCGGCGAAGTGATGAACTGGTACGGCGACCGCCTTGCCGAACGAGGCGTCGAACTTTGGCATGAAACCGTCGACAATGTCGAAAACACGCGTTATCCCGCCATCCCGACGTGCCACACGCCGAGATGGCCGCAGGCCCGTTGGGAAAACAATCAGAAGGGCCAAAAGCGCCTCAATGGCAACGTTGTTCTCTACGATTATGCCGTCAAGCACGGTGCGGAATTCCACTACAACACCAAGATGGTGAAACTGGAAAAAGCAAACGGCCGCATCACCGGCTGCATCGCAGAAAACTCGGACGGCCGCTATGTTCGTTACCTCGCCTCCAAAGGTGTTGTGATTGCAACGGGCGGATATTGCCGAAACTATGACATGCTAGAGGCCCTTCAGCCTTGGAATCTTCGAATTCTGGGCGGCAACAAGTCCATGCCCGGCGCCATGGGCGACGGCATTCGTGCCTGTCTGTGGGTTGGCGCGAAGATGGACGAAACCCATTCCATGGCACAGTTTGACCGCAGCGCGCTTCGTCCAGATCAGGAACCCGGCATCGAAGCCATGAAGAAGACCGACATGGGTACGTTCTGGCCCGGCAGCCAGCCGTGGCTCAAGGTGAATGCCGACGGCGAACGATTCTTCAATGAGTCCGGCACTTATGAAGGCATTCTTCATGCCGACGAATACCAGAAGGGACACTGCCACTATTCGCTTTTCGACTCCACGTGGACGGACTTTGTTCAGCATACGCGCATGGCCGGATGCTCTCGCCTGCATCCGCACCCCAACGGCGCGCGTCCGATTTTCGCATGGGAATTCATCGAATCCACGGTTCTTCCCAAGCTGATCGCCGACGGCTTCGTACAGAAGGCCGATACGATCGAAGAGCTTGCACGCAAGCTTCGTCTGCCGCCCGAAGCCCTCAAGAAGACGGTTGCACGCTACAACGATCTCGCACACAAGGGCGTGGACGAAGATTTCGGCAAAGAATCCTTCCGTCTGTCCCCGCTTGAAAAGCCGCCTTTCTATGGCGTCAAGAATGCCGGCTACTCGCTTTGCACGCTCGACGGCATCCAGATCAACACGCACATGAATGCCATCGACACGGAAGGTCATCCTATTCCCGGTCTCTACGTGATCGGACAGGACAGCGGCGGCTACTTTGCCAACACCTATCCCAATCTTATTGCCGGCATGTGCGCGGGCCGCGCCGCGACCTGGGGGTGGCTGGTCGGTCGTGAATTGGCTGCCGCCTAAAAAAAGCGCCCTGCTCTATCAACCTCTAACATCACCAACCGGCTGCATGCACCGGGATGCATGCAGCCGACATTCAGGAATGAGTCATGAATAACACAAAGTTCTCATCCATGGCAGTCGCCGGCGCGCTGTGCGCTTTTGCTGCACTCCCGAGCACCGCTGCCGACGTGCAGGTTTACGGCGTCATCGACACCAGCCTCTCCTTTGTTTCGAGCGATGCAGACGTTGCCGGCCACGACCGCGTCAACACGTTCTCCATGGAAAACGCCAAGGAATTCGGCTCCCGCTTCGGCCTTCGCGGTTCCGAAGATCTCGGCAACGGCTACAAGGTCGGCTTCGTTCTCGAATCCGGCTTCAAGTCCGACGACGGTCAGTTCGACCAGACCGGCAAGCTCTTTGGCCGTGAAGCCCATGTCGACCTGACAGGGCCCTTCGGCAAAGTCTCCGCAGGCGTTCTCCCGCTCTTCGGCAGCACACTCGGCGCCGACGGCCTCTTCCGCGCCATCGATCCTCTGTTTGCCAACTACACGAAGGCTTTCGGTTCCAGCTGCATCTCCGCATCTTCCTGGACCCGCGTCGACAATGCGATCAGCTACGTGACCCCGACCTTTGCCGGTCTGACGGGCTACGCGATGTACTCCTTCAAGAGTTCCGGCCTCACCACAAGCACCGAAGGACGTGGCGGCGAATCCGACCGCTATGCATCCGTCGCCGCCCGCTACAAGGCCGGCGCCGTTGAAGCCATCGTGGTGGCCGACACGACGATGTACGGCACGTACCGCACGGGCGCAGCCGCCAGCAAGGACGACGGATGGACCGTCACCGTCGGCGGCAACTACACGTTCGACGGCGGTGTAAGACTCCTCGCATTTACGCAGTTCTTCGGCGACCAGGAGCTTCCCACCTTCCGCGGCGGCGTCGGCACCGACGGCATCATGGCCGTAACCGGCGGCAAGGGCTACGGCTTCGTTGACGGCTACGGCGTCAGCCTTGGCGTGAACGTCCCGGCGCTCGGCGGTGTTGCCAAGGCCAGCATCGGCTACCGCGACATGGAAAACAAGATCGACGTCGACTTCAAGCGCGTGATCGCGGCCCTCGGCTACGACTATGCCATCTCGAAGCGCACCGCCGTCTACGCCATGACCGGTTGGTCTCAGGAAAAGGTCGAAACCGCCGCCATGGAAGCCAAGCCCAACGGCTATGAATTCACGGCCGGCATCGTTCATCGATTCTGATTATCAATCCTCCCAAAGGCGTCAGGCTTCCTGCATTGAAGAACCTGACGCCTTCTTCATGTCACAGCGGCCATCGGGTTTACCCTGTCTTGATCCCCTGCCGTCATCAATGGCGGTTAAGATCCTTTCAATTGCCGGGTCTTTATGACGCAACCCCCGTTCCTTTATGCACAACGGAGATTCCGATGAAAATTCGCCAGGTCAAGGCATTTTTGGCTGTTGTAAAGACAGGAAGTGTCAGACGTGCATCCGTTGAACTCAATCTCACACAGTCAACCGTCGCCAAAGCCGTCTCCCAGTTGGAAGCGGAACTCGGTAGCCCGCTCTTTGAAAGAAGCGCCCAAGGGCTCAGGCTCAACGAAGCCGGTGAAAGTCTTCTGCCATATGCGGAAACCATTGTCGCCAATGCCGACAAGGCTGCCGCAGCAGTCTCAGCCATAGCAACAGGCCATTTCGACAAGCTGCGCCTATCGGTAACGCCGACTTTGCCGCCCTGCATTCTTGCCGATGCCATGACGCACTTCAGAAGCCGCTTTCCTGAGACTAAAGTCATTTTCAGCAGCGGTTTTCTAACCGACTGCCTCTCACAGCTCGTGACGGACAAACTGGACTTGTCCGTTGTCATGATCGGCGACCATCAGCGTGAATCACTTGCAGCTCTTGAAGAAGAGCCGCTCTTTGAAGTAGACCAAGGCGTTATCGCCTCTGCTTCACATCCAATCTTCAAGCCCGGCGCCGATGTTCACCATCAACTTGCCTCGTGCGAATGGCTGACGACTGTTGGCGATGAACCGCTGCTTTTGTCCAAGCTCAACTCAATCGGCATTACAGCCCCTCGCAGCCTGACCATCTGCGATTTTTACGGCATTGATGCGCTTAACGGACGTCACAACGCTCTCAGCCTCTCCCCCTTGAGCGTAGCGGAAGATGAGAGATATGAAAAACGAGTCTCGGCATTGCCGGCATCCTTATTTGCTTTGCCGCCATTGACCATTTCTTTTTTCCATCGCAAGGGCGTCGAGCTTTCCACTCCAGCCGACTATATGCGCCACACCATTAGACAAGTTTTTGATGCATGGTACGCTACCAAACCCAGACATCTCGTCAGGCGAATCGAACGCAGGGAATCGGCTCAATAGTATTTGAGGCTTCTCTCGACAGCACCAAGGCCTCCGGTTAAACACGCGATTGCGTAACTCGTAGCTCTCAAGCTACCACTAGCCCCGTTTCAGAGCTGATGCTGTCTTGAGTTAAGATGCAACCACAGCCCTCGGCAACCGCCGGGGGCTTATTTTTCGGACTTTTTATCGGCAAACCACCCTACAATTGTAAGCAGTCGTTGCCGTCCCTCTGTCACTCTGTTGGGCCTTCAGCCGGTCAAAACGTCGAGTCCGAGCAGACGCCCGTGCTGACGTTTTCGACTGCCCGTAACGCCCGCAGCAGGTGCCGATTCAGTCCCGAAGAACGCCTTTTCGTCGCGCCAGTTGAACGAAATGGAAATTTCGCGCAAGTTTTACTCTGCTTGCCCTGATCTTGCGGCATCACAAGCACCCTCACCATCTTCCTTCGCAGACCCCATGGAACGGCTCACGCCAGCCCGGACTAATGCTCACGCAAACGATTCCGTCTCAGACCTAAAACACATTCGACCCCTTTCGGGTTCTTGTTGCGAACTCAACGCCCATTCATCGTAAGGGTTTGCACCGATCAAAGTTCTTCTCCCGTTGCCGATATATTGAAATTGCGTCTACTTTACATTGGTCGAGACGGCCAAAATGCACGGCTTCAACACCGCGATGACGATGGAGTGGCTCCAGGACTTCGGCCGCGCATACTATTTGCACCGGGCCAACGCCACGCTGACGCATGAGGTCAACAACCGCGGTCGCAGACTCGACAACAAGCTGATGGGCTTCACGCCTGAATCGGTCGAAGGCTTCGATGTTGACTCCTGGTTGCCGTGGAATTATCTTGCCCTGAGAGGTCGAGAGAGCTGATCGCAAAAGGGCGCTGCATCCGCAGCGCCCTTTTTTCGGACTTTTTATCGGCAAACCACCCGATAGGGTGCTTACTGAAGAAGCGCTTGACCCTGATGACAATTTCTTGATCGCGATTTGTGAGTCTGGCTCAGCAAATAATCTTGTTACCGGGGACCAACGCGCCGGTCTACTCGAACGTACGCATATAGGCGCGACAGAGATACTAACCGCCGCGCAAATCGCGGAACGTTACGTAGGGTGGCATATTCACCGATCGCAGGCTCTTCCAAAAGAGTTGCTCCATTGTTGGCAAACGCATCTGTCCGACGAGGACTTTTCCGCACTTGCTCAATGCCAGGACCGACAGCATCATGCAGATCCTGTACCAGATCGCGCTCGGCCTTCGAATCATGGAAGATCTAGAGGCAATCTTAGGGGCAAGCACAATTGCCATTTTCCTTCTAGCGGCCCATAACATCGAGAGCGAAGATCCTTTATGCAAGTGCTTCAAAGACTAGCGTCGAAATCGTCATCTGCCTATTGAGGGTCTGAGGGCCGAGACTTTGCCGCGAAATAACCGACAGGCAGAAGCAGATGACCGCCGCGTGCGGATGCATCGGCATTTTCGATCATCCGTACGCAGATCCAAGCCTGACTTGCACCCAAGATGCACTGCAGAAGAAGGCCTTGCCAACTTCTCAGGCGGAGTGCCCGCCCTCGGCCTTTCTCACCTCATGAGACGCCGCATGTTCGGCCTGCCGCCTCGCTTCATTGAGAACGTGCGATTGATGACGCGCCTCGACAGCCTGAGCGGCTCTTGCTGCAACCGCATCATCGAAGGCGTCCGCAACCGGCGGCAGCTTTGAGACGACCAGCTTGATGGCTCTCAAGGAGAGACGAATCTCAAGGCTCAGGAACACGGTCGACAGGACGATCAGAGCCACCGAAGCGAGCAGCAGCGCACTGTTGAGAATGTCGGCGCTGAAACCCGTCGCCTCTTCGAGGACACAGAGCGCAACGAGAAGTCCCGACACGACGGCGGAAAGAACGACGCAGAATTCACCGCGGCGCAAAAGCCCCGCCCGGTGGAAGATGAAGTCGATTTCATCGTCGATGTCCGCGCGTTCGTCGTCAGTGAGCTTCGGGTCGAGCCGCTCGTTCATCAAGAGCCGAATCCTGCTCGTCGCGTGGTTGTAGCGGGCGCTCATGGATAGCATCAGAAGGCCGACGCCCGAGATGAGCGTGATGGGGCCGAGCGCGGAAGCGAGAAGCTCGTTGAAGGACGTCATTTCGATGCCTCCTCGAGGCGCTTTTTGAGAGCGTCGCCTCTGGGCATGTGCTCGACGGCAAGGCCGAGCGCATGGAGCGAAAGCCTGATCTCGAAGGCGAAGGCGACGGTGGCGGCAATGATGAGCAAAAGCGCCAGCACAAGCCAGACGGCGGCAAAAGGAGCCGCGTCGAAGCCGAAGTAGGTGCCGAAGACGTTCGTCGCCACAAGCAGCCCGGAGCATCCGCTCGAGAGCGTGATGGCGAGCATTGAAAAGCGCAACCAGCGCGCCCGTCGATAGATAAGACGAATCTCGCGGTCGATGTCGGGCTCGACGCGAAGCGCCTTGAGGCCCTGCGTGCGAATCTTCACCAAGCCGCGAATGCGATCCATGCAGTGGCTGTAGCGGTTCGTCATGCAGAGAATGAGCATGCCCACGCCCGATATGAGCGTGATGGGCGTGAGTGCGCTTGAAAGCACTTCTTGAAAGGGAGCCGAGGCGATCATCGCACCTCCGTCTTGATCGGCAATTGCGGGTTTTCGACTATAGACCGCTTGAGTTCCGGCGGGTGACGGCGCGAAGAAAAGCGTTGTCCAAAATCAAGCCGCAGCACGGATTTACCACAGGTCGCCAACATCACGAAAGGCAGATTTCGTCCACTCACCACGCGCGTCCGTCCGCAGCACGAGAAATAGGCCGCACGGGAGAAGAATTCCCGGGCGGCCTGCGCTTCAGAAGTCAATGAAAGGTCAGAAGGCGTGCCTCACGCCCACCGTCGCGCGCCAGTCCTCGTCCAGGACGCCGCCCGAGGTGCGCTCGACGTCGGCCCAGAAGTACGTGGCGGGCGTCAGGTTGAAGTTGACGCCGAGGCCGTATTCGACCCAGGTGTCCTTGCCGTCCGTCTCAAGGATCGCACCGTTGCCGCCCGTCACCTTCAGGTCGCCCAAGAACTCATGGACGGCCGAAACGCGCGCATGGACGCTGCCCATTTCGTTCGGGCACTTCACGCCGAAGGCCATGCCTGCACGGCCGAGCAGGCTGTGCGCATCGTCAAACTCATAGTTCGAGCCGTCGCTGAGCTCAAGGCGATCGGCATTGACAAACGTGTACGTGGCCTCGACCTGAGGCTCGACGTAGAAGAGGCTCGAGACGTCGAAGCGCCAACCGACCTCGCCCGAGAGGCTCAGCGCCACGTTGTCCATCGAACCCTTCTTGCCGCCGTCAACCGTCATGTCGGTCTTGGCGGAGGCAAGACGACCCACCACGTCCACGAACTGGCCGGCCTCACCCATCCACAGGCCGTAGGCCGAAAGACCATAGAGGTCCATGTCGGCATTGCCGCGCCTGTAGTCGGCTTCGCTGCCCGTATAGCTCAGCGCTGCGCCGAAGCGGATCGAGCTGTCGTCGGGCACCGTATCGACGCCCGCCTGGATCGTGTGGAAGTCGTTTTCAAGGCCAGCGGAGCCCGAGAGGCGACCGCCGTCATAGCGTGCCCAGACGCCAGACTTACCCTGAGACGTGCGGATGTCACCGAGACGCTTTCTCACGTCGTTCATAAGGATCCTGTTGATCGCAAGCGGCGCAGCGGCGGCGAGCTCAAGCGTTGACTGCATGACCGAGTTCGGTCCCGTGCTCGTCGTGGCACCTTCCTCGTCAATCCGGAAGCCGTCGTTGTACATGCCTTCCTCGACGGTGCTCGTCACGCCGACATTCTCGGCAGCCTCAATGCCCGCATCCATGAGCGACTTCGCCTTCTCCGCCGTCAGGTCGTCAGAAGTGAGGTTCCTCTCCATCTTGGCGTCCTTGAGCTTGACGTCGATCTTCGAGTTCGCATCGGCTTCATCGATGGTGATCCTGCCGGTTTGGCTTCCTTCCTCAGCCGTCAGATCTGCTGCGAGATTGACCGTGCCGCCCGTACCTGTCATCTTCTCGACCGTCACGTCGATGGCGCTGCCCGTGATGTTGATCACGCCGTCATTGTTCTCGAGAAGGTTGAGGGCCGTGTATTTCGCGCCGACGTTGGCGGTCGTCGAATCTTTCGCTGTTTCGACGGGTGTCCACGCCGCGCCTTTGCTAAGGCCGAGCTTCATGCCCGTGACCGAGAGATACTCGTCGACCGATGTTGGCTTGCCATTCCAGGAGACGACCGTGTTGCCCCTCCAGCTTGATTCGGGGCCGACGAGATTCAGAATCACCGTGGCGTCGACTGGCGTCTTGGAGGTCGGAGCGTCGTAGCTGAAGTTGACGTTGCCGTTGATGACGGTCGAGTACTTCCCTTCCGCGTTGACCAGCACCTTCGCGTCCCCGCGCGCAACGATGGCATTGTCCGCCGCAATCGTCGCCTTGCCTTTGACTTCGACAACACCCGTGCTCATCGCTACGATTGCCCTAGCTCCTTCACCATCAGCCGTAATGCTGACGGTGTCGGCATCAATGAGGAGCGAAGACCTTTGAGAGGGTTTCAACGTGTTCGTCGCCACATGAATGGCTCGCACGTCTGTTTGTCCTTCACCCTCGGCATGAATCGTGACGCTTTTGCCCTTGACTTCCATCTGCCCGCCCAGATTCTCCTGACCGTTAACCCAGAGCCCATAGGACAGGCTGTCCTTGACGACGCCCGTATCTTTGGTTCTGATCGTCACGACGCTCTTGTCACGATCACCGATGACGATCTTGCCGCCCTTGCCTGCGTAGACACCCGTTGCCAAACCGGCCGCTTCGGAAACGTCCACTGAGATGGTTTGACCAGTGAACGTTCCCGCGTTTCCTGAACCATGTGCGTAGATGCCGAAGTTACTCGCCACTGCGCAAGTGATGTCTTCTGCAAAGGTCTTGTCACCTTCAAGAAGGTACCGAGCCGTAAGGCTGGCTGATGCCTGAGATGCACATGCGACCAGAACGGCCACTGACAAAATCGTGCGCTTCATAAGCCCTCCTCGACGCTCCCAACGGACACGTCAATCTGATGTTCATGGCTTTCCGATCCACTTCGGTGCCTCAAGTTCATCTGCCCTTTCCAGCAGACGGAGAAAGCATTTCTGCCAATCACTTTACTACAGGAAATCACCTCAATCCATTGGAATCGTGATGCGCCGAATTTCTTCCGAATTCACTGAAGCCTCGAATTCGGCCTATCACAGACCGACTCCTCAGTTACAAATCCCATACCCAAAATCCGTCATCTCCAAACTGAAGCATCCCTCTGCACCCACGGCCCCATTCCCCATGCAGTCACAGGAACAACGCCTGCCATTTGCGCATTTCAGGATGCATCTGTATCATGCAGTACGTTCGTACCATACGGTACCATTCAAGGCACTCAAACGGAGAAAAACATGGACCGACGCAGACTTCTTCAGCTCGCAGGGGCTTTTCTCGCCGCGGGATCGGCACCAGGCGCCCTCTTGGCGCAGACGACGCAGATGACGATGGTCGTCCCCTTCCCGCCAGGAGGCGGCGGGGACATCCTCGCGCGCACGGTATCCCTTCCCTTCTCGGAGGCGCTCCGTGAAAACGTGGTGATCTTCAACCGTCCCGGTGCGGGCGGCAACATCGGCACCGGCCAGGTCGTCAAGTCCCAGCCGGACGGCACGACGATCGGATACGTCACGAACGGCATCATGTGCGTCAATCCGTACCTCTACGACCGGCAGAGCTTCGATCCGCTCAAGGACCTAACACCCGTCGCCGGCCTCACCTCGATCGGGCTGGTTCTCGCCGTCAGCCCCAAGGCCCTTCCCGACGTGCACACCGCAGCCGACCTCGTGAAGCACGCCCAGGCCCGCCCCGGCGAAACCGCCTTTGCGTCCGCAGGCCCCGGCACCACGAGCCATCTCGCGGGCATTCTGCTCGAGAGCGAAGCAAAGCTCGACCTCAATCACATTCCGCACGCGGGCGGCGCTGCCGCCGTCAAGGAAGTGCTCGCAGGCCGTGTGCCCTTCCTCATCGACGTGATGCCCAACCTCCTTCCGCACCTCAAGGCCGGCACGCTTCGCGCCCTCGCCGTCACGACGCCCTCACGATCCGCACTTCTGCCCAAAGTTCCCACCATGGCCGAAGCAGGTCTTCCCGGCGTCACGCTCTACGCCTGGGACGGCATCGCCGCCCCGAAGGGGCTCTCCGACGCCGATGCCGATCGCTTCGCGAAGGCCGCCCGCGCCGCGCTCAACGACAAGGCCGTGCGCGACCGTCTTCTGCGCATGGGCGCCGAACCCCAGTTCCGCGGTCCCGCCGACTTCAGGCAATTCATAGAGGCCGAGGCCGCCAAGTGGCGCCCGCTTGCCCTCATGGCCCGCGCACAGCGCTAAAGGCCGAACCCATACAGACTGTTTGAAAAGGAATTAACGACATGCAGCCCATGCTCGACACCTCACATCTTCCTCCCGTTCCCGAATGGCACAAAGCGGGCGAACTCACCGACATCGTCTATGAGAAGTGCTCGGACGGCATCGCCAAGATCACGATCAACCGTCCCCAGGTTCACAACGCCTTCCGTCCGCAGACGGTGATGGAGATGAGCCGCGCGCTCAACGATGCCCGCAACGACGCAGACGTCGGCGTCATCATCCTGACCGGCATGGGCGAAAATGCCTTCTGCTCAGGCGGCGATCAGAAGGTCCGCGGCACGGGCGGGTACGTCGGCGACGACGGCACGCCCCGCCTCAACGTCCTCGACCTGCAACGCGAGATCCGCACCTGCCCGAAGCCCGTCGTCGCCATGGTGGCGGGCTGGTGCGTGGGCGGCGGTCACGTCCTTCACATGATGTGCGACCTCACGATTGCCGCCGAGAACGCCATGTTCGGTCAGACGGGGCCGCGCGTCGGTTCCTTCGATGGCGGCTGGGGCGCATCCTACATGGCACGCATCGTCGGCCAGAAGAAGGCACGCGAGATCTGGTTCCTCTGCCGCTTCTACAACGCAAAGGAGGCCCTTGACATGGGTCTCGTCAACACGGTCGTTCCGCTTGAGAAGCTTGAAGCCGAAACCGTCCAGTGGTGCCGCGAGATGCTTGCCAACTCCCCGCTCGCCCTCCGCTGCCTCAAGGCCGCCCTCAACGCCGACTGCGACGGCCAGGCGGGCCTGCAGGAGCTCGCGGGCAACGCCACGCTCCTCTACTACATGACCGAAGAGGGCCGCGAAGGCAAGAACGCCTTTCTTGAAAAGCGCCGTCCCGACTTCTCGAAGTTCCAGCGCCTGCCCTGAGGCTGACATGCCCTCTCTCACCACGGGCGCCGGCCCCTCAATGAGCGTCGCCGCCCTCGCACTCTCCGAGCCCGACCGCACGGCCGTTGTCGACGCCTCCCGCCGCATCACGTGGGCGGAACTCGCCCGTCTCGTCTCGGATCGTACGGCCTCGCTTTTGCAGCCCGCTCCCGGCCGCCCGGCCTTCCTCATCCCGAAGCCCGACCTGAACGGCCTCGTCGACATCCTTGCCCATTGGGAGGCGCACATTCCCGCGGTCCTCGTCTCGCCCAAACTCACTTCTGCCGAGCAAGACGCCCTCAAATCCCACGCGGACTCCATCGCAAAACCTCTTCCCGACGCCACCGCATTCGTGGTCTTTACCTCTGGAACGACGGGCCTTCCGAAGCCCGCCATCCTCACGCGCGAGTCCCTGACAGCAGGCGCCAGAGCGATGATCCGCGCCCTTCGCATGACCTCGTCCGACGTCTTACAGCTCTCGCTCTCGCCCGCCCGCGTGGGCGGCCTCGGGATCATCATGAGAACCTTGGCCGCAGGCAGCACGATCGCGCTGTCTCCGGGCTTTTCGGGCGCCCGCTTTCCCGAGACCCTCGGCCGAGACGGCGTGACGTTCGCCTCGCTCGTCCCCGCCATGCTGGCCGACGTCCTCGAGCGCAATCCGGACTGGCGCAATCCGCCCCACTTGCGCGCCATCCTCATCGGCGGCGCCCCGTTCCCCGACCGTCTTCGCGCCGAAGCCGCCCGACGCGGCATTCCCATCATGACAACCTACGGCATGACCGAAACGGGCAGCACCTCCGCGGTCTCGGCCTACGAAACCCGCCTCTCGCCTGTCCCTGTCGGCGAAGTGCCGCTCGCGGGCACCTCGTTCAGGACCGTCGACGGCGTCCTCTGCCTCAAGGGACCGATGCTCTTTGCCGGCTACTGGGGACGCCCCGCACCCGTTCATGACGGCTGGTTCGAGACGGGCGACGCGGGACTCGTCAATCATGACGGTTCGATCCGCATCCTCGGGCGCACCTCCGACATGATCATCACGGGCGGTGAAAAGGTCGTTCCCTCCGAAGTCGAGTCGGCCCTTGAATCCCTCCCCGGGATTCGCGAGGCGCTCGTCGTCGGCATGCCCGATGAAAAGTGGGGGCAGATCGTCACGGCTCTTCTCGTCTCCGACACCGATCCCCATCCGCAGTCTGACGCCATCGTCTGCGGACTTGCCGCACGCCTCGCCCGCTGGAAGTCTCCTCGACGCATCGCATGGGTCAGCTCCCTGCCGTTCACCTCCGCGGGCAAACGAAGCCGCAACCCCGAGGTTCTTCGGGACCTTGAATTCGATGTTCTTCACTACAGACACTCAACCGAAGCCCCGTTGTAATCCGCCTCCCCGCTTTCGTCTCCTCCCCTTTTTGTCTTTTCCAAAGGGCCGCTGCGGACATCTGCACCGCCGCGGCCCGTTTTTCATGACCGCCGGCCACTACGCACTCACAATTGCATTCGAGCCGCCGCGCCCCTCTTTCTGAACGGGAACACGATGTCCTTCAGAGCGTTCAGGCGCAGTCGTCCTAGCGTTTCCACACTTTCCCGTTCGGGACCGATAGCGAGAATCTTTCTCAAATACTTTTGTCACAAGGGTTTTTCCGGCGATACCTTGCGTGAAGCCCGTTCCCTAGCGGGACTTCAACCTTTAAAGTCTCAAAGGCCTTCGTTCCTTGGTGTCAGTTGTTTCACTCGTCAAATTTTGATCATCGAAAAATGACCGTTGTAAAATAGCAACAGCTATCAAACGATCGAACAACCTCAAAAGATTTTGCCTCACCCCCTTTAAATACCCTGCGTTTCAGTCGATCTCATATGTATCAACCTATTTCATTTGGACATATTAGGGTTTTTACCCCCCCGCCAACACCAATCCCTGAAACTTCGCTATGCGCAGTTTTCGCAAGAGAACCTTCGCATTCGTTTTTTCTTCCCAAAAGGAATAATTGACATGAATTCGACATTCAAGGTTGTTTTCAACAAGGCGCGCGGCGCCTTGATGGTTGTAAATGAAGTTACGTCCTCCGTGCAGGGCAAGGGCACGAAGACGGTCGTGGCCGCTGCGGTCGCGACGATGCTCGCCGGTGTTGCCGGCTCCACGATGGCTGCCGAATGGGTTGAGGCTCCGAAGGATGCCGCGACGTCCGCCCCTGCTGATTGGAAGCTTGACAAGAACGCCTACCACTTCTCGACGAAGAATACCGAAGCCCCCGGAGCCTTCCTCGGCGCCTCCGAAAAGGACAAGACCTTCACGTTCGACAAGTCTCTTTGGGTGAACGGTGTTGAGAAGGACACCCGCGCCACCGGTCTCTGGGTTGCCAACGGCTCCACGATCAAGAACACCGGCAAGATCTACGTGACGGGCAAGACCTCCTGGCAGAACCACGCCATGGGTGCCGCCGACGGTGCTAAGGCCATCAACGCAGGCACCATCGTCGCCAAGAACGCCTACGGCATGTTCATCGGCACTTCCAAAAACGGCACTGAAACGCCGACCATCCAGAACGACGGCAGGATCGTCGTTGAAGGCCAGGGTGCCGGCTTCGAACTCGGCGGTGCTGGTGTCAAGGGCATCGGCATCAACAACGGCACGATCACCGTCGGCGAAGTCTTCGACAAGAATATGGGTAAGGACGAGTGGGCTCACGGCGTTCTGATCAACACCGCCACGAACACCTTTGAAAACAACGGCACTATCAACGCTACCGCCGAGGGTACGTCCGCGATTGAAGTCAAGGACGGCGCTACGACGACCACCCTCAACTTCGGTGAAAAGTCCGATGTCAACGGCTTGATTCACCTCGCCGCCGGCACCGTCAACATGACGTTCAACGGCACGCAGGACGAACTGACGATCAAGACCGAACAGCAGGCAAATTATGGCTCCAATTCTACGCCCTGCGAAACTCTTGCCGTGAACTTGACGCTTGACAAGGGCGCCAACATCACGCTTGAGGACGGTCAGGCTGCCACCTTTGAAACGGTCGAACTCGAAAATTCCCGTCTGAACGCCTCCATCTGGGGTGCCGACAACACGTTCAAGAGCGTCACGGTCAAGGAAAACGGCATCTTCAATGTCACGAAGCTCAACTCGAAGTCCGAGGGCGCGACGGAAAACGACCAGCTTCTTCTTGCCCGTGACACCACCTGGAATCTCCACGGCGGCAAGCTTTATGTCGCAGGCACCGAATATACCGGCACGCTTCGCATCGGCTCCGGTAAAGATAAGGGCTCCGGCTTACTGAATGTCTCCGAGGGTTCCGCTCTCAACCTGACTCGTCTGGAAGTCCAGAAGTCCGGCACGGTCAACGTCAATGCCGACGGCTCCATCACGACCGAAACCCTCCACCTCAGCAAGGGCAATGTCAATGTGAATGGCGGCTCCCTCACGGTGACGGGTGACAAGGGCTTTACGGTCTTTAAGGGCACTGAAAACAAGGCTCCGGCCCTCACTCTCACCAACGGCACCTTCACTGTTGACGCCGGCAGCCTCTTCAAGGAACAGGCAGCTGCCGAAACTGCTGCGGATGCCAAGAAGACCTATGTGGCCACCGATGCCGCCAAAGTCATCAAGGGCACGGGCACCGTCAACGTGACGTCCAAGGCCTTCGAGTACTCGCTCGACGAGCTCAGGGAAGGTCAGAAGCTCCTCAACACCGAAGGTAGCTTTGCCATCAAGCTCGTCCTTGCCAACGGCACGCTGAAGCTCGGTGAGAATGAAAAGCTCGACGCCGATTCCATCAACGGTCTCAACCTTGCCGGTCACACCGGTGTTGCCGGTGAGCACGCCAACAACGCCTTCAAAGTTACGCAGACGACCACCGTCGGTGCGATCGACTTCAAGGCCGTGACGGAAAAGGAAGCCACTGAAATTGCTCTGGGCAATTCTGCCGCGCTCACGCTCGCCGGCAACGGCGGCGACGTCTTCAAGAACCTCGGCGCCAAGGTCACCACGGTCACCACCGGCGACCTCGTCCTCGGCACGGCCGGCAACTCCGGCAACGTGAACGTGGATACGCTCAAGACTGGCGCTCTCACGGTCGCCGGCGACTTCACCGCCCGCGCTGTTGAAGCGAACTCGGCCCAGATCGACGGCATGCTCACGGCTGACTCCCTCGCCGTCGCCAACAATGGCAAGGCCGTTGTCGCCGGCACCCTCGCCCTCACCGGCAACGTCAAGGAAACCGCTTCCGAGCTCTCCGGCAATGTTGAACTTGACGAAGGCTCCGTCCTCACGACGAATGTCGCCGCCGCCAAGGCAATCGCCGGCGAGTTCGATGAAAGCACGGCCATCATCTACGTTGACCGTCAGCTCAAGCTGAACGGTGCCATGGTCGGTCCCAAGACGGTTGTTCAGAATCGTGCTCTTCTCACCGCCGCAGCTCCGGCCCGCGCTGAATCCACCGTAACTGTTGCGGACGGCATGGCGCTCGTCATTGACGCCGGTGCCTTCACCCAGTCGGCCGGCCACGACTTTACGAAGGCCGACGTCTCCGCCCTCGGTAACAACACTACCGTTAACCTTACCGGTGGCGACCTCGAACTCGTCAACGTCAACAAGCTCGGCGAACTCGACATCGGCAAGGCGCTCTCCGGCGCCACCGCATCCAACGTTGACACGGACTCGATCTACGTCTTCGCCACGCCCAACAACGCCAAACCGGACATCGTGACGCTGGCCTATAACAAGGGACTCGTTGCTGATGCGACGGTTGACGCTCGCCTCGAAAACGCCTTCACGAACGGCGTCGGCGCCAAGGAACTCGGCATTCTGTCTGCTCTTGACACGCCCGCCTTCTACGACGAAGAGACCGACAAGCTCACGGCTGCCGGCAACAAGGCTCTTGAACAGGCCACGGGCGGCAACGCCACGGCCGGCGTTCTGAACGTCGCCTACGACGCCAACGCCCAGGTCACCGACGCCATCGTCCGCCACCAGCTCTCCGAGCATGCCGGCATGGGCGTCTGGGCCGACGTCTTCTACGCCAAGAACGAAGCCAAGGAAATCTACGGTGACTTCGGCTACTCCGCCGACATCTACGGTGGCGTCCTCGGCTTTGACTACACGGCTGCCTGCGGCGGCACGCTCGGCGCCGCCCTTACGGTCGGTACGGCTGACGCTGACAGCGAAGGCGGTGCTCTCTCCAACTCGCTCAGCTCCGACTTCGTCGGTCTCTCCGTCTACGCCTCGAAGGACTTCTCCGGTCTCAACGTCAAGGCAGACCTCGGCTACATCGACTTCAGCAATGACTTCACGGGTCTCGGAGACGCCTCCGACGCCACGACGATCACGTTCGGTGTTCGCGGCGACTTCACGGCCTACCAGAACGGCGCCTTCTCCGTCGTTCCGCACATGGGTCTTCGCTACACGCGCATCGACACCGATGCCGTGGCCTTCAACGACGAGCAGAACATGAACGTCCTTGAAGCCCCGATCGGCGTCAAGTTCGCGGGCACGTTCGAAGCCACCGGCTGGAAGCTCGTCCCGTCCTACGACTTCACGATCGTTCCGCAGCTCGGCGACAAGGAAGTTGAAGCCTTCGGCACGGCCGGCGACATCACGATCCTCTCCGGCGGCCTCTTCAACAACGTCCTCGGCGTTGAAGCGGTCAAGGACAACATGTCCTTCGGTCTGAACGCCTCCTACGGCTTCGGCCCGGACGATCGCGCCAACACGCAGATCAACGCGAACTTCCGCTACAACTTCTGATGACCTGATGTTCCGGGACCCTCGGGCCTCGGACGACAGACTCACTTGAAGTCAAGGCCCCGCATCCTTCACCGGATGCGGGGCCTTTTTCTGTCTCGATCAGCAACGCCCCTTGCTCTGCCTCAACGCCCCGTCAGCGTCCCTCTTGCGTTTGAATACGGTTCGGAAATCACGCCGTCCCGCATTTCGCGTTGCTTTTAGGTAGACTTCGGAAAAACGCCCGCACGTCCTCATGCTTGTCAATCGACGTGCCGGGCCAAAGCTAAAATAGAGGAGAAAACCATCATGATCAACCGCCGCCGCTTCATCCAGGCGTCCGCCCTGCTCATCGCCGGCACCTCCACGCTCGCCCTCACGGGCTGCGGAAGCCCCAAAACGCCTGAAGACGTCGCCTGCGCCTTCGTGCGCGCCCTTTACCGCGGTGATGCCGCCGAGGCCACGAAGTTCTTCCACGTTCCCGCCGACGCCAGGGACGCCGAGGTGAAGATCGCCGAAGCCAAGATCAGCGAAAGCGCCGCCCAGGCCAAGGACTCCGCCACGAAGCAAGGCGGTCTTCGCGACGTCTCCATCATGGAACCCGTCGCCAAGGAAGCTGTTGAGACCGGCAAGTGTCGCGCCCGCGTCAAGGTGGCCTTCGGCAACGGCTCGAGCAAGGTCGAGACCGCACAGCTCATCAAGACCGAGAAGGGCTGGCTCGTCACCTTCGGCCTCTGATTCCACTCTCATGAATACCCGCACGGCGGCTCTCCTCACGGCAGCCGCCGTTCTCATGTCCACAGGGATCGTTCTCATGCATGAGGACGTCAAGGGTGAGCTCATCGAAGTCGCGACGGTGCTTCTTCCTGGGCTTCAGGAGGCACCGTCCGCCGAAGTCCCCACGGGCGTCACGCTTGACGACTTCGCCCCCTGCGGCAGCCTCAGGACCGGCGATCTGGTCTTTCGCAGGGGCTTCGGAACGGAGAGCCGCCTCATCATCGAGGCTCAGGGTCCCAACAGGGCGCCCTTCTCTCACGTCGGCATGGTTGTTTCCGAGCATCCCGTGATGATCGTGCACGCCACGACATCCGACGATCCGGCACACCCTAACAGCGTCATCAGCTCCAGCCTTCCTGAGTTTCTCTCCATGGGCGACAGGGCGGGCGTTGCGAGACCCGCCTGGAGCGATGCTCTCAAGGCGGCAGCTGCAGGACGTGCAAGGTGCATGACGGGCGAAACCTTCAGGCTTGTGCCCGACGATCCCGATGCACTCTACTGCACAACGCTCATTGAAAAGTCCTTCGAGCCTGATCTCAAGCTTGACCTTCCCCGCGACGTCGTCAAGGTCCCCGTTGTGGGCGGCTCGTATCTCTTCCCTGCCGCGCTCTGGGAGGCGGACGGCATGACGCATGTCTGCATGATCGGGAAGCAGAAGACGAGCAAGCCGTGACTCTCGTCGTCCGAGCCTGTAGAATCTTCGGACCATCTCAGAATCAAAACCAACCAGGCAATCATTTCTATAAAGGCCCTCATGCAGTTCGGCTTTCCCCGAGATCGACAGCTTCGCTACGCAGACTTCGCCAGGCTCCGTCCCGCCCAGAAGCGCGGTCGCGCGTTCATGTACCTGAAGCTCGCCACGCTCTACACGAAGTACTGCCGCACGTACCGTCCCAAGTTCTTCAGGACCGTTGCGATGGTGGCCGCCGTGCTTGGCGCCGGCGCGGTCATGCAGTCCGCACACATGATGCCCGACTGGATTCCCGTCTGGTTCCTCGGCGTCCTCGCCTGGAACCACTCGGTGGTGCGTGCACCCGACCTGCACCCGAACGTCCTCTTCTTTCTTCGTGATGCGGGCGCCACCACGGCCTCGAGCATTCCTGCCGACCTTCTTCGTGACAAAGGACCGCTCCTGATGCTCATCTGGGTCGTCACGGGCTACATGTCCGGTGAATGGCTGAGCCTCAATGCGGGCATGACGGGCTTCATCCTCATGACCTTCTTCGTCTCGACCTTCCGCATCATCCGCATGATGAACGGCAACCTCGAGGCGTTTGTCCTCGTGGGCGAAAAGGTGATGGAGATCGCCGAGGATGCCAAGGCGGATCTCGCGGCGCAGGCGCGCGAGGAACAGGCATGACGGGAGGACGAAGACAGCTGGTCGGCCAGTTGAGGATTTGCGTCCCATGCATTTCAACTGCCATGTGATAAATGAATCTGGTCAGCCTCGCCGAACGCCAGTCCCGAAAACGAGAAGAAGGGCAACCACAGTGAGAAGAAGTCCCATCCAGTCGCGATCGATGATCTGCTTCAGAGCAACAAGCGTCACCAGCACTGCGACGAGCATGACAACACCGTTCATGACTCACCTCTCACTTGATATTTTGCATTTCATTCCCACTCCGCCGGCATTGCCTCGGGTGCAAAGCGCATTTCCATTACGACAGCGTCCTGCACGACTTCCTTGATTTGCTCAAGCCGAACGTCCAACGCTTCCACGACCTCGGGCGCCCTGGCGAGGTCATCGACCGTGATCACCAGCACCTGCGCCCCGTACTCATTCCGGGTCGACGACCAGCGCTGCACGGCATCAAATCCCGTGAGCAGCTTCTCGATCGGCTCGACAACGGCGGCATCCACGCCCTTCGTCAGATACGGTTCGGCCTTGGGCGAAATCTTGATGATGATTTCGTTGGGCTCAGTCGAGGGCAGCCCCCAATGGAAGGCGGCCTTGCTCTCGTCCATGTCCCGTCCGTTGGCAGTCGTCTTGAGAATGCCTTCAGGCGTGAGGCCGAATTCGAGCGTCGTTTCGTAGGCATCCTCGCCGACCCGTTTCACAGCGCCCTCCTTCTCCAGCGCTTCGACGTACTGCCGCAGATCGCGGTTGAGCGCATCAACCGAACCCGGCACCGGTCCCTTGCCGGTATCGACAAAAGAGACCCCGGTCTCAAACTTTCCGCCGGGGAACCCATGGTTGACGAAGCTGCCCTTGAGCGTCAATTCGGCGCCGGCCCAGGCCAACCGGAGGTCACGGACTGTCCCCTCCACATTTCCCTGCATCGAAGCGGCGAAAATGTCCGTCATGCTGCCGTCGGGACAGATGCCGGGCAGGTCCGCCATATCCGAGCCCAGTACGAAATGCGCTGAGAGGCACGGCAGCCAGACATTCGGAGGCGTGTACAGGCCGGCATCAAACCGCAAGTCGAAAACCGGCAGCTCCGAATCGTTGATGTTGACGTCCCGAATGTCGAACTTGAACTCGGTCGCATTACGCAGGCGACCGGCCTCCTTCTCAGGCGTCACCGTGAGGCTGTAGCTCAAGGGCCCCATGCCGAGCGGCATGAGCTCGCCCTTGACAAAATCACCTGCGGACGAATAGGAAAAGGCAAACTTGAGGGGTGACTCTGCATAGACGTACTCGAAGGTCTTCTCAGCACTCTTGACATGACCACCCTCCCATCGGCTTTCGGAGGCCCCCAGCCGTCCGGAGACAGTCAGCCCCGTCAATGCACGGCGCGCGTGATCAAAGCCGATGTCAGCCGTGACACGGCCGTCGCCGATCGTCTCCTTTTCATCCGACGCACCGCGCCAGACAACCTCAGCCTCTTCCGGACTCATCAAGGGACTGAAGACGAACCGAATCCGAGGATCAGCCTTGACGAGAATCGCAGCATCCGGATCCGAATTCGCTACGGGCTCGAAGCTGACCGAAGGCCGGAGACCCGGTCTGAAACGACCGTTCATAACCAGAAAGGATTCGGTCAGGCCGTCTTCCGTGCGAAATCCCAGGCGCAGCACCAGATCGCGCTGCAGAAGACCGCCGTCCCGGCGCTCGAGCTCAAGCGCGAACAAACCCATGCCGCGCTCGAGGCGGCTGTCCGTCATCCGGTCGAACGCCTGAAGCTGCCACCAAAGGAGGCCTCCGAACGCGGCACCGCCGCAAAGAACGGTGCCGGCAGCCAGCCGCATGCAGGTTTTCCTGTTGAAGTTCATCGTCATTTGATATTTCTCCTCATTGCAGCCGTTTGACTAGCAGCCACACGCTGCAGACGACCAGAATGGTTCCGAGCATGAGGAAGACCGCACGGAGCAGCCCGCGCGTCAGAAGCGGCGCATGAGGCTTGCCCGTCGGATCGCACAGCCAGTTCCAGTCACGGATCGCACCGATGATGCAGAGGCTTCCGAACAGCAGGCATATGACGTCGTTCCATTCTACGAACAGTTTCTCGACAAAGGCGTTCACGACCCGCTCTCTTGATTTGATGACGACGGGCATTTGACGATTGAGCCGGACTTGTTAATGCAGAACCAGTCGCCGTCCTCCCATCGATGATATTCTCCTTCCGACCCGGGCACTGCCGCAGGATGACCGCTCAAGGTCACCCTGGCAACGCCGTTCGCAAAAGGCAGACCAAAGGCAAATCGGGGCGCGATGCGAACGACGCCGTATGCATCGGCATAGCCGATGCGACCGTGGTCATCCACGACTCGATAGAGCCCGTCGGAGACGGGATCGGGGCCATTGTCGAAGACAAACGGAGCGACCGCCCCCGCGAGTAGAAGCCATGCCCATTGCCGGACCTTCATGACGCGCCCTCCTTTGTCCGCAGATATACAGCTAATCCCACCAGAAATACCAGATTTTGGACTGCCGGAGCGTATCCGCGAGTGCCCCGACGGACTCATGATTCTGATCCATGTCGGGACAGAACGCATACTGCTCAAGTGCAGTCTGCACGGCATGCTCCCGGCCGATCGGTTTCGGAAGCGCGAAGTCGAGCTCGTCATGAGTCATGACGGCTGGCACGGCACCGAATTTTTCGAACCAGTACCTGGCGACCGCCATGAGCTGCGGCGTATCCGGACAGTCATTCCAGTTGCCGAACGGCAGATGGGCAAACACCTCCCAAGGATGCCGGACCGGAATTCTCGCGAGGATGACCGGATGCGTCATGTCCGTCTCGCTGTTCCAATATCCGGAGAACCGATGGTTGTTGAAGCCGCCCTCCATGCGGCCGACGACTTCCGTGTCCCAATCCTTGGAATCGTCCTCCGCTTCTGCGCGGCGCTCTGCCATGCCGTCCTCCAGAACCATCCTGCCGTCGGGCAGGGGTGCGGCGAGCTGCGATTGCCGGTAGGCGGCTACCGCATCCGGATCAAAGGCATGATCGTCATCTCCCTCATGAGCCGGATCGGAATTGAGCATGAGGCATTCCCAGAGTGTTTCGTCGACTGCAATGAGCATGGGAACGAATCCTTCGTGCGCTGCATTTTTCCCGGCATACTCGTAAGCGCACATGATCGGATCATCGTCCGCCATCGACGGGAAATAGGTACACTCGCAGTCGAGATACGCCATCAGCGCCTCGGCCGTTTCGGAAGGCGCAAGCGTCGAGTCGTCAAAGCGCTGTCCGGCCCAATTCTCGTACCGCCGCTCGATGATCCGGGCCATTTCTCGATAATAGTCTTCATCAAACGGAAGGAACAGATACGCTTCGTCCTGAATCTCATCCGAAAAGTTCCTCTCCACGCCTATTCTGGAAACGGCATGGATGTCGACATCCATCGTATAGTGCGGCGTGTACTCGTGAAGGGCACCGTAGTAGTAGCAGGCAAAGTCCGCGCCGCGCTCGTTGAAGATTGAAGCATGCAGTTCGCCCTTGAGCTTGTCTCGGAGCCATTCGCGCAGGCACGCCTCGGCCGGATTCGTCCTCACGGCCTCAACAATATCGGGCCAGCGTCTGCAGAATGACTCGCTCATGAGGTCGTGCTCGATGCACCAGCGCAGATAAATCGCCAGATGACTGAAGGCATTGAGTTCGTCGACAGGGAGACACTTCTCACGAATGCTCTCCAGATGAGGAGCGGCCTCGTCGAGCAGAATCTCATTCTGCTCGACGGACACCTTGAGCGTCGGTTGGTCCGGAAGCGCCACGCCCGGACTGCGGGTGATGCGATGCCTGTCGCCTTGGGAAAAGCCGATCGTCTCGCCATCATTGAGAGTGACGTCCGAACCGATCACATAGCCCGCCAGACTGACAAGAAATTCCCTGACCGCCAGCGGATCGGCATCCGCATCGAGTACCTCCAGCTCCTCCTTGCCGAAGACGTCCATGCCGTAGGTATACCCGCAGACGCCGCCTTCTCTTCGATGGAGCCCGAACCAAATCCAGTTGTTGAGCGGGAGTTCGCCTTCCTTCATGACGCCCGCCATGTCGGCATAAAACGACGGCTCAAAGACAACGCCCGACGTGTATACGCCGAGGACACCCGGTTGACGACAGCAGGCGGCAGCGAGCTTCACGAAGAACTGCCCGCGCAGACGTACGTCCGTCTCCTTTCCCAGCACGGTTACCATGATGTGGGCGGCATGGCTTTGTGCGGCTTTGACGGCATCGGGCCACATGTAGTTGTTTTCGGCATTATCCTCCGCCTCTCCCCCCGGCACCGGGCCGTGCATCAGGCTCACTGCGGCGATCATGTCACCCGCCTCGAACACCAGCGAATCCCCGTTGTCCTTCCTGTCGTCCTTGTCCTCCTCGGGAACGTCGATGTCCCATTCGGCCTTCAGATCGGCGATCAGCCTGCCCTTGTCCCAATGCGCCTTCTCAAGCAGCACGAAGCCGAGGAAGACGCCCTTCCGGTCAACGGGCTTCCCGTCGTTCTTACAACGGGCCTCAACCGCTTTTTCACATTCGCGGATGACGCACGGCGCATCCTCATCCTCAGGATCGAGCTGAGCCCAGGTTCTGGCATAAGGAATGGCCTTTTCCTCCTCTCCCGTCAGGTACTGGTAGCCGTAGGCCATGCGCATGTGCCACTCCGCCCTGTCGAGGCCTTCCTCGCGGACCGATTCCAGTACGCCGATGGCGCGCCTCAGGGCTTCCCGAGCCTTGTCACGCGGACAGCCGTACTGCCCGTCGCCGAGAACCGCATAGTTCTCGAGCGCACGCGCCAGAGCATAGGCATGCCGGTAGTCCCGATATTGCGTTGGAACGCCATCGAGCGCACGAATGCAGCGCGTGTATTCGTCATCGTCATTCCATTTTTGAATCCGGGCATGGAAGGCTTCCGCCATCTCGGGACGATAGTCGAGCGGTTCATCATCGTCATCCTCGCCGGCATCCGCCCGATCGTCGGGAGACTTGAGCGGAACGGATCCCACTTCGCGGCGAAAGACGTGAAAGCTCGCCGCCGGCACGTCCGATGCCTCAAGAAACGCCCGGGCTTCGAACAACACGGGCTGCAGATCCCAGACCATGAAGTCGACATAGCCGAAATGCACGCCGGTAGCGCCGCCGACCATCCTGACGACATCGGGTCCGCACGCCTTTTCGAGCTTCGCCTCCAGCGCCTCACGGAAAGCAAAGATCCTCTGCGTCCGATTCTCGCCCGTAAAGCCATCGAGCGAAAAAGCGATAAATCCCGCCGTCACGCCATCGGAATGAAGTGCATCCATCGTCTCATCGTCCGCACTCATATAGCCATTGATGAGAGGCGGGCAGGCCGTGGAACCGGCGATGACGTCAAGACGCCAGTCGGCGTCGGGGGCCGGATCAGGCTCGCGCGTGTAGCCGACATAACTGTTCTCAAGCAGCGTCTCGGCGTCGAGCGCCAGGTCCTTGCCGAGCTCCCGAAGTTTGTCCGGCAGATCGCTCAGAAGAAAACCCGGCACCGCCCTGGGCGCATCAAGGAGCTCGAAGTCGTTGATCCAGCGCATGTGCGGAATTTCGCCGAGCAGCTGGTCGGTGAGCGTCGTGAGCATCCACCAGGCACGTCCCTCCTCCTTTGCCTTCAGATCCGCAAGCCTGGCGCAGAAGACGGAGAGCTTGAACGCATCGTCGTCGGGCTCAAGCCAGGCCTGCACGTCTTCACCGCCGATCCTGACGCCGCCGGCATGAAGCTCATTGCCCGACGTCCCACGACGACCAAGCGTGATCTCCCAGTGCCTCAGGACGGATGCGGGCGCATGGCTTCGGAAGTAGACGAGCTCGAAGAGCTTCATCCGGTTGCCTTCAGGCGTCAGAATGAGCTCATGCTTGACGCCATTGAAGCCGACCTCGAACGAAACGTCCTCAAACGCAAGTCGGAGAATGCGCTCGATGCGATCGACGATCTCTTCGCCTCTCTCATGCGTCTTGTCAGCATCCATCATGGCGCGGATCTCCGCCTCCTCGCCTTCGAAGGCCGTCCAGGCCTTCTGCGTGCGCTCCCTGAAGGGAACCCGGAAGAACGGCAACGTCACGCGCTTGAGACAGTCCTCCATGAATTCTTTGGCATCCTTGTCCTCGGGTTTGGCTTCGTGCGCCCGTCGGAACCGTGAAAGCGCGCGCCCCTCCTGGTCGAGATAGTAGTAGGCATAGCCCAGGCGGAAGTTCCACAGATAGGTTGCGCCAAGTGCCTCCTCGTGCGGCTCAAGAAGCTCAATCGCCCGGTGAAGCATGAGGCGACCCTCGCTCGTGTTCGGATCCGCCTCGTTGTTGTAGGCGCGAGCCAGCTCGCTTGCAAGTTCCGGCGTTCGTCCGTCTTCTCCGAGCGCTTCAAGCGCCTCGATGATTTTGGGAAACTGTCCGGCTTCGTGCCATTTCTGGCATTTTTCGAGTAGCGTCATGCTCCCTCCCGGCAATAAGCGGCAAATTGGTCGTTCAGGCGAACGTTCTCCGGACATGAACAGTACTTGACGGGCTCATCCCAAAGGCGGTCGCCGAATGCTTCGCGCTACGGATTTCGTCGTCATGGTGTCAAACGAAAGACAATGCGATTCGTTTTTTTTTATCGCACAACCTTTCTCCCATGCAAGACGGGGCTAACCCGAATTTCGCCTACAGAAAGCCAATTCCATTTCCTCTCCCAAGGGAGCGTTGAGGTGATGGAGATGCCAAAGCGGACTCGCTGAAAAGACACGCGAGGAGGCGGATCAGGTCAACTGAAGCATCTTCGAAAACAAAAGTGCCGCGCTGACGGGTTGCCCCGTCTCGCGCGGCGACTGCAAGGCAGGAATCAGGTCTCGGACTGCTCCTGCCTTTATTCATCAGGCGCCCCGAAGGTCAATAACCCTCAGAACGACCAGCGTGCGCCCAGATTGAACCTGTACGACGTCTCGACCTTGGCCCCTTCGGTGGCTTCAAGGTCTGCATAGAGATGCAGGTTCTTCGTGGCATTGAAGTTCGCGCCGACACCGTATTCAAGCCAGGTGTCACCGAGCTCTTCGGAGATGCGCTTCGTCTGACCGCCCTTCGTGAACGTCGACTCGGCGTCACCCTGCCAGTCATGGAGGATCGAAGCGCGAACATAGGTGTTGCCGCGATTGTTCGGGCACTTCAGACCAAGCACGAAACCGACTCTACCGATGAGCGTATCGACGGCCTCATGCTCGACGGCAACGCCCATGGACGTCGTGTAGTCGGCATCGAGCACGCGACCGTACATCATTTCGACCTGCGGCTCGACGTAAAGGCTGTTGTCGAGCGGATGGAGGCGCCAACCCGCTTCGGCGGAGAGCGAGAACGCGTTCGTGTTGTAGCTTCCCGAAGCCGTGCCCAGCGTGGTCGAGATGTCAAAGCTGTTCTTCAGGCGACCGACCTTGCCGGTCACATCCACGAACATGCCGTTGTCGGCGAGCCAGGAGCCGTAGCCCGTGAAGGCATACGTTTCGCTGTCGCCGTCGCCGTTGGCGAAGTCGTTGTTGCCGTCCGTGTAGGAGATGGCACCGCCAAGCCACATGCCGGGCACGATCTGACGGTCATAGCCGAACTGGAAGGACGTGTACTTGTTCGTCACGCCCAAGTTGCCGTACTTTGCCTTGCCCGTGTAGACACGTGCCCAGACGCCGTTGGCATCGTCAGCGGAATCGCGCAACTCGCCGAGGCGCTTGTTCATGTCGTTGATCTCGTTGCGCCAGATCTGCAGACCGAGAGCCGTCATCTCGGCAATGCCGTGCGTGGCGGGATTTGCCTGCACCTTGACGCCGGTGATGGAGCCGTTTTCATCCGTCACGCCCGTAGCGCCGTCAAAGATTTCGCTCGCCTCCTGTTCGAGCGTAACGCCCGCAACGCCCTTCGTGTCCGTCTTGGCGGTCTTGACGATCGTGCTCAGGGCCTTCAGGTCGGCCCCGGCATCACCCGTGTTGTTTGCAGCCGCGCCCTTGACGGTCATCACGGTATTGTCATTCACGTTTTCGGCCACGGGCACGTAAACGGTCGCGGCAGAGGCGTCCTCGACGACGAAGGTGACGGCCTTGGCTTCGAGCCTGGCCTTCGCAGGCTTGCCGTCATCCTTGGATGCAGAGCTCAGGTCGACCATGGCGCCCTTTTCGAGCGTGAAGGTCGGAGCACCGACGTATGTCACGCCGGGCTGGGCCTTATCATAGAGTTGCGTGACGAGAGAAGCGTTTTCGCCGACAACGACGCTCCCAAGTTCAACGGTTGCGACATCCGTCGTGTTCTCTTCTTTGCCGAGTGCCCATGTCTGGATGCCCAGCTTCGCACCGTCCTTGATGGCGACGTTCCTGATCTTGATCTCGCCTGTGCCGTCCACCTGAACCTTTGCCTGAGTCGTTGAGGCGATCAGCTGCTCCACGGAGGACGTTGCGCCGGCCTCGACCTCGATGCGAGCTTCATTCTTGGTACCTGTGCCGCCAAGCTCGACTTCATTGAAGGCAACGGTCTTGTTCGTCTCGACGAGGAGGCCCGTACGGCCATTGTTGCACTCGACGTAGATCCTGTCGATGTCCTTGACCTGTTCAGTCGAATTGAAGAGGAGACCGTACTCATTTGCGGTGCCTATAAGCTTCAGCTCAGGCGTGACGATTTTCCCAACCGTCACCATATTCTTTAGAGAGTTGACTCCGGGAATGCCCTTGACGACGATGCCCTTGGTCGCCGTGATGGACTCGCCACCGATCTCGAGCCCCTGAATGCCGTCAAGCGTCAGCGTTCCCGTCTCGATGATGCCGGTATTGTGGAAGGCGGCTTTGGAGCTGCCGGCCACCGTGATGGTCTGGTTTTTCACCGTTCCGGCGTTCGTAAAGGTGTCCGGGGCTTTGACATCGACATCGTCCTGATAGGTCTGACCTGTGACAACGTTAACGCTGGCCGCAGTTGCAAACATGGAGGTCGCGGAGAGGAGAACGGCCAGAACGAGGGTCTTCTTCGCAAAGTGGGGTTCGTCATGAACGGCGGGCGGGATCAAAATCTTTTCATGCATTTTCTGCTCCTGTTCGGTACCTTGACTTGAAGTCAAGAAAAGGCTTCCAAAGGCAGCCGGCCATTGAAAATGGCCTGACGGTGCTTGTCTCTATACAGACTGTTTTTCTGAATGAAATTGACATATGGCGTTCAGGATGCAACCCATCCTGAACGCCACTTCAATTTAATTTATTTGTCGAGGGGGGGGTAGGGTTTTCCCTAACTATTGACAAAGACGCAACACTCCCATCTTCGAAACACAAAGTCAAGAGGGGTTTGCCTCCTGTTGTTGAACGAAACAGATGTTTCGCACTGCTGAGAAACCACCAAGACATCGGAAGCACGCGCCTTTTCATGATTTCCGCCCATGCATCATCTCAAGCCTACCAGCCGAACCTGAATTCCCGCGCTGACGACGCTCGAAAAGTAGCCGAAGTCCAACCGCAGCTTCTCGACATGATGATGTCGTTTCGGATTTCTCAAGTCCTCCAGCCTCCACTTCCGTCCTCGCCAGTACAAGCCGCGCAGAAAGTCTTTGCATAGCCCCTCCCACTTCCTCCCAATCAGGCGACTTTCTCGTGACGGGAGCAACCCGAACGGCTTTCTCAAGCCGATGTGTTGTAAAAGCACCTCAGAAGCCCAGCTGTTTTCCCAATTTTGTTGCCATTTTAATACGGATGCGGGTTTTCCCTACCCCCCCCCCTTCACAGATTTTCTATCGTTGAAAAAACTCTTCCAATTTCTTTCAACCAAAATCTCGGAGGAAACATGCAAAAGACTGTCATCGCGTGCTGTGTCGGCGCGCTTTTCGCTGCAGGTACAGCCGTAGCTGCGACCCATACGCTGGGCGACAAGGTGGGCATCGCGGGGGAAGGTTCCGCCCTCACCGTCAACACTCAGACTCAAAAAGTCACGAATAAGAGCCAGCTCATCGGCGGTTGGTGGCATTACACGGATTTGGTTACCGCTGAGACCGATCTCAATCATGCAGGTACCACGAGCGACCTGACCGTTGATCTCACCAACAATACACAAGTCGATGAAATCGTGGGCGGGAACTACATCAAGCAGCCCACGGGCCTCGCCGACAAGGCGCATGAAGCCACCATCGGCGACACAAAGCTGACCGTCAAGGCCGTCAAGACTGAATACATCGTCGCCGGCAGCAAGGCGAACAATACGGGCAAAGGCTCCATCGTCAACGGAAACACGACACTCGTTATTGAAGACGGGATCATTCAGTACGAAGCCGACCCGTCCAAGGGCGCCGTGGTAGGCGGCAACTACATCAAGGCCTCAAGTCCCAGCGTTGGCATGGTCTCCCAAACGAACTCCACCGTCGGCGACACCTCCGTCACCATCAACGGCGGCACCTTCGGCGGTTCCGTCTACGGCGGCAGCTTCGCCGAAAACTATGCTTACGTGGAAACGCCCGACATGCTGCTCAAGCTCACGACAGGCAACTCCTCACTGCTGATCAACAACGGCACGTACAACGGCCATGTCGTGGCCGGAAGCGGCGTCACGGGGCAGGGTACTTCCTCCACGGCCCAATCCACCGCCGTTACGATCAATGCGGCCAAGGACAAGACCGTCACCCTTGGGAAAGATAGCATTCTCATCGGCGGCGACTACATCGCCAACCGGGGCAATTCCGTGATTGAAGGCAACACCTCCGTCACCGTCACGGGTGAAGGCACAATCACACTCGGCAAGGGCATCGTCGGCGGCAGCTATGTTGCCGAAAACATGAGGGGCAATGCCGCAGCCTCTGGTGGAAAGTACACGGCCTCCGAAATCAAGGGCACAACCAACATCCTCGTTGACGCCGCCAACGTCACGGTGAACGACGAAGTCATCGGCGGCACGTATCTGCGCCAGACCGTCAAGGACACTGACGAAGACAGCTTCGTTTCCGCCACGGTCGGCAGCACGAATCTCATCCTCAAGGCCGGCACCTTCAAGTCCAACGTCATCGCCGGCGGCAAGTCCAACGACTACACGGGCGGTCTCTCGAGCGGCGTTCTCGGCGACACCTCGCTCACCATCACGGGCGGCACCTATGAAGCCGCAGTGCTCGGCGGCGGCTCCGCCAAGGCGGGCCAGGCTGATGCCAACAACAAGCGCGTCGTCTCGGCGAACGTCAACGGCACGGCCCGCGTGAACGTCACGGGCGGCACGCTCAACGGCATCGTCGGCGGCGGCCTTAGCTACATCTATTTTGATAATCTCACCGATGCAACCGTGAAGACCGCCGTTGAAAACGTTTCAATCAACATCACGGGCGGCACTATCGAATCAATGAACCACAACAGCGGCCTTGACGGCTTTGGGATCCCCGCCACCATCGTGGGCGGCGGCGTTGCCTATTCCGCCAATACGAAGCCGAACAGCAAGGCTGAAGCCTCTGTCGGCACCGTCGACATGACGATCGCAGGCAAGGGCGTCAAACTCTCCGGCAACATCTACGCCGGCGGCTTCGCCAAGGGCGTCAATGCCTCGAGCTCCGTCAACGGCACTCATCTCACGATCGCCGACGCCACGCTCGGCGCTGAGAACTCTAAAGTCAACGTCTTCGCCGGCGGCTACGCTGCAAATGGCGCAACCTCCACGGTCAAGACCTCCGAAGTGACGATCGCCAACTCGAAGATCTTCGGCAACGTCTACGGCGGCGGCAACAAGGCCGACGCACTGAGCAACGTCACGGTCGAAAACTCTGTCATCACGCTTGACGGCGCCGATGTCACCGGCATCGTTTCGACCGAATCCCTCGAGCCCTCCGTCAACGCAGCGCTCATGCGCCTCGCCGAAGCCGACACGGGCGCGGGCGATGCTGAAGCGAACAAGACCCAGCGCACGATCAACCTCATCAACTCCAAGATGGGCACGCTCCAGATTTCGGCCAAGCAGGACACGGAAACGTCTCTTTATCTTGAAGGCAGCAACACCGTCGGCGAGATCACGGGCGGCCAGGCCTCCGAAATCGTCTTCGACGGCACCGGCACGTCCGCCGGCGGCGCGATCCTGACGCTCACGAAGGAAGGCGCCTCGTTTGACATGTCCGGCGACAAGGACATCGTCGCGAGAAACGTTGCTTCGGGCACGCTCCTCGTTGACGGCAAGTACACGACGGCCGCCGAAACCACGGTGACCCTCGAGAACGCCTTCGGCGACGTGGTCTACGACCTCGGCAAGGTTGCCATCGACAGCGCCGACCTGCTCCTCACCGACGCGGGCATCGTGATCGGCACGGGCGACACGGCCCAGACGATCGGCGCCTCTTCCGTGAAGGTCTCCGAGAGCTCGAAGACGCTCGCCGAAGCCCAGCTCGGCTCCGTCGCCTTCGTGACGCAGGGTGCCGAATTCGTCGCCGACGAAGGCATGCGCTCGATCCGCGCCGCCGCGAAGGAAGGCTCGTTCACGGCCTTCGGCGCGATGGCCGGCGGCTACAACCGCTACGAAACGGGCTCGCATGTTGACGTCGAGGGCTTCTCGCTTGCCGTCGGTACGGCCGGCCGCATCAACAACCTGACGCTCGCAGGCTTCGTTGAAGCCGGCTGGGCCTCGTCCGAATCGCACGTCGCCTCCACCGAAGCCGACGCCGACCACGACTACTACGGCGTGGGCGCCGCGATGCGCTATGACTTCCAGTCGCCCTTCTACCTCGACGGCGCCGTCCGCCTCGGCCAGATCTCGACCGAATTCGACGGCTCCTACGGCACGGGCACCGCGAAGTACGACGCCGACGGCCTCTATGCGACGGCTCACATCGGCGCGGGCTACATCTTTGACCTGACGCCCGGCGTCAAGCTCGACGCCTACGGCCGCTACCTCCTCTCCTACGTCGAGGGTGACGACGTCACGCTCGAAAGCGACGCGAAGGAACGCTTCTCCATGGACGACACGACGACCCATGCGGTCCGCCTCGGCGCTCGTCTTGAAGGCGCCTTCCAGACCTTCGACTGGTACGCCGGCCTCGCATACGAGCACGTCTTCGACGGCAAGGCCGAGGGCGAGCTGAAGTTTGCGGGCGCCACCGCTGCGCTTGATGCTCCGAGCCTCAAGGGCGACAGCGCCATCGTCGACCTCGGCTTCACCATGAAGCCCGAAGCCAACGGTCCCTGGACCATCGGCGTTGGCCTCAAGGGCTACGCCGGCGACCGCCGCGGCGGCACCGGCAGCGTGAACGTCCTCTACACGTTCTAACGCCCACCTTCCCGCCTCCTCCCGCGAGGAGGCGGGACCCACCTGTGAAACGGCGGGCTCCCACTCGGGAGTCCGCCGTATTTTTCGTCCGCATCAAGTCGCCCCCCGTCACGGAAAACGGGCCCAAAGCCTCGCCCCTTCCCCGTCCCGGGGCTTGATCTCCCACATGGTCAAGGCCGCGGGAAAATGACAAATTCTGCTGCCTCCGATGTACTTGAAGGAAACGCACCTTCGATCTTCGCCGTAGCCGCCAGTCTGGACGGCGAGATAGTCCTTCTTGGGAAACTGCTGATCTTCAGCCTGACCACAGTTGCCACGTCCCTGACTTTGAGGAACGGAGAAGGTCGTCTCGTCCATGATGACGGCGGACTGAGTTTCCGGAGCTGCGCTCCAGGTGAGCGCAGATTTCTGAGCATATCCGACATCAGTGGTCAGGGACCCCTCCGGCAGGAGGAAAGCCACATCCATGCGACCGAAAGGGAGGATGGGCGTGGAGGATTCACACTTCGGATGGAGGTCTGGTGTCTGAGGAAAGATTAAAGGCTCTGACCTAGGGAAACTCTTCAAAATCCCGCTTTAATTTCGGCTCACAAGGACTTCTATCTGTTACACAGGACAAATAGCCGTTCTCCTCCTTGTTAAAGGGTACTTTTGAAGAACTTCCTTTTGAAGAATTTCCCAGCCTGAATTTTCAACAGGCCTGGATCAGGCCGTTCGGTCGGAAATTCTGAAGTTGCGATGGAGAATTTGCCCAATGACTTGTATCGAGCGAGCGCTTCAAACCCAGATCCTCAATGATGAGACTCCTCCCAAAGCGGTGATCATCTTCGGAGCTCGCCAAGTCGGCAAGTCGACCCTGCTGGACGAACTGGCCGGGCAGTCACAATCCGTGCGCCGATTCAACGGCGACGACACGGCCGACCACGCCCTGCTCCGGTTCAACTCCGCGACCGACTTCGAACTCACGCTCCGTCAGGCCGACACGATCATCATTGATGAAGCGCAGCGCTTTCCCAACATCGGCTTGATCCTCAAGCAGCTTGTTGACGTCAACGTGCATCTCAATCTCGGCAGGCGAATCTACGCCGCGGCTTCCTCCTCTCTTGAGCTGGCCCAAGGCGTCAGTGAAAGCGCCGTCGGACGTCTCATCCGCCGACAAATGCTGGGGCGAAGTCTGCCAGAACATCGGGAGGCTGATGATCTACGGCACCCTTCCCGAGGTCCATGCTGATCCGGATCGTGCTGAAGCAACCCTTCGAACCTGCTGCGACGGCATTTTGTACAAGGACCTGTTCGCACTGGCAGGCATTCGCCAAAACGAGAAGTTCATGCGCCTCGTGAAGCTCCTCGCCGTCAGAATCGGCCAGGAGATCAATTTCGACGACCTTGCGCGTGAAACCGGTCTGAGCAGAACCACAGTCGCCGACTATCTGCAGCTTCTCGAACAGTGCTTCATCGTCCGGATCTGCTCGTCCTTTTCAAGAAGCCTCAGCAATGAGCTGAAGAAAGGCAAAAAAGTCTATTCTGCGACAACGGCGTCCGAAACGCCATCATCGGCGATTTCAGACTCATGTCCGCGAGACGCGGTCAGGACGCCGAAGCCTTGTGGGAGAACTTCTTCTACATGGAACGCGTCAAGTTGCACAGCATTCGAAACGACTTCACCGACATGTACTTCCGGCGCACGATCGGCAATCATCCGCATGAGCTGGACTTCCTGGAGGTCAGGGACGACAGTATTCGAGCCTTTGACTGCAAGCTGTCGCCGGCCGCCAAAATCAGGGCGGGAAAATTCAGCTCAGCCTATCCCGATGCTCCCGCTCAAACCGTCACGCGAACGACCTGATGCGGCTTTGGCTTGCTGATCCTTGCGGCAGCGACCGGCTCGATTCCTGACCGCAACCTGCCGTGTGCTTCGTGCCGCTCCGGCTCGGGGGGCCCTTCTTCTCAACCCTGCTCATCGAGCAGGAGTCCCACACCCATAAAATTCGCCAGTACGATTGCGAATTATCGATAAATTTCGCAGTTGCGATGGCGAATTTTATCCAACGGGCCGTAAAACCTCTCCATTCATGGGGAGGTTTTACGGCCCAAATG
>OGED01000134.1_pt1 | contig 40760 bp, 51 predicted proteins | sample 1570581 | NCBI WGS metagenome assembly OGED01 (sample SAMEA2582135, study PRJEB24529) | metagenome | biome: Human gut stool | place: China | collected 2011 | reverse complement strand
TCCAAAGGTGGAAGAAACTACAGTTACAGAAGAGCCAAAAGCTGAAGAAAAGCCAAAGCGCAAGCGTTCAGCTAAGAAGAAAGAAGAACCAGTAGAAGAAACCTTGCCTGTAGTAGTTGATGAAGCACCTGCAGAAGAAGACGATTTAGACGAGTTGTTATAAGAAAGGATAGCGCCTTATGAAGGTCTTATTCAATCTACAAGTACAACAGCTGTACGACCTAGTGCGGCGCAAACAAGTTTCACCATTTACCCCTGCAAGCCATTACCACGTACCTTGCGGACACTCCTTCGCTAACCTATGGCCTATGGAGTCAAACGGGTTTGGAATAGTGCCTTGCAGGGAATCAGAAGAGTTCTATTGCCCAAGATGTGGGGAGTTGATCCACGCTAAAGGGTTTACTGCGGAAGTTGGATATAGCGCCACCGTTCCTTTATCCCTGGACCTATCAATTATAGATAGGGGCGATAAACTGGACGTGCAATTTGAGTACGACACAGTGTATGCCGACGGCGATACAGGGATGATATACAAAGGTTATAAATCTCATGTCATCGATGTGGTACGGTTCGACTTCAAACAAAGAAAAACCTTTATCATACTTAAGAAACGCTCACGCAGCGATGTCGTCGAAAAGTCGACAGTCTCACCTTCGGGCTTTAGAAATGGCCTTTTACCTTTACTGTGGATTGTGACCATACCAAACTGCAGGCTGCATAACTACCAGGATGAGTTGAAACGCTTTGCTAAGGTATTAAAAGAAGTATTCTTTGAAAAACTATCCAAGGTAGTGGGCTATAAAGTCAAATCTATTCGGCAAGGTGTACAAGTTACTAATAAGTATGGGGCATTAGATAACCTACTTCATAACTTAGTATGGAAACTAGAAGCCCCTGATGCACCTGCCATCAATGATAGCCTTAAACGAGACTATGATGATTATTATAATCGGGCGTTCCCTAATGAGAATATCGGCATGGGTAACGTATTAGAGTTAACTATAAACGGTGAATCCTTTGTACAGGCTCTAATCAAGGCGCACAACTTACCCGATGCTAGATGGGTTAGAAGGTTATTACATGATAGACCGTTCTTCTATACGAAGATCATTAAAGTTATGGCTACGTTATTTAAGAACAAGGACTATCAAAAGGCTATGGTCGATGTCATCAAAGATAACTCTGATAATACGAGATATATTCAGTCTTGGCCTTTATGGCGTAATGACCTCGACTTATCCATCATTCGTAAATTTGTTAACATCCTTAGCTATCAATACGGCGAGCGCCAGGCGTTCTTATTCATTCGGAATGCGCCGTCCTATCACGATATCAGAGATACAGCTAGTATGTATTTTGAGTTATCGAGAAGTCGCCGTAAAGAGGTGTGGAGTAGTCGCATCCAGGTGCGTAGTCTACATGATACCATCTCGAGAATGCAAAAGTTTGACAAAGTAGAAGACGAAATCGTACAGCAACGAAAAGCACATCGTGTGCTAGCCGATATGGTTAACGGCTATCGATTTATGGCGATTGGTTCTACTCACGGCATCATTGATATGGGTATACAGCTTAACAACTGCGTAAGTTCTTATATCAAAAAAGTAAAAGCTGAAACCTGTGCTATCGTAGGTGTCTATAAATGTAACGAGCCGGTAGCGTGTATCGAGGTTAACCCCGTTAATGATGCGGATGACTTCGTAGAGATACACCAGGCTAAACTTAAAAACAATCGTGGTGTATATGAAGACCACGCTATCAATGGGGCTGTTAGTCAGTGGGTTACCTCTCACGGATTAAGCGTTCCGGGGTATGTACGAGATATCCAATTTGCGAAGGGAGGAGCGATGTAACATGGATACAAATATCATCATAGCTACGGGCAAAAGCCGCTCCGCCCGTAGCTGGAAGTCTGACAAAATGACTTGGAGTGCTTTGGCCAATAAATTGGCTGAGCCAACTGTAACAAATGAAACGGCTGCTGAATACGCCAAGATGTCTAAGGCTGATCAAGGTCAAAAGAAAGACGTCGGTGGTTTTGTAGGTGGCTATATTCCTAAAAATGGTAGACGGGTAAGAGGCTCTGTTAAAGAGCGGTACTTGATTACCCTTGATGCGGATAATCCTGGTGAAGATTTCATCGTAGACCTAGATATGGAATTAGGCGGTATGGAGTACGTACTCTACAGTACGCACAGCCACACGGCTGACAATCCACGATATCGCGTAATTATCCCAGTCGATAGACCTATGACACCGGATGAGTATCAAGCAGTCTCGAGACGGATTGCGGATAACATCGGTATTGATTTCTTCGACCCATCCACACACCAGGCTGAACGGCTTATGTATTGGCCAAGCCATCCTAAGGATGTCGAGTACGTGTACCTACACAGCGAAGGCTCTCTAGTTTCAGTAGATACCTATTTGAGCACCTACAGAGACTGGCGTGATACGAGTCTTTGGCCAACATCGGAAAAGGAATCACAAATTCGCCTTGATGCGGCCAAGAAGCAAGGCAATCCATTAGAGAAAAAAGGCCTTATTGGAGCTTTTTGTAGGTGCTACAGTATCACGGAAGCGATACATAAGTTTCTCCCTGAAGTCTATGAACCTACAGCGGTCGAAGACCGATACACGTATATAGCAGGTAGCTCAGTAGGTGGTTTAGTAATCTACGATAACGATACTTTTGCTTACTCCAACCATGCAACTGACCCTATCAGCGGTAAACTCGTTAATGCCTTCGACCTTGTCCGGATCCACTTATTCGGAGAGAAGGACCCGGCAGATGAGACTAGCGTCACCAAATTACCAAGTTACAAAGACATGATAGATTTCGTCAACGAAGACGGTGCAGCACCAATCTTGCTCGACAAAGAACGTATGGATGATATGGAGTTTGACGATATCACAGATGAAGAAGAGGACTTTTTATCTAAACTCAAACGTGATAAAAACGGTACTCCCGAGTCTGATGTGTTCAACTGTTTAGTAGTACTTAAACAGGACCCCGCATTAAAAGGTAAAATCCGTCTTGATGAATTCGCACATCGGTTAGTCGTGATTGACGATCTTCCGTGGCGAGGTAAGGATGAAACCCCTTACTGGACGGACACCGACGATGCGTGCCTACGTAACTACTTCGCTACAAAATACCTTATCAAGGGTAAAGGTATTATCGACGATGCCTTGCAGGAAGTAACGCAAGATAACAAGTTCCATCCGGTACGCCAGTACTTAACTGGTTTAACTTGGGACGGTGAATGCAGAGTCGATCCCCTCTTTATCGACTACATCGGTGCTGAAGATACCGAATACATCCGAGCGGTTACACGTAAATGGATGTGCGGTGCCATCGCACGAGTAATGGAACCTGGCGTTAAGTTCGATACAGCGATTGTGTTATATGGCTCTCAAGGGCTCGGTAAATCATTAATCCTAGAGCGGTTAGGCCGTAAATGGTTTAACAATTCTTTAGTCGATATCAAAACCAAAGATGCCCTCGAACAAATCCAGGGCTCATGGATCAATGAACTCGCTGAACTTGCACCTACGTATAAGAACGATAACGAAATCGTTAAGGCCTTTATCAGCCGTACCTCTGACCGGTTCCGCTCACCTTACGGTAGACGGACTGAAGAGTATCCACGCCAGTGTGTATTCGCTGGTTCTACCAATAATCTTATGTTCCTAAAAGACCGTACCGGTAACCGCCGATTTTGGCCAATCACTGGGGATAAGGACCGCAAGACTAAGAACGCCTGGGAGTTGGCAAATGAAGAAATTGACCAATTATGGGCGGAAGCGTTCACGTATTGGGCGGAAGGTGAACCTCTCGTATTAGAGGGTGAACTTGAAGAAGAAGCCCTTAGAATTCAATTATCGCACACTGAAGGCGGTGAACTCGTGGGACTCATTGAGGAATACCTCGAAATGCTACTTCCTGAAGATTGGGAGACAATGGATATCTACGATAGACGAGATTATGTCGCTAATTATGGCGATGACGACTATTGTGGTTCAGTGCAGCGGGAAAGGGTTTGTGCCCTTGAGATATGGTGTGAAGTGATGGAGGGCGACAGGAAGAACCTACAGAACGCAAAAGCAAGAGAAATCATTGACATTTTGCAGTCTATTAAAGGGTGGAGCCCTTATTCAAAGAGCGTTGGTAAGATGCGTTTTGGAAAAATGTACGGCGTGCAAAGAGCGTTTGTTAGAGACACGAGCACACTCCAAAACAAGGCTAAAACGATATCTAAAAATCGTAAATAATCGTGTTGCCGATTTTTGTTGCCGATTAGCTGATTTTATAATATTGAGCTTTATCGAAATAGTTTTTATACATCTCTATACATCGATAAACTTTAATATATCCTAAAAAATCGGCAACGGCAACACGTGTGGCAACAAAATCGGCAACACGTTTTGTGTAGTTGTTATCTATCTTAAATGCAATTTGTTGCCTATGTTGCCAATTATTTACTATTAATTAAAAATAATAAATATATGAATAAGTGCTTGTATACGTATACACGTAAAAAACGCAAATACGCGTATATATATATATGAGAAAAAAAACGCCAACATCGGCAACACAACCCCGATGAAGCCATATTTTATATGGGCGGAGGCCTGTTGCCGATTTTTTATTGAGAACGAGGTGAGAACGCTGGAAAAAGACATCGAACGTTGGTTAGGAAATCAACTCAAAAAATTGGGGTGCATATATATGAAATTCGTATCACCTGGAAATGACGGTGTCCCGGATCGGATTATTGTACTTCCTGGAGGCGGTGTTATATTCGTCGAGTTAAAGGATACAACAGGGAAGCTAATGGCTAACCAACGGGTACAGATTTCACGATTACGAAAGCAAGGCGCTTTGGTGTTTGTGGTAACCGGGATGTCTGACGCCAAGTTATTTGTTGAAGATATGGAAAGGGCGATACATGGACTTTCATCCACACGAGTATCAAAGCATTGCAATACAACGAATCATTGATCATACGCATTACGGATTGTTACTGGATATGGGGTTAGGTAAGACCATATCTACCCTTATTGCGATTGACCGGCTTATGTATGATTACTTTGACATTAAAAAAGTATTACTCATCGCACCTAAGAAGGTAGCAGAATCTACATGGGCCCAAGAATCGCAAAAATGGAGTGCTACAAGACGTTTAACGGTGGCTAAGGTGTTAGGTTCCGAGAAGGAACGCATACAGGCCTTAGAGAGTGAATCTGACGTTTGTGTGATAAATCGTGAAAACGTGCAATGGTTATATGAGTACTATCGTAAGAAAAAATCGTTCCCTTTCGATATGTTAGTTATCGATGAGAGTTCTTCGTTTAAGAACCCACAGGCTAAACGGTTTAAGGCGATACGAAAACTCCGTCCTTTGTTTAAGCGTATCGTCATACTAACAGGTACACCGGCACCGAATACGTTATTAGATATTTGGGCGCAAATGTATCTCTTAGATGGTGGTGAACGATTAGGTAAGACGATTACTGAATATCGCACCAGGTATTTTACCCCGGACAAAACAAACGGGCACGTCGTGTATAGCTACCGACTACTGCCTGGCGGAGATAAGGCGATATTCAGCAAGATGCAAGATATCTGTATGAGCTTAAAAGCGAAGGACTATCTTACACTACCTGAACGTATCGAAAACGTTATCACAGTAGAGATGAGCCCCAAAGAATGGGAACTCTATAAACAGATGGAACGTGAGCACGTGCTTAGCTTAGCCAGTGATGACGATGTGAGCGCATTGAATGCAGCAGCACTCGCCGGTAAATTGTTACAACTGGCGAATGGATCCATTTATAACGACGAAGGTGAAATCGTAGTCGTCCATAACGAGAAGATTGAACGATTGAAAGAATTGGTAGAGACGAACGAAGGAAAACCGATGTTAGTGTTCTATAACTTCAAACATGACCTTCAATCGATTAAAGAAGCGTTCCCGAAAGCGGTCGAGCTAAAGACCGATGATGATGTAGCTGAGTGGAACAAGGGCAAGATACAAATGTTATTGGCGCATCCCGCATCAGCTGGCTATGGTTTAAACCTACAAGCCGGGGGCAATATCATCGTATGGTACGGGTTAACTTGGAGCCTAGAGCAGTACCAACAAGCTAACGCACGACTTCATAGACAAGGACAAACACAGCCCGTGATTATCCACCACCTAGTAACAAAGGGCACGATGGACGAGCAAGTCATGAAAGCCTTAGAACGCAAAGAAGCTGGGCAAGATGCCCTTTTAGAAGCTATTAAATATCGTAAGGAATTGTATAAGGAGTAAAGCTATGCAAAAGAAATGTAGACGATGCGGAGACACATTTACAGTAAAAACACACGAGGATTATTGCCCCGAGTGTGAAAAAGTTATGACACCTCCTGGCGCAGGCGTGAGTAAAGAGTTAACCTGTGAGGGATGTGGCGTAACCTTCACCCACAAAAAAGAAAAGGCGCAAGGTCGTTGGCCTAAATACTGTCCGGAGTGTCTACCTAAGTATTCGAAGGTACCTAAGAAGAAGGAAGTAGACGTGGTTCTTGCGAATATGGCAGCTAAGAGAAAAGAAGTAGACGTGATTCTTGCAAATATGATAGCTAATACGCTTGAGGAGCCTGAAGTTAAGGTCGTTGAAGAAGATGTCATCAATCACCCTTCGCACTACACACGTGGTAAGATTGAGGTTATCGATTTTATCGAGGATCAACAGCTTCCATATCATTTAGGTAATGTTATCAAGTACATCGCACGAGCAGGGTATAAGGGTGACAAACTCGAAGACCTAAAAAAAGCAAGATGGTACTTAGACCGGTACATCAATGAGGTAATGCAGCATGAGTGACTATAAAGAAAAGGCATCGGCGTATCTGCAAGATATAAAGATGATAGCCATTCGAATTCAATCGCTACGGCAAGATATTCGCAAACTGCAGTATGATATCATCACCTTATCGGCGATTGATTATTCTAAAGACCGCGTATCGGGGGGTGGTACTCCAGTAGGGCTTGAAAGCGATGTGGCTAGACTTGTTGATACAGTCGATACCAAAAAACGGGAGATAGCAAAGCTTATTGCAAAAAGGGAAGAAGCAAGGGCTTTAATTGAAAAGATAGAATGTATACCAGGGCGTATTATATTGTCGCAAGAATACATTAACGGAGCATTTCCTAAGAAAGTACAAGCGATGATATATTACGAAAAAAGCAGTTACTTCAATTTAAAAAATAAAGCGTTGAACGAGCTAGGGGAACTCCTCTCATAGTGGAGTATTTTGGAGTGTTTTGGAGTACTTTGGACTTAAATGAACCGACTTGACATAGTATAATGTAGTTGTGAAAGGTGTCATTAGTCATCTAACACAAATCCTCTCTTATACACAACTCAGCAGAAAGCACGGTGATGAAGACCGTGCTTTTTGTTGTATGTATCATTATAAATACAAGGGCCCGTATTTGTGATGAGGGCGATCGCGTAAGCTAAAGAGAGCTAATATGTAAAAATGAAATTTACCGCACAATGAAACCAGGGCGAGCCGAATTTGTCCACAGAATAATACTAAGCTTATACATTATGAGCTTGCCCTGTATCGTTGTACGCTGACATCTGATGACTAGAACTAGTAGTCCTCCAATAACTATATAGCCTAACAACAACCAACTAGTCATCGGATTTGAGCGTACAAAGTATTAAGGTGAGAAGGTATGAGCACAGAAGTCAAATGCATTAAACGTAAATGCCTGAATAACAAAAACGGCGTTTGCACAGCGCAACTAATTGAATACGACGGCCTGTGTCAAACGTATATCACACATGACCACGCACATAAAAGTAATTGTGGATTATGCACTCGTTCGCACGGCCGATTTAAGAGAAACAGCCGTGATGTATTAAGATAGCCAGGAGGTGAGATAGTGGCTGAGTTAAAGAACAAGAAACACGAAAAATTTTGTAATGAATACATCAAGGATATGAACGCAACGCAAGCTGCTATTCGAGCCGGTTATTCTGAAAAAACAGCAGGTGCGCAAGCATCTAAATTGCTTAAAATAGTTAACATCAAAACAAGGGTTTCTGAATTACGGGAAGCCTACTTCAATGAAAACATCATGACGGCTCAGCAAGTCGAGTATGAGTTAACAAGAATTGCCCTGGGGCTCTCAAATGAAAAACAAGTGGTTATCGAGGGCACAGGAGAAGGATGTTCCAAAGCTCGAATTATCGATAAACCCCCGGATGAGAAATCTAGGTTGAAAGCCCTGGAACTTATGGCTAAACGCCATAGAATACTCAGCGGTGATACAACTATCGATATTAAGCCCGTACTTATCGTAGGTGGTGACGATATTGCAGACTAACAGAGTGTACTTGCCCGATATCGTAGGCAAGGGATACGGTGCTTTTTGGCGGTTCAAAGGTCGCTATAAAGTAGTCAAGGGCAGTCGTGCCAGTAAGAAGTCGTCTACACAGTCTCTAAAAGTTATTATGGAGATAATGGAGAACCCTTGTATAAACTGGCTAGTCGTTCGTAAGACAGAACGGACTTTGCGTGACAGTTGTTTCGCGCAGCTTAAATGGGCTATGCGCCAGTTGAAAGTGGAGCGGTACTTCAAATGTTCCGTATCGCCACTTGAAATAACGTACCTCCCGACCGGTCAGAAAATCCTATTTCGTGGTCTCGATGATCCTTTAAAGGTTACATCCATTACCGTAGAAGTTGGCGCTTTGTGTAGGCTGTGGATTGAAGAAGCCTACGAGATTATGAGCGAGGATGCATTCAACAGACTGGATGAATCTATTCGCGGCCAGTTGCCTGAAGGTTTGTATCACCAGGTAGTCTTAACGTTTAACCCGTGGTCAGATAGGCACTGGTTAAAGAAACGTTTCTTTGATGAACCTAGTGATAATGTATTAGCCATGACAACGAATTACCTGTGCAATGAGTTCCTGAGTGACTCTGACTTAGTGTTATTCGAAGAGATGAAGAAGAACCCTAAGCGGTACCAAGTAGCAGGGCTCGGCAACTGGGGCGTTGTTGAGGGTCTGGTTTACGAAAACTGGAAAGAACAAGAATTTAGTGTTGATTATATTAGAGGTCAAACCGGTATCAAGTCCGCGTTTGGCCTTGATTTTGGTTATACGGTAGACCCTACAGCGCTAGTGTGCATGCTAGTTGATATGGAGCATAAGAAAATCTACATATTCGATGAGCTGTACGAAACAGGGCTCACTAATCAACAATTAGCATCCCGTATTATTGATATGGGGTACGCAAAAGAGAAGATAAGGGCTGATAGCGCCGAGCCTAAATCTATTGAGGAATTGTACCAGGCAGGGCTAAAAGGGATAACCAGGGCCCGCAAGGGCAAGGACAGTATATTGAATGGCATTCAAAGGATACAAGACTACGAATTAATCGTTCACCCAAGATGCGTTAATGTGCTGCGTGAGTTATCCACGTACCAATGGGCGAAGGATCGCTTTGAGAAATACACAGGGAAACCTGAAGACGAAAATAACCATGCTATGGATGCTATGCGGTATGGTTTGGAAGATATTAATGTAGAAAGGTGGTCGTTTGATTGATATTATCTCAGCTGTGGGACCGCATCATAAAAGGTTCAGCGACTATGTCGGAACGCGAGTTCCTACAAGCACAACTGCGTAATTTTCTAGGTAGCGAACAGCGGAAAACGATGTGTACTGCTATTGATTATTACGACGGTAAACATGACATTTTGAATAAGCAACGATACGTTATTGGCGAGGGTAATATGCGAATAGCGTTACAGGGCGTTCCTAATAATCAGATTGTGGATAACCGATTTGATGATTTAGTAGACCAAAAGGTTAACTACTTATTGTCTAAGCCATTGGATATTAACACCGATGATGACGAGCTCGATAAGATGTTTGGTATTCAATTCCAACGCTTATTAAAGTCAGTCGGTAAATTCGCAACGATGGCAGGAAAGGCGTATATCCATCCTTACATTGGCATCGATGGCGCGCTAAAGTTTAAGATGATGAAACCGCATCAGGTTTTACCATTTTGGGCGGATGAGGAGCACACACAACTAGATGCGTTCTTATACTTGTACGATATCGAGTACTACACAGGACTAGAAACTAAGACCATTCACAAAGTGGAATACTACACACCGAATGGTATTCAGTATTACATATGGGATACGGAGCGTTTACTTCCTGATCCAGATAAAGAAAATACTGCCAATTTTGCTATTGCTGATAAACCGTATAACTGGGAACGTATTCCTCTCATTATGTTCCGTGCGAATGAATTTGAGCAACCGCTTATCGTTAAGGTTAAATCCTTACAGGATGCACTTAACCGATTACTATCCAACTTCCAAGATAATATGGAAGAGGATATCCGCAGCACAATTTTGATACTACAGAACTATGACGGCGAAAATCTCGCTGAGTTCCGCCAAAATCTTGCTTCGTATGGGGCAATCAAAGTTCGCACAGTAGATGGTGTTAACGGGGACGTTAAGGCCTTAAAAATAGAGGTGAATAGCGACAATTACCAATTACTGATTAACATTTTGCGTAAAGCCATTATCGAGAACGGCCGGGGCTTTGATGCTAAAGACGATCGCATGGCCAACAATCCTAATCAGATGAACATTATGTCGATGTACTCTGATATTGATTTAGATGCCAATGAAATGGAGCTAGAGTTTAAATCTAGCTTGCATGATTTGATGTGGTTCGTTAACACGTATCGCGGTTTAACAAATCAAAACACAGTTGAAGAAGTGGACTTCATCTTTAATCGTGACTTACCTATTAATGAAGGTGATACGATTAACAACTGTAAGAATTCCGTTGGCATCATATCCAATGAAACCATTATCGCAAATCATCCGTGGACGACAGATGCTGCGGAAGAGCTTGCGAAAGTAAAAAAGGAACAGTCCGAAGTAACAGCAGATTTTGTTGTACCGAACGGCGGTGAGGCTGATGGCGAATGATTACTGGGAGAAACGGTATGAGCGGTTACTAGATGAATCGTTTCAAAGAGCGAATCTCACCGATGCGGAAATCAAAGCTAACTACGCCAGGGCGTTACGCAGGATAGAAAAGGCTATCAACGATTGGTATCGTAGGTTCGCCACAGAAAACGGACTTCAACTAGCCGAAGCAAGGAAACTACTGAACGCCTATGAGATGAAAGCCTTTAAAATGGATTTGGCTGAGTTTAAGGCAGAAGCTAAGAAACTCGGCGTATCTGAAGAACATCAACAAATGCTATCAAACGCATCCATTCGTGAGCGGTTAAGCCGTGAACAGATGCTGTATATCAACGTGGTTCACGAGCTTGAAATACTGGCTCAAAAGCAGAGTATTTCACTTAACGACCTGTTGAAAGATGTGTATCAGTCCTCCGCGTATAAGTCCGCATATACAGTGCAGACGCAACGCGGAGAATACTCACCTATTAATACGATCGATAGTAAGCGTGTTGATAGCGTGGTTCACAGTCAATGGGCGAGTGATGGCAAGGACTTCAGTAGTAGGATTTGGGGTGATACAAGTAAGCTAGTAGCTAACTTGCAGAATGATTTCACCCAAGCCCTTATTATCGGACAAGGGGCGGACACGATGGCGGATAATCTGCATAAGCGGATGAAGACATCCTACAGTAACGCTAAGCGATTAATCGAAACAGAGACTGCACGGGTTCACGAGCAAGGGTTTCTTGATAGCATGAAAGAACAGGACGTCGAAGAACTAGAAATACTGGCTACACTAGATAGCCATACATCTTCTATCTGCAGACGCATGGACCGAAAACGTGTTCGTCTCGTCGATGCTAAACCAGGCGTAACCGTTCCACCGTTTCATTGCTATTGCCGGTCCACTACAATCCCATATATCCCAGGACTCGAAGGCACTCGAACAGGTAGAAATCAGAACGATAAAAGTACTGATTTTGACGGAGAGATTACCTACGAGGAATGGGAAAAAGAATATATCAATTAGCAGCGGAAACGCTGCTTTTTTATTGCCATTTTAGTATTGTTGGGCGATAACTAACAAGACCGTAGCCGTGAGGTGTGGCTCACGAAAATAAAGCGAAATGGGTATTTTTTAAGGAGGTCACTATGACTAAGGAAGAATTGTTAGCACTAGGATTAACTGAAGAACAGACTGCTAAGGTCGTTGAAGACTATGGCAAGAATTATGTGTCTAAGGATCAATTCAATGCTAAGAATGAGGAACTCAAATCCGTAAAAGGGGAACTCACGACTCTTAACAGCGAGATTGATAACCTCAAAAAATCTAATGCAGATAATGCGGAGCTTGCGAAACAAATTGAAACGATGAAAGCTGATGCAGAAACTCGTAAAGCTGAATACGAGGGTAAAATCGCACAACTTGAAATCGACAATATTGTGAACGTAGCATTGTCTAACGCAAAAGCTAAAAACAACGTTGCAGTCCGTGCGCTATTGGATTTAACCGATGCAAAAGTGAAGGACGGCAAAATCAAAGGATTAGATGAACAGCTTGCTGAAGTTGCCAAAGCTAATCCTTATTTATTTGGGGAAGCGTCTGCCCCTAAAGGTGTAGCGCCTGGTAATCCTGGCGGTAAAGCACCAAGCAGCGCAGTAACTAAAGAAGACTTCGCTAAAATGACGTACTCTCAACGGGCGGAGTTATTCGCAAACGACATTGATCTTTACAATTCATTAACAGGAGGAAACGCTAATGAATAAACAATTCTCTTTTAATTTACAAACATTCGCAGCAGGTCCTACGCAAACTGCTAATGAAGTTATCCCTCAAGTAATGGCGGACATGGTATCCGCAGGCTTACCTAAAGCTATTAAATTTACTCCAATCGCTAAAATCGATAACACATTGGCAGGCGTACCTGGTAACGAAATCACTATCCCTGCTTGGGGCTACATTGGTGATGCGGAGGACATTGCAGAAGGCGTAGAAGTAACTGCAACTCAAATGTCCACATCCGTCGCTAAAGCTAAGATTAAAAAGGCGATGAAACGCGTTGATATCACAGACGAAGCTAAATTGTCCGGGTATGGCGACCCAGTAGGCGAAGCTACTCATCAATTACGTTTATCCTTGGCTTCCAAAATCGACCAAGACATAGTAACAGCTCTCGGCGGTGCTACTCTTACAACAACAGATACTAAAGTTATTTCCTACGAAGGTGTCGTTACCGCAGTAGACAAATTGAACGAAGAAGACTACGTTGAAAAATATTTGTTCGTAGCACCTTCTCAAATTACTACACTTCGTAAAGACCCTAATTTCATCGACAAAACAAAATACGGTAACGATGTTATGATTACTGGCGAAATCGGTATGATTGCCGGCTGCCGTGTTGTAACATCTCGCCGCATCAATGACACTGGCGCAACTATCGACAACTTCATCGTTGGTGTAACTGCAGAAGTGGAAGACGGTACACCTGTATTACCTGCAGTTACAATTTACATCAAACGTAATGTTGTTGTTGAATACGATCGTGTTCCTGAAAAAGGTATCGACAAATTCGTCGCTAACGAACACTACACTGTTGCATTGACTAACCAATCCAAAGTTGTAAAAGCTACATTCAAAAAATAGTAGGTGAATAATATGACCACGAAAGAGACAGTTTTACAAATTCTTGAATCGTGGCTCGGGTATGATGCAATTTCTGATATAAATATCATTGAGTATATGATTGATGCGGAAACACAACATATCCTCAATGATATCAATCAGAAAGAGTTACCTAGCGAATTACAGCACGTTCTCGTATATCGTGTAATTGGCAGCTATATCACCACAAACAAAAATAAATTGATTGAAGCTGACGGAGAAATGGCGAGTTCCATTAAAATGGGCGATACTGAAGTTCAGTTTAAAGGACCCGACAAGGCATCTCGTCTCCAAGAATTGGCCACCGCTTTGAGTGGATATGGAAGGGGTGACCTGGCGTGCTTCCGACGGCTAAGATGGTAGATGCTGCTAGAAAGCAGTTAGAACGATTATACGATTGTACGTGCTATGTTATCTCCGAAGTGGATGCAATGGACCCCGATACTGGAATTATGAGTAAAACTGCCAGTAGAGAGGGTCCTTTTGCTTGTAGAATTAGCTATAAAACTCTCTCTACAGGTCAAACCGCTGAGATTGCGAAATTTAGTACCACCACGGTACTTTTCACCGCTCCGGATGTAATCATACCCAAAGGGGCTCGAATCGAGCTTATAGGGCGAAATACGAAGCAACTTTTTCGTAGTGCCTCGATTTCTGCACGATATGACACCCATCAAGAGGTGCAGCTCGAAAATTTAGAGGTGCATTGACATGGGCGTTGAATTTGATATGGAAGATTTTGCTGAATTTAATCGTAACTTGGTTAAACTGAGTCAATCGGGCAGTCTTCAGAATTTCAACAAACAAGTTGTGAAGGAATTGGCCAATGTGTATGTGCGTGAAGCTAAATTGAATACACCAGTCGGAAAACGATCGGTTAAATTCATGCAAAACGGCAAAGTACAAACAAAGTACTTTGATAGTGAGCATACCCGCCAATCGTGGAGTGTTGGTAGATATCAACTGAACGAAAAAACCGGACGGATTGAGGTATTTAACACATCCTCTTACGCCTCGTTCCTTAATGATGGCCATCGGCAAGAAGTTGGGAGATTCCTTCCGTGGATAGGTCAATCTAAAGGCGGAGTTATGCAAGGCGGTAGACTGAAAAAGCCTTGGGTAGATGGTGCGTACATGCACGAAAAAGCTGAAAAGGTACTCAGTAAAAACGCTAAACGTATTATGGAAATTACATTAAAGAAATGGATTGAAAAGCATGGTGGATTCTGATGTATTAACAGCTGTATCTAAAGCCGTACATACGGCACTTAAGGTGCCGATATACCTAGAATTCAAAGAAAACAATATGACATTCCCTTGCGCATATATCAAGGTGATTGAACCTAGTATGGGCAGACATGTCGGTGATCTTTATAACACTTCTTTGGATTTAGACATCATGTATTACGCCAATAATCTTGATGTGGTTACTGATACGCGAAAACTCATTGATATTCCTAGCGTGCTGTACCTGCTGCTTGAATTTGTACAAGTTGGGGAACGTACAATTATGGGCACAGGTATGAAGTACAAGATTTCAGATGGCGTGCTGCACTTCTTCGTAACGTATGAGAACATACTACGGAAAGTGGCCAAACCTATCGAACGTATGAAGCACATGGAATTAACAGAAAGGGTAAAAGATGGCAGATGAAAAACAAACAGTCGAAGTAACGACTGAACAACAATTTGATGCTTACGCTATCATTGCATCTGACAAATACAGACGGTATCGTGATTTACTCACTTGCCTTCTTAATGAAGATGAAATGTATACGGAAAGCGATATTGATAAGATTTTAAATCAGGCATTAAATACGCCTGTGAAAGGTTAGTGAAATATGGCATTAGGTGGTGGCACATTCTTATTCCACAATAAAGTATTGCCAGGTACTTATATTAACTTCGTATCCAAAGACCGAGCATATGCAGAAGTATCTGACCGTGGCTTTGGTGCGATGATGCTCTCCTTTGATTGGGGCCCAAGTGGCGAAGTGTTCCGTGTAGATAACGACACATTCCAAAAGGATTGCCAAAAATACTTTGGTTATGACTACGGCCATGACAAAATGAAGGGCTTACGTGACTTGTTCCGTGGCTTGAAAACTGGTTACTTCTACCGCTTAAACTCTGACGGTGCGCAAGCTACAAGCACAATCGGTAAAGCAAAATATAAGGGTATTCGTGGTAACGATTTGGGTGTATCTGTTCAAGCTGATCCAGATAACACTGGTAAATTTATCGTAACTACTTACCTCACTACAGGTGATGTTCGTAAAGCAGTAGATATTCAAAAGAACTTGAAGGATGCAACAGAATTACAAGATAACGATTACATCGTATTCACTAAAACTGGCGCGTTAACTACTACAGCTTATACTGCATTATCCGGGGGTACTAACGGCTCTACAATCACTGTTAAGAACTACCAAGACGGCATCGATATGCTTGAACCTTACTATTTCAACACATTAGGTTACACTGGTGCGGACGACACAATTAAAAACTTGCTTATTGCATTTACTAAACGCTGCCGTGAACAAAGTGGCGCTAAATTCCAATTAGTGATTCATGGTAAGACTAAGGTCAACTATGAAGGTGTTATCTCCATCCTTAATGACGTAACCGACGAAGGTGCTGAAAAAGGTTCTTTGGTGTACTGGACATTAGGTCAAGAAGCATCTTGCAATATCAATGCTACAGTAGGCAACATGATTTATGATGGGGAATACACTGTAAACGTTAAGTACAAACAGTTCGAACTTGAACAAGCTATCAAAGATGGTATGTTTATGTTCCACAATGTTACTGACTCTGTTGGTGGTAATATCCAAGGCGACGTTCGCGTATTGAAAGACATCAACACATTTACTGAATTCAGTAAAGCTAAAAACCGCGACTTCTCTCTTAACCAAGTCATTCGTGTATTGGATAACTGGGCAGTTGACGGCGCTAGATTGTTCAATAAAACACATCTTGATAAATCCCCTAATGACCAAGCTGGTCGTGAGTCCTTATGGGGCGACCTTGTATATCTTGCTGAGCAATATCAAAAGGTACGTGCTATCCAAAACTTCGATGATAAGGATATCCCAGTACCTACGCAAGGCGATAACAAGGAAGATGTGTTGGTTAACGTACAATTACAGCCAACTGTGGCTATGGAAAAATTGTACATGACTGTTGTAGTAGCCTAGGAGGATAACGTATGGAAAATGAAATTTTAGATGCATTGAAAACGATGGATGCAGCTGACGTTGTTTCTTCTAAATTAGCGTCTTGCTATATCGTAGAGAACGGTAACAGATACTTACTGTTTCAAGCTAAGAAACTTAGCGCAAAAATTAAAAAGAATAAAGAAAAAGTGGCTATTTTGGGACGCATTGGTGCGGGTAATAAGTCTACCTCCGTAGAATACAGCGGTAGCTTAACTATTTACCACAACACAGCTTTATTCGATAAGATGGTTGAAAAATACTTGAAAACGGGTGTGGATACATACTTTGATATGCAAGTAGTTAACAACGATCCAACTTCTAAAGCTGGTCGCCGTTCTGTAATTCTAAAAGGTATGAACCTTGACGAATTAACAGCAGCTGAATTCGACGCTGAAGGCAAATACATTGAACAAGAACACAACTTCACCTACGAAGGTGTTAAATACGTTCAACACTTTAATGAATTAGACGGGATGCAAGCCTAGTGCTTGCTCCCTTTTTTTAGGAGGTTTTTATAATGGCTGAAAATTTGAGCGCATTCCTTAAACAAAACGTTGATGTAGTCAATGAAACAGAATACGTAGCATCTAAACGTATTAAAGTGAATGGCGAGCCTGTGGCGTGGAAAATCAAAACATTGGCAACAGATGAAACTGAAAAAATGCGTAAGAAATACACTAAACGCATTACTGACCGCATCACTCGTCAATCCGAAGAACGCTTTGATGCAACAGCATACAACGAAGATGTGCTATCTAAGGCAATCACTTATCCTAATCTTTATGATGCGGAACTTCAAGATAGCTGGGGTGTTACTGAACCAGTTGAGCTTGTAAAAGCAATGCTCACACCAGGTGAATACGCTGACCTTTTGGCAGCAGTAACAGAAGCCCAAGGCTATGATGTCGGCATGGAAGATAAGGTAAAAGAAGTAAAAAACTCCTAGAATCCAATGAAACAGAAACGATGTTCGCATATTTGGCATTTGTTAAATACCATATGCGACCTTCTGTTTTTGCGGATATGGACATGAATGAAAAGGCTGTAGTAATTGCCTTTATTCAGCAACATGCCAAAGATGAGCAAGATGAAATGAATAAGGCAAAAAGGGGGTAATGAATGGCTACACTTTCTAACTATATAAGCCTCTCTACTAATATTCCTAATGCTATGAACGCAGCCGCAAACGCAACATCTAAAGCCTATCAATCCATGAACACGCTACATAATAAGATGACTGGCGTATCAAATGCTAGTGAAACGCTAAAAGCTAGCATGGGTGGAATCATGAACAGCTTTGCCGGTAACCTGTTGGCTAGTACGGTAATGAACGGTATTGGTGCTATAAAAGGTGCTATCGAATCAATTCAAGATACTGCTACTGAATGGGCACAGGTTCAAGCTCGCCTTAAATTGGTAGCCGGAAGCCAGGAAAATGCTATTTACCTAAATAAGCAGATATTTGAATCCGCACAGCGTGCAAGAGGCGGATATTTAGAAATGGCTGACGCCGTAATCCAAGTATCCCAATCCGCACACGACGCGTTCCCGGACCCAAGAAAAGCTGTAGAGTTCATGGAAGGTATTCAAAAAGTATTCGCTATCGGCGGTGCATCGAAAGAAGCACAAAAGAACGCTATGCTTCAGTTAACGCAAGGTTTAGCAAGCGGACAATTACAAGGTGACGAATTCCGGTCCATTGCTGAAAACGCGCCTATGATTGAAAACATCATTGCTAAATCAATGGGTGTATCCCGTGGCGAACTTAAGAAGCTAGCTTCGGAAGGCAAGATTACTGCTGAAGTCATCAAAAACGCTATTATGAATAACTTGCCTGAGATTGAAAAGCAGTTTGAGTCACTTCCTAAAACATGGGGCGATCATATGCAGTCGATTAAGAATAAAGCTATTCGGGCGTTTGAGCCTGTGTTCCAGAGAATATCCGACCTTGCTAATAGCGAGGGCGTCCGTGAGTTAGTGGATAACGTAACAGGGGCTATTCAAACGGTAGCACCGGTATTCTATTGGCTCGTAGGTGTTATCGGCGAAACGATTAATACTGCAGTATGGGCATTTAACACGTTATCTAACTTTGTTAGACAGCACTCGTCTATTATGTATACAGCAATGATAATACTGGGTGGCGTTATGGCGTTTTATGCAATCCAAGCCGGTATAGCAGCCGGAAGAACGATTCTCGCTGCAGGGGCTATGGCGATTAAGGCCGTGGCAGATTGGGCGGAAACTGCTGCCCTTTTAGCAATGATTGTAGCTCAAGAGGGATTGAACGCCGCATTATATGCGTGTCCGTTAACATGGGTAATCGGCTTGATTGTTGCAGTTATAGTCATAATCTACTTAGCTGTAGAAGCTATTAACTATTTCTGTGATGCGAATATTAGCGTACTAGGAATCGTAGTTGGTGCTTTTTGGGCGTTCGGTTCCGCTATTTTCAATGTGTTCGCATTAGGATGGAACATTATCGCAGCATTTGTTAATTTCTTGGCCAACGTATTTAAAGACCCATTACATGCAGTCGCTAACTTGTTTATCGATATATGGAATGGTATTTGGCAATTCGTAAAAGCCAGGATTAACGATATTATCGATGCGATTAATAAAATCCCAGGTGTAAATATCGATAAAGTAGGTGGGTCTACTGGTGTAATAGAACGATTCGAGATTGCCGGCGGTGAAACCACTGTCATGGGTAAGATGGATTATTCTAGCGTTACAGGGGCTTTCGGTGAAGGCTATAACATTGGGGCTAACCTTAGTCTTGGTGATTTAATGCCTAACATGCCTGGTGTTAAAACTCCTCAAGAGTTTGACGCTAGCAAAATTACTCCTGGTGCTGATCATGATGCGGCCGATAAGACTAAGAAAAACACAGGTAAGACTGCTAAAAACACAGGCAAGATTGCCAAGTCTATCGACATGACAAATGAGGAAATCAAGGCACTCCGTGAAAGCGCTATCGATAAGTCCTTGAAGAGATGGCAAGATGCCAATGTAATTCACATCCAAATGAATAACGATGTGGAAATCAATAACGGCACTGACCTAGATGGCTTTACAAGTCAAATCTCGAAAGGCTTGAAAGATGCATTTGCAATTCAAAGGGAGGGAATCTAAATGTATTACTTCTATATGGGGACGATGCAGATACCGATTCCCCCTAAAGAATTAACCACTACTATCAATGGCAAGAACGAAACAATGGAGCTATTAGGGAAAGGCGAAGTTAACGTTATTAAACCTGCAGGGCTTACTGACATTGCTTTTAAATTCTTATTGCCTAACTCCGATTATCCATTTAATGAGTCCTTGCTCTTTAAGTCTAAGAAGGCTAAGTACTACATCGATGAACTCGAAAAGCTTAAAACTACAAAGACAATCTTCCAGTTTATCGTAGTTCGAATGAAACCAGGCGGACAGATGCTAGCCATGACTAACATGAAGTGTACGCTCGAAAACTACGTCATAGAAGAAGATGCAGATAACGGCTTTGACTCATATGCTAGTGTTACCTTGAAGCAGTGGAAGCCTTGGGGTGCTAAACGGATTGAAGTGAAGACCGACAAAGACGGAACTGCAAAAGGTAGCGTTAAGTCGGATAGACCAACAGATGGTAAGGCAGTAGCATCTACTGCTAAAGTATCCAAAGGGCAGACTTTACAGCAAATCGTTAAGAAGCAACTAGGCAATACGGATAACCTATTCCAAATTGCTGCCCTTAACAAAATCGCTGTGCCCGCTATCTTGGGAGTTGGCCAAGTAGTCCAGCTTAAACGTGAGGGTAATAACGAATGGCTATAGATGAAAAGAAAACAGTCGAAAAATCTCAAATCAATGGCACTATCATTCCGTTACCCATGCCTACTCAACTTCACTATGAGTTGACCATCAGAAATAAAAGCACTGGTGATTTGTGGCTCATAGAACCTGAAGACGGCGTACAAATTACGAGAGCAGTTGATTGCGTTCCAAGTAAGATGACTTTCAAAGTGCCTAAAGACCCTAACCTCAGTTTTGAAGAAGGTGATACCGCCAAGTTCACTTTAAACGGAGGGGCGGTATTCTTTGGGTACGTCTTTGAGAAACAACGAGACGGTAAGAATTCTATTTCGGTTACTTGCTATGATCAGATACGTTATCTCAAGAACAAAGACTGCTATGTTATCGGGGCTATGACGGCGACAGAGTTCATCAAAATGGTAGCCGATGACTTTGGATTGAAATGTGGTTATATGGACGATACCGTGTGGAAAACTCCGGAGAAACCGCAAACCATATTCAAAGATAAGTCACTGCAAGAAATGATATGCCAACTGCTCGATAAAACGGCTATATACACGCCTAATCATGCGTTCTACCATTTGTACGATGATGCGGGCGAGTTACGGCTAGCATCATTTGAGACTATGAAGACAGATATTTACATTGATGATGAGTGCATGGAAGATGTGCAATACACAACTTCCATAGACAAGGAAACATACAACTATGTAAAAATCGTCCGCACAGTTCCAAATGGCGCATCAAGTAAGTTGGAGAACACTTTTATAGCTAAAGACGATAAGAACATCGAGAAATGGGGTAGATTACAGTATCTGCTCATTCCTAAAGAGAAGGACGTCAACGCAGTAGCGCAAGCCAAGGCAATCATGGCCCACAAAAATAAGAAAAGCCGTGAGATTAAGTTGAAAAATGTCATTGGCGATGTGCGTGTGCGCGGTGGATCCTTGGTGTACATCAATCGAAACTTTGGCGATATGATTGTTAACAATTATATGATGGTAACATCTGTTACTCATACGTTTAAAACAGGATTTCATGGAATGGATTTAGATTTACGATACGTTGATAATGACGCAGCTTATGAAGTTGCAAAAGACGAAGATGCAGAAGCGGTTAAGAAGATTGAAGCTGCTAAGAAAACCAAAGGTACTGCAGTCACTACTGGGGCAGGCGGTACGGCAGGTCAAGTCGATACCGCATTCAGCGCCAATGACGGCCGAGTATCTCAATACGGCAGTCAAGGCTGTGCTGACACAGTATGCGCTACTGGGTCTTGGTACAATTCTGATTTGAAAGATGAGTACAACAAAGGCACGGCAAGAGTTGATACGCTTCGCCAAAATCTCGAGGCTAAAGGTTATACAACGGAACAATTCAACGGATACGCTAATAAAGGCGATTTGTTGATTTATGGTGATGATGAACACGTTGTTATTGCAGATGGTGCAGGCGGATGCTTCGGCAACTCTTCTAAACGTGGCTATGCTATGAAATATGGTAACGCAAATTATGCATGGCATAACGGTGAAGCACCAGCCAAGATTATTCGAATGGGGGCTCAATAATGGATAGTGAGTACATGAAAATCGTTAACACGATTAAAGAAATAGCGAGCACCGTTATATCGAATGGCGAACCTATGGAAGTAGTCGTTGGCGAAGTTGTCAGTGTGTCACCGCTCGCTATTAAAATTGACCCTAAACTAACCGTGCCTGAAGAGAATATTATTCTTACCAAAAACACCTGTGAATGGACTATGGAGATGAGCGTTGATCATGTTACAGAAAACAGAGCAGGTGGTGGCGGTATGGCTGAATACGCAAGCCATAACCATGAGTACAAAGGGCGTAAGAAATATCTTGTTCATAACCAATTAGTCATGGGCGATAAGGTCATTATGTTGAAGGAAACCGGCGGACAGCGGTACATAGCATTAGACCGTTGGTATAACCCAAACAGGGGGTGCACGACTAAGTAATGGCAGATAATTTACTATTACCAAAACAAAATAACGATGCACTTATTCCTGACACAGTGAATTACATTGAACCGTCGCATACGTATGATGTCGATTTTAGAACGGATAGCCAAATTAGGGGCTATGCGGATAAGTTGCGAGCTATGGAGCAAGCAATTTATAAAATCATAAACACGGAGCGATACCAATATATTATTTACAGTTGGAATTACGGCATCGAACTACAAGACTTATTCGGTCAGCCAATTCCGTATGTGTACGCTGAGTTACAGCGACGCATAGAAGAGGCTTTACTGAATGACGATAGAATAACTAAAGTATACAACTTTGACTTTAGCCACGAAGGTGGTGACGTCATGGTTGAGTTTGATGTAGATACCATCTATGGTACGCTACAAAAAATCAAGAAAGGGGTGAAAGGTATTGTATGAGCATATGACGGCCAATCGGATTGAAAAACGAATGCTCGATAGAGTTAAAGATGAATTCGATCGGCGCGAAGGTAGTGTTATATACGATGCTACAGCTCCAGCAAGTGTAGAGTTCGCAGAGCTCTACATCCTAGCAGATGTTATTTTGAAACAAGCGTTTGCAACTACGGCAGACCGTGAGTTCTTAATACTTCGGGCAGCAGAATTTAATATTTACCCAGAACCGGCCACGCAAGGCGAATTTGAAGCCCAGTTCAATATGGAAGTGCCGATTGGTTCACGGTTTAATTACAATGAATATAACTTTGTTGTAACGGAGATAATCGACGACACGGAACATAAGTACAAACTCAAATGCGAACAGTACGGGCGCACTCCTAATGCGACTACAGGTGATATTACGCCAATACAAGGTATTAATGGCCTTACCTCTGCTAAGATATTGAAAAATATCACGCCTGGTGAAGATGAAGAAGACACAGAAGTATTTAGAAAACGATACTTTGATGCTTTGAAATCAAAAGCTTATGGCGGTAATGGTGCTGATTACAAGGAAAAGGTATTAGCTATCCCTGGTGTAGGTGGTGTTAAAGTATACCGCTGTTGGAATGGTGGCGGTACAGTTAAGTTAGTCGTCTTAAATAGCGACTATAAGCCCGCAGCGGATGAACTAATTAAGGAAGTAGAGAACGTTATAGACCCTGCACCGAAAGGCAAAGGCTATGGGCTTGCTCCTATTGGTCATACTGTAACAATCGAAAAGGCTGAACCTGTAACTGTCAACTACAGAATTGAAGTAACTATGATGAGCGGTCACACAATTAACGAAATTCAAACCCTTGCAGAAAACGCTATCAAGCAACGATTACTTATTCGTGCTAAAGAATGGTGTAATCAAGATGAGAAGGATCATGTTATTCTTAGGTCTAGCCTGGTAACAGCTTTGATGGTTGAACTTCCTAACGTTCTTGATGTGGGTAGAATTACCGTAAATGGTGCCGCTATATCAAAACTAGAATTAAAGGATAATCAAATCCCAGTATTAGGGACGATTACTTTGGTGGCAGTATGATTACAGATTTCGGTATTTTTAAGCGAGATATTGATATCTCACAATTCGCCGTTCCGTTAACTCGAGATTCTCGGGATATCCAAGAAGTATATCGAGTGGAATCGGCTGAATTGCAACTACTATGGGATATCATGCTAGATATCTTTAAGGAAGAATACATCTATACCGCATCAGATTACGGGCTTGAAGCATGGGAACAAATATTAGGCATCAATCCTCCGGATTTAACGGATACAGAAGGACGCAGAAGTGAAATACTATCGGTATTAATCGGACAGCGTCCTTTTACTATGCCTAAAGTACAAGAAATGCTTAATTTTAAGTTCGGTAATCACGTAGTAGAGCACTCTGTTGTATCTGATAGGTATGAGTACTGGCTAGACGTAGTAGATGGCTTTGAGACTCAATTAAACAATATTATTGATTATGTCGAGCCTTTAATTCCTAAGAACTTAATCATCAAAACTAAAAGTACTACAAACCTTAACGGCGAAATATACATCGGCGCTATCTCTGATGTATATGAATCCTTCCATGTCGGAGCGGCATTAGATAAGTTTGACTTCAAAGTAGGCTCTGACATTAATATAGGCATGAGCTTCGACGTATTAGAAACAATTAAAGTATAAGGAGAACACATGGCTTCTATTTATCCAAACACACGATTAACCAATTATGGCCGTGAGTTAATTGCAAGATCACAAGCAACAGGTAAGAAGTTGCAGTACATTAAATTAGTAACTGGGGACGGCCAGCTCGATAATCAAAATATCGATACCATGACCTCTGTAATAGCTCCAAAATTGGAGTGTCCGTTTACCTCTAATGGTGAATTCGTAGGGGACGGTCAATTTAGAATTGAATTTGCGGTAGGCAATAGTACGGTAACTAATGGATTCTTTGCTAGGGAATTAGGCGTATATGCTAATTTAGAAGGCGAATCTGATTCCGCTGCTAGATTAATTGCATATAGTAATGGCGGTAACTACGCATCCTATATTCCGTCTAAGGAGACACCGATTAATTCTAAAGTATTCTCCTTAGATGTTGTAATTGGCAACTCCACGAATGTAACAGTTAAAAAGATTGATGCGGCATATCTTACGAGAGGTGCATTAGAGGCCCATAGCCGTGATACAAGTGCGCACGCTCCTATCACAGACCAAATTAAAGCAATCCTCGGCAGTGCTAACTGGGAAGACTCTCCGGCGAGTACGCTTGTTACAATTAAAAACTTATTAGGACAAGGCGCCATCGTAGCATCTAAACTCGATGCAAACGCTGGTTTCGTAAAGTTTGCTAATGGTTTCACTATCCAGTGGGGAATTGGTGGCCAAGATAACGTAACTAAGACAGAGGTACGATTCCCTATCAAATTCACAACGCTATTTATGGCCAACGCCATTGACGCGTACTGGTCAGGCTCTGATACGCCTAGATACTTTGCTAATTCCGTGTCTGAAAGCAACTCCACTAAGGCCGTATTCTCGGCAAGCGATAGATACGCTGCTTCTTATTATTGGTTTGCTCTAGGGATTATCTAGTTACCTATGATAATGAACATAATCTGATCACCGACACCTTGTTGTCCTCTGTAGTCACTATCCTTATATGTTAGCTGATTTCTAGAAGTAGATAGAATGATTTCAGAAAATGAATAATCACCGTTATATCTTGCGGTAGAAACGGCGATAGTCTTGTTGCTGAACTCTACCGGGTAGCGCACAGTCCAAGGCTTGGGTTGATTATAAGCATTAAACAATACCCACTGGATATTAATTCTTCCCCACGCACAGCCACGTGAAGTTACCAGCGTTACCTCTATTCGCTAAGAAGCGAATAGTCGTTCTATTTCCGCTTGTGGAATAACCACTATTCCAAGATACAAAGAATTCATCACCTTTAGTTGTTGTCGTGCTTGCGGAGTCGTCGGTACATAATGCGACCAATACGTTACACGCAATAGGTAACGTTACATCACAATAAGTATTTTGGTTATTAAACCAAGTTAAGCCCCACTGGGGAGTTATTTTAATAATTCTATCGTTTTACGTAATTCACGAATGGTTTTGTGTGTATACACCCTGGTAGTGATATCGCCTTGTTTATGGCCTAGTAAGGAGCGTAACGTGTTAGGTGGCGCAACCGCATCAAGTAAACTGGCGAATGTGTGCCTGGTATCGTGGATAGTGTGCTTGCAGTTAAGCTGCTTCATAATATCCTGAAAATGCTTACGGAATGATGTGTAGCTGATAGTGAATAGGTAATCGCTAGTATGTAGTTGCTCTATTATAGGCATGATGCGGTGATGAATGGGAATGATACGACCTTCACCGGCTTTTGTTTTAGCGTGTCTCACAATAAGGTATGATGATCGTCTATTGATATCCTGCCTACGTAAATTAAGTAGCTCACCGATGCGTAGTCCGGTGTAAAGCAGTATTAAAATCATACGGGAATAAGGAGTATCTATTGCCCATAATTTGTTGATTTGTTGGCGTGTAAATACTTTTCTCCTAATCGTTGGTATATTAGGGCCTAGGGTTAAGTGTATGGCGTAATTAGTGATAGGGTAATCCTTAATGATTGCGTAATTAAATAATTGATTAAGTAGTGTACGGACTTTCTTACAAGATGAGTAGGAAAGTCCTTTTACGTGCATGGATTTAATCACATTTTGAAGGTGCTGAAAATGAATATCCGTGATAGGCATATCCGCTATGTTGGATATGTGTTTAAAAGCAATATGATACGACTTAACAGCGCTCTCAGAAATAGACTGTGAGTGAATAGGCAACCACTCGTTAAATAGTTGCCTTAATGTAATGGTATTGCGTTGTCTACGTTTTAGCATAACAGCGTAACGGCGCATAATTTCACCTCCGAAAGGATACGACTATGAATCAATATGTATTTGTGTTAAACGAAATGGGCGAACGAATTACGTCCTATGTTGATAATACAGTAACGCAAGAGCAGTTGTTAGCAACTGCAAAACAAGAATGGCCAGATGCAGCAGATTATATTTACTCTGCAGATGGTGATAGCATGCTAGATGAATTTATGAAAGGTAAATTCTATATAGACGGCAAATTCGTTGCGCCTGATCCGTATGTTCCTACAAAGGAAGATAAGATTAACGCGATTAAATATGAATACGAGCCCCGCTTCAAGTCCTTAGAAGAGGCTCAGCGCAGATTGTTATTAATGGGAAAACCTACTGCAGCTATTAGCGCGCAGTATATTAAATTGAATAACGAAATGGTAACACGTATTAAGGAGGTACAATAATATGCCTAAATATATCGGAGAAAGTAAAGTACCTGTTATGGAATTCTGTGAGTACTGCTGGGAAGTGCTTAACGAAGACGGAACATGCCCAACAGAGGGCTGTGTCCATAATGATTTAATGGACGAGGTAATCAAAGATGAAACTTCCGGTACTACACAACCTTAATGCAATTAAAGGTGAAGCAATTTCTATTAATATCGGCTATAACAACCTTGTTGATGAGGGCAGCTTGTTTGCATGTGTGCGTAAATATCCTGATAGTGAAGAATATAAGGTGAAGTTTAGTATCGATGTATCTACCGATAATTTAGAGGATGATGAGCTTTGTAAAATCACTCTATCCTTAGATACTGGAACTCTAGATGTAGGTAAATACCAATGGGATTTATTCTTATGGAGTGGAGATCACCCTATTAAATGTCTAGTTAAAGGGCAACTTAATATAAATCAAGGTATTAGTAATAGGGGGAAATAATGAACGATGTAAATATTCACATTAGCGAAGATAACGAACAAATTAAAATTAAAGACAATACTCAAATCATTAAACTACAAGGGCCAAAAGGCGACCCTGGACCACCTGGTGAACAAGGACTGCCTGGAGTTCAAGGACCACCTGGTCCTCCAGGTCCTCCAGGTGAACCTGGTAAAAATGGCGTTGATGGTGTAAACGGCGAGCGAGGTATTCAAGGGCCACCAGGACCTCCTGGTAAAGACGGAATTAACGGAGCGAAAGGTGAACAAGGCTTGCAAGGCCCTCCTGGACCTCCAGGAAGAGACGGAACTAAAGGTGAACAAGGAATTCCTGGACCACCTGGACCAAAAGGGGAACCATTTAAATATTCCGATTTTACTGCGGAACAATTAGCATTACTTAAAGGCCCTAAAGGCGATAAAGGTGAACCAGGTCCTCCTGGTACTGGTGCTAATGTAGATTTATCAGCGTATGCAACTAAACAAGAAGCCGATAACCTGTATCTAAAAAAAGTAGATATAAGAAATTACCTTACTATGCTAGGCGACGTTAGATACGCATATAAAACAGAGTTAACTAGTTATTTACTAAAAACCGATGCTGAAACCAAATATAGCAAAAAGACTGAATTAGATAACTATGTTAAAAAATCTGAAATTAATCAGTATACTTCAGCATCTAATGTACAACTTACTCCAGAACAGCTTGAGAAATTAAGAGGGCCACAAGGCCCTAAAGGTGAGCCATTTAGATATAGCGACTTTACACAGGACCAACTTAACGCACTTAAAGGGCCAAAGGGTGATAAAGGCGAGCCATTCAAATATTCTGATTTTACGGCGGAACAATTACTGGCATTAAAAGGACCTAAAGGAGACCCTGGAAGCGGTGGTGGACAAGTAACTTCACAACCAATCGAAATATATGAAGTGGTTTGGGGTAATGCTAAGGCTGGAGCATATGGTGCGGATAGAGGATATTTAGCGTTTGACCCCTTAACTGGTTGGGGGTACTTGCATTTTGATTTTATATTGACTAACCCTTCTGGCAATGGGGGTATGGTTGCACAGCTCCCACCAAATGCACCAGTCGCAGTACGACTAATAGAAAAAAGCGTTAATGTAAATAACAATAGTGTTTATGTTGAGAAAAACAGCCGTATAATTAAAGCCTGGGGTGTACCAGCGAACGCTCGGTATATTATTGATATTATTGGTTTTTGGAGAAAGGGGTAACAGATGTGGACTTGGCAATTTGAGTTGAATGACATATTAACCACCCTTACAATTGTAGGGGTGGTTGCAGGTGCAGGATATAGATTGTTGATTATTCCGTTGTTACAACAATTAGACTCACAACGGATGCAAGACAATCTTATTTTTCAAGAGAAATGGGGTGTACTAACTGATACTCTAAAAGACTTGAAAGATGAAATTAAATTATCACGTGCAGAGCGTATTAAAGCGGAAAGTAAGCAAGTATTACTATCTGCAAAAGTTGAAGCCTTAGAAGTACGTGTTGATGATATAAAGGAAGAACTTCATGAACATACCGCCAAATCTCATCAATACAATTAAAAAATCATATCAATCTGTGAGGGTGGCTAATATCCACCCTACAGGTGTTTTGGCTACAAGGGTACTAGTATTAGTTATGCTAGTACCTATTTTATTGGTGATTACTCAATATATAATGGCTTTTATTAGTGGTTATGTATCAGACGAAGCTAATAAATTGATTAACGTAGGCATCAATATTATTGACCACATATTCATACCTAGTGTCTTAATGGCTGTTGTAGGGTTCTTGGGTCTTTGGCTAGACCAAAATAACAATGGTATTCCTGATAAATTAGAAGAGGAGGATAAACGATGAAAGTATTTATTAATCCAGGACATGATATTAACTTAGACAGTGGTGCAGTCAATCCTGTGTATGGTACTCGTGAATGTGATGTAGCACGTGATGCAGGCAAGATGTTAGCACGCTATCTTGAAACCGCAGGTTGTGAAGTGCGTACTCTTCAAGATGATGATTTAGGTCTAGTTTGTTCTGAATCTGATTCTTGGGGAGCTGATATCTTTGTATCGCTTCATTGTAATGCATTTAACACGGAAGCTCGAGGAACTGAAACACTGTATAAGTCCTTTAATGGGCAACGCCTAGCAAACGACATTCAAAGTCAAATTATCCGAAGCATTAATACAGTTGATCGTGGTGTTAAGAAACGCGACGACCTTTGGGTACTAAATGGTACGGATGCAACTGCAGTATTAGTTGAAATGGCATTCATTGATAACGAAGAAGATCATGCTATGTTATCTAACGACCTTGATACTATCGTTCGCGCTATTGCTAGGGGGATTACTGACTACGCAGGAGGGGTATGATGTATGACAAAATCAAAATTTTACTTAATAGCCTTAGTTACCGCCATGCTGTTATCGGTGGTATTGTGCTCCTCTCTGTCTTTTGCTGCTGGTACATCTTCCACGAGCCAAGCGGAGCCAACAATCACGATTCCCTTAACACAGTGGAACGAATTGAAAAGCAACAACGAGAAAGCCTTAAGCTTAATCGAGACATCCAGTCTTCCATTGACCGAAGCGCAGAGCTTAGTCATGAAGCAAAGGGAAGAGTTGAACGAAGCACACAATACAATATCGACATTGGAAACCGAATTAATGAAAGCCAAAATGCTATCCATGAAGCAAGAGGTTACCTTGAACGAAATGTCGAGCTCTTTGACCGAATTGAAAGGGCAAATAGAGAACGACAAACGAACAATCAAACGACTACGGATACAGCGCAACCTATCTCAGATGGTGGGAGCGGGAGCAGTAATCGGAGTAGTGATTCATCGGTAAAGAGGTGATCCATACATCTCCATAGCCTTGCGAGGGTGGACGTAAGGCAAGCCCCAGGTAAATACTACCTGGGGCTTTTTGTGTTTGACATCATTTTGACATCATTTTATTAAAAAATATGTAGAAATATAGGTAAATAAGAAAGTATAAAAGGCAGTAAAATACTGTGTTTATAGGGCTTGTCAGTGGTGTATAAGTAAACTCTTAATCAGGGTGTCCAGGGTTCGAACCCCTGGTGGTCCACCAAAATAACCCGCACAGTAGTGCGGGTTTTTCTTTTGACATCATTTTTATCAGGGTACCTTTTGACATCATTTTGACATCAATTAGAATATGTTTGAAATCTTTTCTACTACGTCGGCTTCCATAATTGGAGTTACATGAGAGTAGGTATCCATCGTTTGCTGATACGAGGAATGGCCAAGCCGCATTTGTACGACTTTAAAGTTTACGCCTGCTTCTAATAATAGGGTAGCGTGTGTATGACGAGTATCGTGCATCGTAAAGTCAGGTCTACCGATTGCGGTGGCCAACTTTTTACATTTTAAAGAAACCTTAGCCGGATCACGAGGACTTCCAAACTTACCTGGGAACACGAGATTATTATTTCTCCAGTTCGTTGCTTTTAGACGTCGTTTATCGACGCATGTGCGAAGTTTTAGGAGCTCTGCGATAGTTTTATCGTCGAGTGATATAGAACGCCTAGACGAGCTGTTTTTAGTCGTTTTTGAGATAGTCGTGACTTCATTGATACGTAAAACTGTCTGATTGACGGTTAGCGTCTTTTGCTTTAAGTTGACATCATCCCAGGTTAAACCGAGTATCTCGCTACGGCGTAAACCTGTAGTAAATGCTAGCTTAAATAAAGCGTGCCATTCGACATCATCGATTTGTTCAAGGAAGGTTTCAACCTCTTCTTTAGATAGTGTTACCATTTCACGTTTACGCTCTTGTTTAGGCTTTTTAACTAATGTGGCCACGTTCTTCGAGAGTATCTCATCCATGACGGCCTGCTTTAGTATAGCTCTTAGAACGGTTAGCGTGTAACTGATAGTCCGAGCTGATAAATGACTCATGCTATCCATAAGTGCTCTTACGTTTAATGCTGACAGCTCGACCAATCGTATCGAGCCTATGAAAGGCACAATATAGGTTTTAATAATATATTGGTAAGAGGAGAGGGTATTCTGTGAAACCGTATCCGTTTTTAGTCGGATCCAATACTCGCACCAGCGCTCGATTGTAATCGTGTTATCGTAGTTAGCACATTGCGCTAGTGATTCAACGTAAGCATCACGTTCGGCAATAGCGGCTTTCTTGGTAGTGCCATAAAAGTATTTACGCTTACCGTTTATCATCTTTGACACTTGATAGCGTCCGTCCTCTCGTTTTTTAGCCATAAAAATAACCTCCTCGGCTTAAATTTGGGTATAAGAAATAAGCCTTAGAGGTTTTATGTGATATAATGATATTGGAGTAAAAATGAAATACCTCTAAGGTATGTAGTTTTTAGTGGCCCTCACTGCGGTGAGGGCTTATTTTTTTACCTAAAAGACAGAATCTAGTACATTGTCATACCAGTGCTTTTTCTTTTTAGGCTGCTCTTGCTGCACTTCTTCAGAAGACGTTTGGTGTATCTCGTTAGAGGCTTGCCATTTTGCCAGTGCGTTTTTAGTACCTTCGTCGACTTTGCGTAAATCGTCCGCCTGCTCTTTTGTCATGCTGATAGTACGTTCAAGATATTCCTGTTCGTCTAGTAATTCCGTGCTCCCGTCATCGTAATGCACTAGTACCTTTGGGCCGTCTAAGGCCTTAAATTCATCGTGAGATACTTCGGTTCTAGCGAATCCTGTAACTGTAACTAAGGCAAGCATAGTAGTAATTAATAAAGTCTTTTTCATGTTAACATCTCCCTTTTTATAATCCCTTATAATACTGATACATAATGGTGGTAGAAATCTATATTCTCCAATTCGGCATCATCAATACAAGTTCGACGGACCATTTGCTCTACTAGATTAACATGTTGGTCTAAATAAAAGTCGTCATTAATAATATGCATCAGTTCGTGCTTAATTTCCTCCCTCATGCGATCATGAGGGAGGTTTTTATTTATATAGATATTGTGAGTATCTATATCATCACATTCCTCTGACACAGCATTGGCATGTGGCAAGTCGCAGTAAATCAAATTTACAACCAATCTAACACTCTCCCTTGTGTATTATTTGTTTTTTAATTTTAAAAGCTCTATATATTCGACTGCTTTTTCTAAGTCCTCCTTACTTATATCTTTAGCGGCAGAGAAGAGCATACGAGCCCCTGGGCGAGTGCGTAGGTACTCGGCGAACTCAGCGGCTTCAGGGTCTGTGTAGTAGCCTTCGGTATGTTTTTCAACCAGTTCAGATTTAGGGACGCCAAAATAGTTTGCCAATAACTCAATTTTATCGATTCTAGGATAGGTATTTCCCTTTACCCAATCGGTAAACGTAGTATACTTTAGTCCTAAATCAGCGCATATTTTATTGCGATCAATTCCGCGACTATCCATTAGTCGTTGAATATTCTCGGCCATAATAGCCTTGTTACCTAAATCACTCATAAGAACCTCTCAAAATACGGAATATATTAATTAATACACCTATATATTACGATATTTTCGTAATAAAATCAATATTTTACGGAAATTTTACAATAGTTTAAGTTTGGTTTATGGACATTACGGATAAACCGTAGTAGAATGATGACTGTAAACAAGATGTGAGTATCGAGAAAGGAGGTAGCTTATGAAGTATACATTAAAGATGTTAAGGGCTTCAAAAAACTGGTCTCAACTTACGGCATCTAAAGCGATTGGAGTGTCTGTTGATACTTGGGGAAATTGGGAGCGCAAACGCTCTTTCCCTGATGTTCCTCACATAAAAAAGATACAAGAAGTATTTGGTGTATCGTATGACGACATTATTTTTTTATAGTTAATTACGGTTAAACCGTTACGGAGGATAGATTATGAAAGAATTCGTAATCAGAATGTTCGGCGAATCCATTACGGAACGCATGAACGAGTTAGGCATGACTAAGACGGCACTGATCAAACAAGCTGAAATCTCGATGGATACGTTAAACCGAGCTATCAAAGGTAAGTCAGTGCAAATGTCGACAGTCGTTGGTATCTGCTATGCGTTGTGTGTCGATGATAACGAAAGTCACGACTTTTGGGAAACCGATTACTACATCCCTAAATTAGATAGGAGGTAGCTATGAATAAAAAACAATTATTAGAACTAGCTAGTTGTTGTTTATGGATTTTAGCACTGGGCTTGTCCGCAGGTATAAGTTTATTCGTGATGTTATCCCTGGTGCTTCTAGCATTCTAGGAGGTGCCTATGAATAAGATGTGCATCACAGTAGCGGAAGCTGCGGAGCTTGCTAGCGTACCACAAGCCGTTATCCGAGAATGGGCGCAAGATTTTGATTTCCCGTCCATGAAAATCGGTAAGCGTGGGGGTAAACGCCTTATCCACGTCGATTCGTTTAATGCTTGGCTTGCTAAACGATGCCAGGCACGAATAGGAGAGTAGACATGATGAAAGTAGTTTATGTGCTTCGCATTATTGCAGCCATATTAGTAGTAGGAACTGTCGGTTCTATCGAAATAGACCGCATTGATTTATGGACTGGTATGTGCCAGGGGTTACTAGGTATCACTCTTTGGTTACTCACTGGATACTGGATTGAGGAGTTAAAAGAGTATGAACGATAAACGATGCTCCTTCTGTAATAAAAGGATTAAAAGTCCTTACACAAATTGGTCGTACCTGACAGGTAAGCCCCGTATAGTGTGCGATAACTGCAAAGACATACATCCGTGTGTAAATAGAATAACACGTTTATCCAAACGTGCCTAGTGAAAGGAGGTGAGAACATTGCGAGACTGTACAACGTGCCCTAATAGAGATTACTGCATTCCTGATGAGTGCGAGCACCTGGGCACAAAAAAAAGCACCCCAAAGCACGGCAATGCTAAAGGGCGCATAGAAAAATATCCATTTAAAGTATATCACATAGTTAAACCGAAAGGGAATAGAACAATGATCGAGTTAAAAATCACAGTAGATAAAGCAGTTGAATTAGAACAAGAAGTGAAAGACCTATACCAATCCATCGTAGGCGCTCCAGTTAAAGAAGAAACACCAGCTAAGAAGGAAGCTCCTGAACCAGTTAAAGAAGAAGCTCCTGAACCTGTTAAAGAAGCACCAGCCCCTGAGGAAGAACCCGCGCCTACAGTAGAACCTGAAAAAGAAGTACCAAGCCTTGAAGCAACTCGTGAAGCAGTGAAAGACGTAATGGCAAAAGCTACTGATAAAACGAAAGCTAAAGGCGAATTCAAAGCCTTCTTAGATAGTATCGGCGCTGAAAAGGTAACATCTGCTACCGATGAACAACGTATTCAAATTATGGAATGGGTGAATAGCCGTGGCTAAGAAACACGCTTTACTAGGCGCTTCAAGTAGTGCCAGGTGGCTAGTATGTACTCCTTCAGCAAGACTAGAAGCGATGTTCCCTGATGAACAATCTCCGTATGCTGCGGAAGGTACTGTAGCACATGACCTGGCAGAAGCAATTCTTCTGCATAAGCTTGAAGGTAAAAAAGCCCCTAGGCTAGACGACTACTCCGCTGAAATGATAGAAGCCGTCAACCGGTATGTCGACATTTGCGAAGAAAAGGTAAACGAAGCTCGTGCTCGTTCCTCTGATGCGGAAGCCATGATTGAAGCACGGCTCGACTTCTCTAGATGGGTACCGGAAGGCTTCGGCACCGGTGACATGGTAATCGTAGCCGATGGCATCCTGGAAGTGATTGACTTGAAGTATGGCAAAGGTGTTCCTGTTAGTGCCGTCGAAAACACACAAATGCGACTCTACGCATTAGGTGCTTACGACGTTAACGAATACTTGTATGACATCAAAACAGTTCGCATGACGATCGTTCAGCCGAGACTCGATAGTGTGTCTACCGATGAACTGGCACTCGAAGAATTACTAGATTGGGGCGAAGATATCAAACCTATTGCACAACGTGCCTGGGAAGGTATCGGCGAATGTACACCTTGCGATTACTGTAACTTCTGTAAAGCACGGCACACCTGCCGAGCATTGGCAGATACTTGCCTTGCTACATTCTACAAGAATGGCGGTAAGCTCAATCAATTACTCACTGACAGCGAAGTATCCGACATTCTAGCGATGAAAGACTTAATCACAAAGTGGATTAAAGGTGTTTACGACTTTGCATATGAGAAGGCATTATCGGGTGAAAAGCAATGGCCTGGATATAAATTAGTGGAAGGTACATCAAGACGTACAATTACGGATCCAGAAGCTGCAGCTAAAACATTACTCGATAACGGCTACAAAGAAGAGGACATCTTCAAACCACGTGAACTCGAAGGTATCACGAACTTACAAAAGGTACTTGGCAAAAAGGGCGTTGCCGAATACCTAGAATCCTATATCGATAAACCGGAGGGCAAGCCTACGCTTGTACCTGAAAGCGATAAACGCCCTGCAATTAATACAGTTGAAACAATGATGAATGAATTTGAAGATGAGGTATAAGAGATGAATAAAACTTTAACAACAGCACTAGCAATTTCCGCGTTAGCAGTAAACGTAGTTGGCGCAACTAGTAATAACACAGTAGGCGGTACAGATAATACTATCTCCGCAACTTCTACAAGCTCCGCAGTATGGGGCTTCCAAAACAACATCGACGCTAATAATGCGTTAGCGTTCGGTACAAATAATACTGTAACTGGTGAAAATGGCTTCGCAGGTGGTAATAACGCTACTGCAGCAGGTCGTAACTCCTTTGCCTTTGGCTCTCATGCCGAAAGCCTGGTGGAATACACAGTAGCCATCGGCAATCAAGCTCGTGTTTCTAGCTATGACAGTGTAGCTATTGGCAATGGTGCATTTGTATCCGGTGAATCTTCTGTAGTATTAGGCAGAACTAATAATGTTACAGGCGCTGATACTGTGGTTGTCGGCGCTAACAATGGCACAGTGGCTGGCGGGCAATCCGCCGTAGTCGGCTACAATAATAAAATTGGTGCAGACAAAGAGCAATTAGTGTTCGGTTCTAATTCTGAATCTAATGGTCAAGGCGCTCTTACATTTGGCACTCACGCCAAATCCTTAGCCACTGACGCCGTTGCATTTGGTAACAACACGATTGCTGACCAAGCGAATGCGGTGGCAATCGGCACTAACAGCGTTACAGATAGCGCCGTTGGCGTTGATGGTATCACAATTAATGGCACTAAGCACGTATTTGCTGGTGAACAACCAGCAAGCGTAGTGTCCTTTGGTTCTAAAGCCCGTGCTGGTGCGGGCGGAGTAACTCAATACAACCGCCAACTTACGAATGTTAGTGCTGGTCAAATCGCCGCTGATTCATTAGACGCTATCAATGGTAGCCAGCTATTCGCTGCGATTGATGAAATCGAAACTAACGCTAAACAAATTGCTAAAAACAAGCAAAACATTAAAGATGTGGCAATCGGTTTGAACATGTTAGGCGATGCAGTGAACGATCATGAACAAGCTATCGCAGGTAATACTACTGCAATCGCCAACAATACTAACCGCATCAATGGTAATACATCTGCTATCAATTCCCTTGGTCAAAAGGTAACCGCTAATACTGCGGATATTAGAAGCCTAGAACATGTGGCAGACAATCACGAAGGGCGCATTACTGATTTGGAACATCGTTCTACCAGCATGGCTAATGACATTAACAACAAAGTCAACAATCTTGGCCAACGTGTTAACAAATTAGGCGCAAGTTCCGCAGCACTTGCAGGATTACATCCACTCGATTTCAACAGAAATGACAAGGTCAGCTACGCTGTAAGTTACGGCCATTACCGTAACAGTAATGCAGTAGCGCTCGGCGTATTCGCTAGACCTAATGAACGTATCATGCTTGGCTTTGGTGCTACTTTAGGCGGTGAGAACCAATACACCGTAAACGTAGCATTCAAAACTGGTAAAGGTTCTGACTATGTAGCAGAAGCTAAAGATGCACAAAGCCGCATCAGTAAACTTGAAGCACTCGTAAACAAATTAATGACTGAAGTAGAAGCTAACAAATAATTCATTTAAAGAAGGAGACCGTAACAATGGCTAAATTAACAACTGGTATCGTAAGACTTTCCTATGCAAACATCGCTCAACCTCGTAAAAACGACGACGGCAAAGCAAAATATAGTTCCCAAATCATCATCGATAAAACAGATAAGAAAACAATCAAAGCATTTGAACGTGCTATCGAAGACCTTAAGGCTGATCCAAAAGCAGTAGCTAAGGTAGAAGGTAAAGCAGCATACCTAAAATTGAACTTACGCGATGGTGATACAGACGAAGCAGTAGCAGACCAACCTGAAACATACGCTGGTAAATTCTTCATCAATGCGAATAGCGATAAACAACCTATCGTATTCACTCGTGACAAAATCAAGATGGACCAATTCGACATCGAAGAAGAAATTTACTCCGGCGTGTACGCGCAGGTAGCGCTTTCTGTATTCGCCTACAACTTCAACGGTAAAAAAGGTGTAGGCTTTGGTCTAAATGGTGTTCGTAAAGTTAAAGATGGTGACCGCCTCGGTGGTGTTCACGTATCTGCTAGCGACTTCGGGGACGACGATTTAGGAGACCTAGACGATGACGATTTAATCTAAGGAGGCATATATGGAGCTCAGTATTGATGTGGAAACGTATTCTAACTGCCCTATTAAATATGGGGCCCAGCGATACGTTGATGATACAACATTTGAAATACTGCTCTTTGCCTACAGCTTCGATGACGAACCGGTCGAAGTAATTGATATGACAAAGGATCCACTACCTGAAAGGGTAGTGGATGCCTTATATAACAAGGAAATTACAAAGACCGCCTTTAACGCAGCATTTGAAATGCTGTGCCTAAAGAAGTACTTCCCTGATGCGGACTATACGAACTGGGAATGTACGTCGGTACTTGCCCTGTACTGTAGTTTACCTGCAAGCCTCGATAACGTGTCTAAGGCTTTGAAATTAGGAGAAGCCAAAGACTCAAGAGGTAAACGCTTAATTCAGTTTTTCTCTGTACCACGTAAGCCAACTAAGACGAATCCTAAGACACGAAATATGCCAGAGGATGCACCTGAGAAATGGGCGGAATACATTGAGTATAACCGCCAGGACGTGGTAGTAGAAAAGGCAATTCGTAAACGCTTACTTTCATTAAAGCCTCCTGCTATCGAGCATGAGTACTGGTTATTAGACCAAGATATCAACTGGCGAGGCGTGAAAGTAGATATGGAACTCGTCGATGCAGCGCTTGCTTGTAACGACGAAATCGTGGAAGAAGCTACCGAGTCATCCAAGATATTAACAGGATTAGAGAATCCGAACAGTACCATGCAACTTAAAGAGTGGCTAACGGCAAGATTGGGATATGATCTAGAAACAATGCGAAAAGACGATGTATCAAACCTCTTAGCTCAGGATATCCCCTCTGATGTTCGCAAGGTACTGCAAAATAGACAGGTGCTCGGTAACTCCTCCATCAAAAAATACTTGGCCATGAAAAACGCCGTATGCTCAGATGGTCGCATCCACGGCATGCTTCAGTTTTATGGGGCGATGCGTAGTGGACGATGGGCGGGTCGTGTAGTACAACTACAGAACCTCCCTCGTAACTACTTAGAAGATCTAGACACCGCAAGGGAAGTTCTTAAAAGTAGAGACGTAGAAATGCTAGACCTACTTTACGGAAATCCTGGCGACGTGATTAAGCAACTTATCCGTACCGCTTTAGTAGCAGAAGAAGGACACCGATTTATTGTAGCTGACTTTAGTGCTATTGAAGCCCGTGTTATTGCTTGGCTTGCTCACGAGCAGTGGCGCCAAGATGTATTCGCTCAAGGCGGAGACATCTACTGCGCTTCCGCATCAAGCATGTTCCACGTACCAGTTGAGAAGCACGGTGTTAATGGGCACCTACGGCAAAAAGGTAAGGTGGCAGAGTTAGCGTTAGGGTATGGTGGCGGTGTAGGAGCCATGAAAGCGATGGATACTAAAGGAGAAATTCCTGAAAAGGAGCTACCAGGTATCATCGAAGCATGGCGACAAGCTAGCCCACGAATTACGAGATTTTGGAAAGATGCAGACAGCGCAGCAAAGCAAGTAGTGAAAACAGGAGAACCCGTACGAATTAGACAAGGCAATATTAAATTCTTTAAATCGAAAGGCTTCCTGTTCATCGAATTGCCGTCAGGTCGAAGACTTGCCTATGCAAGACCTAGACTTGGGCTTAACCGGTTCGGTAGTGAATCGATTGAGTATGACGGTATGGATCAGGTTAAGAATACATGGGGCAGGGTTGAAACCTACGGTGGAAAGCTCGTCGAAAACATTGTGCAGGCTGTAGCAAGAGATTGCTTAGCGGCCGCAATGCTCAGACTGGCCAAAGCCGGTTACAAAATTGTAGCCCACATCCACGACGAAGTGGTTATCGAAGCGCCAATAGGCGAAGGCAGTTTAGAAGAAGTTATAGATATTATGTGTGAACCTGAACCCTGGAATGAAGGGCTCATATTAAACGCAGCAGGGTTTGAAAACCCTTACTACATGAAGGATTAGGAGGACAATTCTTATGAAACTCTCAAAACAACAAATTCAACAACAACGTGAAGCAATCGACGGCTTATATGAACTCGTAAAAGATGCACCAGCGAGTGAGCGTAAAGATTCGGCTATGGCATACTGCGAGGGCTGTATTGCTGCTTGCGATTTAGGTCTTAAGGTATTAAATGGCAAGAAAGCAGAGGCTCCTAAAACTGAGGAAGCTCCAAAGGTGGAAGAAACTACAGTTACAGAAGAGCCAAAAGCTGAAGAAAAGCCA
>OGED01000131.1_pt1 | contig 41162 bp, 63 predicted proteins | sample 1570581 | NCBI WGS metagenome assembly OGED01 (sample SAMEA2582135, study PRJEB24529) | metagenome | biome: Human gut stool | place: China | collected 2011 | reverse complement strand
ATTGCGGTCATTGTTTCTCTCCTTAGTAGGGAATTTCTTCCGGTGCGATGTTGTCGTCGTGTGCGGGCTTAGGGTGCTCGTCGTACTCGAGCTCAAGCACTTCGTTGTAGATAAGCCAGGACGCGTGCTCGATCGCTGCATCGAGTTCGGTTGAGATCTTGAGCGTGGCCTTCAGCGAGCTTTCATAACTGTCAGCGATGCGCGTTTCCATGAGCGCGTCGAGCACCTTAAGTGAGGCGTGGGAGTCCTGCCAGTAGGCTGGCATTACAGAGTCGTAGTGCGAAAGCACGTACTCTCGAGCGCTGTCCATGCTGGCCTTGCGGCCAAGTGCGTGAAGCATCTTTGCGATTTCTTTGATGGTGGTCATTCCCATGCTCCAGTGATGAGCGCTCCGGCGACGATGGCCAGCGCGCCGATGAAAGTGATGAGCGTCCAGATGCGTCCGGGCCGCTCGCATGAAAAAGGCTCGACTGGATGCCGAGCCTGCTTTGCTGCGCGACGCTGTTCTAGCGGTCGCTTTCGAGTAATTCGTTTCATGTCGAAGTCCCTTGGAATGTGGTCAATGATGTGGACCGGGTCGGAGAAACTCATGCGGCCTCCTCCTCTTCACGCTCCTGCCAGAGCACGCGAAGCTCCTCTAGGCAGTCCGCGATAACGTCCTTGTCGAGACTCGCGTCGTTGGCTGCTTCGGTGAACTCTTCGATTGTGACGAGCTCGCCTCCGGCTGTAAGTGTGTCGAGATCGAGCTCGTACCCGTCGACGAGAATCGGCTGTTCGTCCGGATACTCGTCGTACACCGACGGGACGCCGCCCATACCGAAGTAAAAACCGTTGCTCATGCGAAGTACCTCAATGCGATGACCGTGAGACCGATTGCGACGATGCCGCCGATCGTGAAAAGGCGAAGTCCGAACGTGATGGTGTCTTCGGGCGTAGGCTCGTACTGGACGAGCTCGTCGGCGCTGCGTCCGGTGAAGAAATCGAGAAGAGACATAGCTTTCTCTCCGGTTGGGAAAATGAAAAAGGCATTCAGATGCCGCCGAAGGAGAGCGCCACAATGAAGTGGCCGGCGGCACGTGAATGCCTTCTGTTGAAAGGGTCGAGGGAGCCGGGGTGAACGCAAAAGCCTCTCGTCTGCAGATGCCCCGGCTTTGGGATTCGTCGGAGTGTCGCGGCACAGTGCGACAGGAACGAACCGGCTCATATCTGCGTCAAGCCGTTTGCCCTCGAAGTCGTCAAGGAAGTGCCTCTATGAAGCACCGGATGTTCTTCGCGACCGCCTCGTACTTGTCAGGCGTGCGCACTTTCGACAGTACATAGGGGTCTGTGAACATGTAGAAGCTGAGCGCAGCGGCGAACGCTCTGCAATCAAGGCTGAGCCGGCAAATGTCTTCGGCGGTCGGCTTCTTGATGCCGAGGCCGAGGAAGTACCCGGCGGCGAAGGTCTCAAAGTCTTTGATTTTTTGCATGATGTTCAGGCAATAAAAAAGCCCCCGGCGGTTGCCGAGGGCTGAATAATGTGTTTAGGGTGTGAGGTCTAATGTCCTATCTATCACCTTTCGTCTTTTACATCGTTACGCCATAGTTTTGGCATAAATGAACCGATGAGCGATGCTGTTGGGACGGCCAAGAATGCGCACGTTACGATTGTTGGTTTGTCCATGAGTGCGCAGACGATGGCGCATAGAACGCAAACAAGAGATATGGCCAGACCGATGTTCTGGCCTTTTTTCTGAGCCTCTAGAGCGCCAGCGCTTTCTTTCGCTGCTATGTCAACAAGAGTGGATTTGTTTTTGGCATCCTGATCGATGGCAGAGTGTCGAGCATTTTGTTCGGCCTCGGCCATTCTGACGATTCTGTCTGCGATGCCAGGGAGAATATTCTCGTACCGCGCCAAAATGTCCGGGTGAGGCAAAGGTCCCTCAAAGGTTTCGGATTTTGCCGCGATTAGCTGAGTTTGAGCCTCTGTCTGGACGTCCGGCACATTGGCTTTACTGTCGGTAATCCGTTCTGGCTGCGTCGAGCTCTTTTCTTGCATAGGCTACAGCTTTATCGAAGTCTCTTTTAATGTTGATCATGTCTTCTGCCGGTGAGCGGTAAGACGTCTCGAACAGGCGACGATCAATTTTCGTTCGCACACGAGGCGGGTTCAAGGCTACAAAAGGAGCTGCCAACCCATCGCACACGCCCTTCATGAAATTCGTCATGAGCGATGTGTTTAACTTAGTCATGATGTTCCATCCCTGAAATCGGGGCTCGTCGTATAAGGTAGCCTCATCTTACCCGCTGTAGGTGCGGATGTAAACCGCGCGGCCGTCCTTTTTTGTGAAAGCCCATTCAAGCGCCCTCACCAGTCGTCGACTCGGTATTCGTGGAAAAAAGAGGCAAGGGCGCTTGAAGCGGCCACCTCCTGGTGGGATCATTGGTCTGTCGGGCACACAAGTTCGGCATTCCTTTAACCACACCAGGAGGTGATTTATGAAAAGCGATGAGGTCGCTATGTCATTTGTTCGGAATCTTTTCTATGAAATGATGCAAAGTGGGCAAGTGAAACTATTCCCGATCGACGTTTCGGACGGCCCTGAGAAGTGCATTAGGAACATGTACCAAAATGCGTGTGCAGCTTGGATAATCCAATGTGACGCGTCTCAAGCCTTCGCTGAGTTTGTGAAGACCGATGACATCAAGGCTGGGGAGAAGATCCTCGATGATAGCGAGACCAACGACTGAAGCCGTCGCTTTGCGGTTCGTCTAAAGGCGTACCGCTCATCTCGCAAACCTGATCTAGCCATGCGTTTGCTTCTTCGCTGAACTGGCGAATGAGTGAGCGCATGGTGTGGATGTCGCATCGCAAGGCGCGGTTTGCAAAAATTAGGTCGGCGATGTCGTCGATGCTGTAAATCAAAGCCCTCGCGTGACCTTCTTCGAAATAGCGCCTTTCGAGACGTTTGATGTCGTCGTTTTGAAGCTGGATGCGTTTGTCCATTTGGTTCTCCTATAAAAGCCCATCCAAACGCTCTCGTTAGAAAACGCTTGAATCGGCTTTCAATCAGGTCGCGGCTGCGCATCGTCTGCGCTCAGGCCGCTCGGGACGTGCGTCCTCTGCTTCGTATCTGCTGATCCTGATCTAGCTCGTGGGGCGAGCATCCGTCGCTCTTAGGTGGTCCCCATCCCAACCGCACTGGAAGATGCCCTCCAGCCGTCCGCGCACTTTTCATACACGACCTTTGCGACTCCCGTTCTGAGCTGTACTGCGCGTCGCTAGACCCTTCTAGCCAACGGCGCAGCCGCTTCTCAGGCGGTCCCCGACACAGCTAAGTGCCGAGATTCGGACATCGCTGCAGTCCCTTTCTCTCGCTCCGTGCCGCCGCCGAGGCTCCTTGCTCGGGAGGGCGGGGTTTCGTCCGCGGGAGGGGGCGCTGTAGCGCGCCGAGATTCGATGCCCTTCCCATCGATGCCTTGCCTTGCGGCTCGGGTAGCAAGTGCTAAAGGTTGTTTAGCTAACCTGTTAAAGAGATATTAACACAATTGAGCGTAGAGTGCTAGTTTTTGTTTAGCGCGCGTTTTGCGGCTAGTTCAGGTTTTGTTAACAGAGATCAAACAGACGCAAAAAAAGGCGCAAAAAAAAGGCCGAGCGTGCAGCTCGACCTTTTGTGTGGGAGGTATGGGGTATTACAACCGCTTGATGCAAAGACCGACGTAAGCGCGGCCGATTACTTCAATGCTTTCTGGTGTTGTGTTGATGGGCTCGTAAAACTTGTTGTCGGAAAGAAGGCGCAAGCCTTCTGGGGTTACTTGTACGCGCTTGACGAACAAGCCTTCGCCGATACGGACGACATACATGCCATCTCTAACGATCTTCTTTTCTGAGATGTCAACAATGACAGCGTCTCCTTCGTGGAGAGTTGGCTCCATTGAATCCCCGAACGCCGCCATTATCTGAAGAGAACGAACGTTGGCAGATGGGCAGTACCTGCGGATGAATCCCTGAGAGACTCGCACAAAACGGATGAGTTCCAGTTCATCGGTATTCAGAAAGCCGTGGCCACAGGAAACCTCAGCATTGACGTGCGGGATAGAAACAATGCCGTCCTCAACCAGGGTTTGGACGGGTGAGTTGGCATCGCCAAACATAACATAGGCGGGTGTCACTCCAAATATCTCGCAAAGCGCTTCCAGCCCTTCTCGGTTTGGTTCGCTGTGGCCGATAGCCCAGTTGCGGACGGTGACGTTTGAAACGCCTACTTTCTTTGCGAGGCTTCGATACGAAAGCCCCGACTGCTCGATTAGAGCTTTGATGCGTTCGCTTACAGCTGACATAACAGCCTCCTTTGTCTACCTCGCATAGTAAATGAGAATTTAACACCTTGCGTTTAGCGCTAATGCTAAATCTGCTTTATAATGTGTTAATGGTAATTTAACTACCTTAGGAGGAGACATGAAGCAGGCTACGACAGTGTCGCTCGCGCTTGAGCGGTACGGCCAAAAGCACGGCATCACCTACGGTGTTCACAGCCAGTTGGCTAAGGAGCTTGGAGTTTGTCGCCAAACCGTATGGGGATGGTGCAAGCGCAACAGCGTGACGCCGAAATATTTGGAACAGTTTGCTCAGCTTACTGGCGTTAAAGCGTCCGAGCTGAACAAGCTGACTCGACGCGTCTGTGAGGACTGACTATGAGTTACGCCGCGATCGATTGGGCAATGCCGAAAGTCATTAAAGACGTGAACGCAAAATCTTGTCTTGTTGTGCTGGCTTATCACCACAACAAGGAAACGGGTTTGTGTTGCCCGAGCATTTCTACGATTGCGGATGAGATGGGCGTCCGGTCATTGAACACCGTCCGAAAGGCCATCGGAGTTCTCGTAGAAATGAATCTACTCACGATGTCTCGTGAATTTGGTGATCGTGGAGAAATCCTGAGCACGAGATACACCCTCAATCTCCAGTCAGAAGCGTTCAAACCAGTGAGGAAAAAGAAAGGGGTGGTTCACGACATGAAGGAGGGTCATGAGGTGAAGGAGGTTCACGACATGAAGGAGGGTGGTTCACCAAATGAAGGAGGGGTGGTTCATCTCGTACAGGGGGGTAGTTCATCTCATGAAGGAGGGGTGGTTCACGTGGTGAACCCTAACAAGGAAGTAGAACAAGGAAAGGAACAGATAACTGGAACAGAGAAGGAAACAAGTAATAGCTTGCCCGCGCAAGCGCCGTGGGGAACCGATCATTTTGACAACACCGTCAAAAAGATCGAAAAGCCGAAGGCGACAAGAGCCAAGCCAAAGACAAGCTGTCCATTCTCGCCTGACGATCCCATCCCGCCTGAATACCTTGAGTACGCACAAGCAAAGCATCCAAGCATCAACGCTCAGGCGGAGTTCACCAAGTTCGTCAACTTCCACCTTTCCAAAGACAACCGGTACAGCAACTGGCTGGCCGCTTGGAGAACTTGGACGACGAAGGCCGAAGAGTTCGCTAGCAGCAGGCCGCAGAGCCAGTCATACGCACCCGCACGCCGTAGCACTGACCCGCAGGCGGGATGGGTATCGACTCAGACGCCGACAAACCCGCCGCCTCTCTACACGCCTGAGGAACGAGAGGCGCTGAAGAAAAAGTATCAGGCGATGACCGCTATTTTTGCCAAGACGGATAAGAACGTATGACCAAGTCAATCTCCGAAATCCTCGCCAGACTCACCGCCATCGCGGCGGAACGCAAGGGCACGGCCCCCCAGGTTCCTCCGAAGAAGGATCCTGCCCTTGTGCGCGAGATCGAGGCCCTGCGCGCAGAGTTCACCGAGAAGGACGTGCCCTTCACCGAAGGGGCGCTTGAGGGCATGGCGGAAAACCGCCTCCTTCATCGCAGGGCTGAAGAGCAGAACGCGGCACTGTTCGCCCAGACCGCCGCAATCCCGCGCCGATTCGCGAAAGCCTCTCTGTCGGACTTCATGCCGCTTGACGGCGTTCAGGCCGCCGCATTCGAGAAGGTCTGCGCGTGGTCGCAGGGCGTCATGGCCGGCGAGACCCCGTGGCTGATCCTTGCCGGATCCTGGGGCACTGGCAAGTCTCATATGGCCTGTGCAGCCCTCAACAGCCTGCGCGAGTGCAAGGGCATGACCGTCCGCTTCGTCGCTTGCCTCGACCTCGTGCGCGCCGTTCAGGACACCTACTCGAATGACTCCGACACGACTGAAGCCAAGATCACTGCCGACCTGTCTCGCATTGACGTCCTCTGTCTCGACGACGTAGCAGCAGACCCCACGGCTTTTGAGTCGAAGCTTCTGACTCGAATCCTTGACGCCCGCTACCGCAACGACCGACCGACTCTGATCGTTACGAACCTGTCGATCAGGGAGAGAGGCGGGAAACTCTCGGAGTTCGACGCCTTTGTCGGCAATTTGGTCGCCTCGCGCGTCCATGAATGCGCCACATACGTGGATTGCACGACCACCGATTTCCGCCGCATGGCGAGGAAGTGAGAACCCAAAGATGAACCAGCCCAATCAACGCAAAAGAGGCCCCAACGACTACACGTTCTTCGAACTCTGCGACCGTTACCCCGTCTTTTCTGACATCGACACGAGGAATCGGCAGGCTACAGAGCTCTGGGATGAGGTCACTGGGGATCGCATTCAAGTCGAGACGGTCGGCACCACGACCAGAGTCAAGAGAATCCGCGCAGGAGAGGACCGTGCTTTCGTCCTCGAGGTCTTCAAGGCATCGAGCCGAGACGCGGCACGAAACAAGCACTACGGCGTCGTAGGACGCATCCAGAGACAGGGGATCTAGACGCGCTGTCGAGATGTTGAACATGACGGCTTCTCCGTGGGGGTGGTTGATGGACAGTGTTGGGGAACACGCCTCAATCATCTCACGGGGGATCTCAAAACAAAACAGGAGGAAACAATGAGTGAACTCAAAGATGAAGATTTTCAGCCGGTTGAGCTGGAGGGAAAAGAAAACCTGCCCGCTATTGGCCAACGATGCTTGTTCATCCTCCGATCTTGGAAGGACAAGCCCGTCCACAACTTCCGCGTCTACGGCTACCGAGACGACAAGAGCACGATTTACATCCCGCTCTACAAAACCAAGCTCAACGTCATTTGCGTCAAGAGCTGGCGCATCGAGCCGGGTGACACCTTTCATGACGGGCATATCTGAGGACGCGACATGAATCTTTTCACACCTGCTGAAGAAAACAAGATCAAGCACCTTCTCTCGTCGATTGACTATGCAGAAACGCAAATCTGCATCGAAGCCAATCAACAAAAGGGACGACACAACTGGGAACGCACAGATGCTCGCAAGCGTGTGCGTGAGGTCCTCAAATCCGTCCGCAAGCAAGCCGATTCGATGCTTCGCCTTATGGACCGCTCAGACGCTGAGAGGATGAAGGTATGAATCGCAGAGTCCTCGCACTTGGACGCCTCAAGTCGGGTCAAATGAACAAAAGCGAAGCGGCTTATGCGACCGCGCTAGAAGCCGCCAGAAACGCGCAGGAGATCGTCTGGTACCAGTTTGAAGGCATCACCTTGAAGCTCGCTGACGGGTGCCGCTATACGCCGGATTTCGCGGTTCTACGAGCCGACGGCGTTATGGAGATGCACGAAGTCAAGGGCTACTGGCAAGACGACGCAAAAGCGAAGATCAAGGTGGCAGCCGAAAAGTTCCCGTTCGTTTTCAAGGCTGTCTACAAGCAAGCAAAGAAGGACGGTGGCGGTTGGCGCATTGAGGAGTTTTGATGATCACGAAAGAGCAAGAACAGCGACTTCGCAACTGGGCGCGAGCAAACCGCGAATGTCCTCGAGCAAAGAAGGGCGCAACGCAGGTTTTCTGCGAGTCACTTCGCTACTACTACGACCGACAACCGGAAGAGGATGAACAGCTTCCAGTGATGCGCCCGATGCCTGAAGCAAAAGGAATTGACCTGGCTGATGCAGACTTACTGGATGCGGCTTACCGAGACGAGCGCATGACCTCTGTAAACAGGGACGTTTTGCGCCTTCACTACTGTTGCTTTGTGTCACCGAACACCATTGAGCACAAGCTTTCTTTTGGGCATAAAACTTTTCAGAAGCATAAAGAACGCGCGGTATCTCAGCTCTTCTCTATCGTTGAAACTCTCAGCGAAACAGTGGTAAAATAAAAAATATTGACGAGCAGTTGGCTCACGGTTTGACTCCGCAGCTCCCGAAATGGGAGCTTCGGCGTGCCCGAAAGAAACGAACCCGCAAGCGTAAGCAAGCGGGTTTTTTGTTATCCCCGAAAAATGAAAAAGATTCTCTTGGCGGCTGTTTTGGCTGCTTTCTTTGTCTCTACTGCCGCTGATGCACGTGGTGGTCGAGGCTTTAGCGGCGGTCGATCTTTCTCCCGTCCTGCTCCGGCCAGAACCTATGCACCCAAGCGCACGACTGTTGTGAAGAAGAATACGACCGTCGTCAACCAGACCGTGAATCAGACCTCTACCTCCAGTGGTGGCGGCTTCTGGTCGACCGTCATGGGGGCCGCCGCAGGCTCTATGGCTGGCAATGCCATTTACGATGCAGTGACGAAGGATGACGAACCGAAGCAACCGGCACAGCCTCAGCAGCCACAGGTCATTTATGTTCCTGTCAGTTCTGACGGCAAGCCCGTTCAGCATGCGCAATAAGGCAAAATCCGCAAGGTGCAGACCCTGCGGGTTTTTCTTTTGATGGTGTTGACTAATCTCTAATTGGATAGAACATCTGCGATTCCGCCGGGGAAGTTTGGAAGAATTTTTGGGTGCTTCCACGGATTACCCTTAGCCGTCTTAGTCGCCTGGAAGAATTCTTCGTCATGATCTGCAACCCAAGACACTTTGTATTTCATGCCAAATGAACGACAGCGGACTACGTTTCTGATGAAGTTCATTCGATCCCAGACAGTCCAAACAAGCAAGGTGGCGATTTCTTCCTTACTGGCATTCGTTCTGTGGGGCTTGGAATCCCATTTTTCCTGAATGCGCCGATCCCGGATTTTTTCAAAGATCTCGGAGTTGTTTTTCAGAAATGAAATGACATCGGCTTTTGTCTTGATCGAGGCGCCACCGTTGATGTAGTCCTTGATCAGATCTTTAGCTTCCTGCGCTTTGAGTGAGTTGACGATGGTTTCGGGCTTAGTTTTTTCTCGTTCCTTTTCCCAATCAATCTCGTCTGGGTAGGGGTTGCAAAACATCATGTGCCATGCCCAAAGCCCTTTAGCAACGCAACGGGATTGCCAGTAGTCCCACTCTCGCCAGTGCCAGTCGGACTCTCCAAGAATTTCGAGGATGTTGGTGGCAATGCTTTCTTTGCCTTTTGAGTCGGAGTCGTATAGGTGACAGAGCTCTTTAACGATGAGCGACCGTTGCTCATCTGTAATGCCGTAAATCAGGTCGGAAGTGAACTTAGCCGCGTCTTCTTGCGTATACGGGAACTCGCTGTCCTTTGGCGGCGAGTCTGGCGACTGATTGCTTTCTCGTTTTGATTGTTTGCTTTCTTGTTTTGATCCAAAAAGCGTTTTTGCGATGGATGAAAAAAAGCCCATTGCGGTTCTCCTAGTTGATATTTAAGAGTAACGCTTTTGGATTTGAAATGAAATCAGGGTTATCCAGATTGTTTAGGGGGACTATGACTGAAAAAGCCAAAAGCCTTAGTGCTTCCAAAAAGAGGGGTCGTCCAAGCAAGTACACGGAAGATCTGGCTCAAAAAGTCTGCGACTTGATCAGAGAAGGCAAGTCAGAACGACAGATCTGCAAGATGCCTGGGATGCCTTCATTCGATGCGTTGAACGATTGGAAGACGAAGTATCCTGAGTTTCTCCACCAGTCCGCGCGCGCGAGGGAGGAGAGCGCTGAGAAGTTCAATGACGAACTCCTCGACCTCCAAGACGAACTCAACGACCAGTTGCAGACACGTCTCTCAACTGGTGAGGACTTCCCAAAGGGCGCGGTTGAAGCCTACAAGGTGCTGATGCAAGAGAAAGCCAGACAGGCTGCTTGGCGTGATGATTCGCGCTACGGCAATCGCAAGACCGTGAAGGTTGATGCGACTGAGAACGCCAAGGGCATGGCTGAGGTTTACGCAAAGATGTTGGAGGCTCAGAAGGATGGCTGATCCGTTCCGTGAGATCTGGAGACCGCACAGATACAAGGTCTTCTATGGCGGTCGAGGATCCGGCAAATCATGGGCGGTGGCGCAGGCCCTTGTGGTCATGTGCGACATGGCGAACATTCGCGTTCTATGTTGCCGCGAAATCCAGAACTCAATCAAAGACTCGTCCTATCAGATCCTGAGGGACACGGCAGAGCGTCTCGGCATATCGGGGCGCTTTTCCTTTTTGGAGTCTGAGATTCGTCACAAGCTGACCGGCTCGCGATTCATCTTCAAGGGCTTGCTCAGAAACGAGCAGTCTGTGAAGTCAACCGAAGGCATCGATATTTGCTGGGTTGAAGAAGCGCAGACCGTCTCCGAATCGTCGTGGGAGGTTCTGATTCCGACCATTCGCAAGCCGGGTTCAGAGATCTGGGTAACGTTCAACCCTCTGAATGCAGACGACCCGACGACGAAGCGATTCATTGAGAATCCGCCGCCAGAAGCCTACGTGCGCAAGATTAACTTTGATGAGAATCCGCACTTCCCGCCTGAGCTACGCGCTGAGATGGAGCATGACAAGGCGGTTGACTACGAGAAGTACCTTCACATCTGGGAGGGCTTCCCGCGCACCGTGTCGGATGCTCAAGTGTTCAAGGGACGCTACAGCGTAGAGAGCTTTCCTGACGATCTGTGGAAGAAGGCAGACCGCCTGTTCTTCGGTGCTGACTTTGGCTTTGCCAGAGACCCGAACACGCTCATTCGTTGCTTTATGTACGACGGAAAGCTCTACATCGACTATGAGGCGTATGCGGTTGGCATTGAGATTGACGAACTGCCTGCGTTCTACAGAACCGTTCCAGAGGTCGACAACTGGCCGATTCACGCTGATGCGGCTCGACCAGAAACCATCAGCTACCTTGCGAATCGTGCGAACCCGCCGTTCCGCATCAGTGCTGCCAGTAAGTGGCAGGGAAGCATTGAGGACGGCGTGGCCTACCTGAAAAGCTTCGAGAAAATCATCGTTCATCCGCGATGCAAGCACACTGCGGACGAATTCAGGCTTTACAGCTACAAGGTCGACAAGACGACTGGAGAGGTCCTTAAGGCCATTGTTGACAAGAACAATCACGCCATCGACGGTCTTCGCTATAGCCTCGATGGCTACATCACCAAGCCGGGCTTGTCCAAGTGGGCTCGCCTTGCGCAATGAGGAGCATCATGCGAAACAACAAAAGAGTCGGAAGGCGTTCACAGCGTTTCACCGACGGCGTGAGCAATGCGCTTCTGCGCGTCGGGCAGAACACACCGAACACATTTCAGAAGACGCGATACGTCCCTGAGTTCAAGTCACTAGAGCGCAATCAGCTCGATTGGGCTTATCAAGGATCGTGGATCTGCGGTCTGGCTGTCGACATCATTGCAGAAGACATGACGCGCGAAGGTGTGGACATCAAGGCAGGCGATCCGACCGTTGTGGACAAGCTCAATACTCAGATGGACGATCTGGGCGTTTGGAACTCTCTCTGCGATGCGATCAAGTGGTCTCGCCTGTACGGCGGCTCGATTGCCGTAATGCTCATTGATGGCGACGACATGAGCAAGCCGCTTGGCAAGATTCGCCCAGGCTCCTTCAAGGGCTTGTGTGTCCTTGACAGATGGCAGCTTGACCAGACGCTTGGCTCAACAGTCCAAACGCTTGGAGCGGACTTCGGCAAGCCCGAGTACTACACGATCGTGAGCGGCTCGAGCGATGTGTCCATCCCGTCTCAGCGCATCCACTACTCACGTGTGATCCGCTTTGAAGGTCGACGCCTGCCCTACAACATCCGTCGTGCATACAGCGGTTGGGGCGCGTCAATCCTTGAGACCGTGTTCGACAGTATCGCAATGTTCGACTTGGCGACGGAAGGTGCGGCACAGCTCCTCTCCAAGGCGTACCTGCGCTACTACAAGGTCGAGGGCTTGAGGGACATCCTTACCAACGATCTGGCTGCGAAGGGCTTCCTGAAGCAGATGGACTACATCCGCATGTTCCAGGGCATCGAGGGCATGACCCTTGGCGATTCGTCCGACGACTTCCAGACGATGACGTACACCTTCACGGGCATTCCTGAGGTCATGCTCCAGATTGGTCAGCAGATCTCTGGTGCTATTGGCGTGCCTCTTGTGCGCCTCTTTGGTCAATCGCCCACGGGCTTCAACTCAACGGGTGAAAGTGATCTGCGCACGTACTACGACAACGTGAAGCACGATCAGGACAGCGATCTGCGTCCTGGCATGAAACGCTTGCTCAACGTCATGTACGAGAGCGAGATGGGAACGCCGCCGGGTGATGACTTCAGCTTTGAGTTCAGGTCGCTTTGGCAGATGACGAACGAGCAGAAGGCACAGGCCGCTACGGGCATGGCCGGGGCGATCATCCAAGCCCTTCAGGCGGACGCAATCACCACATCCGTCGCGATGAAGGAGCTACGCAAGCTGTCTGACGTGATCGGTCTCTTCTCTTCCATTTCCGATGAGGACATTGATGAAGCCGAAGAGATGGACAAAGGACTTATGCCCCCGGCTCTTGGAGGAATGAATGAAGATCAAGTCGAAAACGGCGTTTCGGGAGCCGACCAAAACGGCGAACCTAAACCGCTGGTACCGAAGGCGGTTGCTACAAATCGCGAAGCAGGTTGACCTGATCGCTCGGGAGTTCGACGAAGAGACCGATCTTTTCGTTGCGGTCTCCCAGATTCAACAGCGGCTCTTCTCGTATGAGGACTCGCTGAATGCCTATGCACTGGATATCGCAAGCGTCATGCTCAAGCGAGCCGATCAGGCGGACTATGACACTTGGTTGCGAGTTGGCGAGGGGATCACGAGGGCGACACGCAAGCGCCTTCGCTCTCCTGCCATCGCAAACGAATACCAGCGCATGCAGGCCGAGCAGGTTGATCTGATCAAGACAATCCCGCATGAGGCCGCCATGAAGGTTCATGAGTGGGTCAGGTCTGGTTTGGCAAACGGGCAGCGTTTCCCTGAAATTGCGGCTCGCATCAAGAACGAACTTGGCGCAAGTACAGAGGCCCGTGCAATTTGCATCGCACGAACGGAGACGGCTCGAGCACGATCCAACTTCACGCAAGCTCGAGCGAAGGCTGTTGGGTCAACCGGCTACATCTGGCGAACCGCCGGAGACGGGGCTGTGCGAGACATGCATGCTCGTCTTGACGGGACAGTGCAACGATGGGATTCACCGCCGATCTGCGAGGTCGGAAAAGGCGGAACGCCTGTTAGAAGTCATCCAGGATGCGTGTGGAATTGTCGCTGTTATCCCGAACCGCTGTTCTCCAAAACGGGGTATGAAAAATGAGATTCAAAGATGGTGCTGAGTTCTACACCGTCGAACAGCTAAGCCCTCGGCGCGAGAAAACGCCTGAGGGCTTTTTGCTGTGCAAGGACGTGCCGATCAGTCGTGTTGGTGAGTTCGACTACACGCCGCTTGAGACTGGTATCGCAGGCAAGGGCGGAAAGGTAGTCATGAGCCGTTCTGAGGCGGAACTATTCAAGCCTGAGACGATGGCGAGCTTTGAGGGCAAGCCCGTCGTCATCGGGCACGGTCAGTTTGCTGATCCAGACAACTGGAAAAAGATCAGCATCGGACATGTACAGAACGTCAGGCGAGGAGAGGGGGATCAAAGCTCCCTTCTTCTCGCGGACTTGCTCCTCCAAGACGCCGAAGGCATTCGGCTTGTCGAGGAAGGCCAGTTGACGGAGGTGAGTTGCGGATATGACGCCAAGGCCATCGACGACGGCGACGGTCGGGGGCATCAGGAGGGCATCGTGGGCAACCACCTCGCCTTAGTAGAAAAAGCTCGCTGTGGCGAGATTTGCAAAATAGGAGATGGTTTTATGAAACCGAAGTCCTGGAAGAACGCTCTGCGTCGCTTTTTCAAAGATGGCGACGAAGAGGGGTTCAACGAATGCCTTGATTCGGTCGAGGCAAATCCTGTAGGAGATGACGGTCAGGGCGAACCTGCTCCGGCTCCGACCGCTGAGGAACGCCTTGACGCGATCGAGAAGTCCGTGGCGGCCTTGACCGAGAAGGTCACTGCGATGGAAAAGCCGACCGCTGACGAAGAACCTCCCGAACCCCAAGAGGGCGCGGAGGGCAATGAAGGCGGTGAAGCCGATCCTGACGCTGAAATCGTCGCAGACGAAGAAGTCGAGCAGGTGATGGCTGACGCTGACGAACTCGCACCAGGCATTCCGAAGCCGCAGGGCGACGGCGAAGGCGGCAAGTTCACGCGCGGTCTGGTCGGTCGCATCAAGCGTAACGCTCTGAAGCTTTCTGGCAACAAGACGTTTGGCGACTCCGCCACGCTTGATGGTCAGGCTCTCGACGTGGCCTTCAAGGCGGCTGTTCTCTTGGCTCGCTCCAAGAACAACCCGACGGCTCGCGGCTTTGGTGACGGCGGCCAGCAAACGCCCGCTCGTCCGTCCAATTCCGAACTCAATTCCAAGTACAAAACCTTCTGGGAGGGCAAGTAATGTCTCAGTTCATTGGTACCTCGATGCCGCGCGGCTTCGCAGGTGAAATCACTCGCGGCTTCTTTGACTTCACGACCGAAGTCCACAAGAACAACGGTACGGTCAAGGCTTTCGGCGTTCCCGTCAAGCTCGACGGCCAGACCGTTGCCGCTACGACGGCCAACACGGATGCGGTCTACGGCTTTGCCGTCCGCGAATACGGTCAGGTGGATGCCGCAGGCGTCCAGAAGGCCGACATCCTGACGGTTCTCCGTCGCGGCTACATGGTCGTCAAGACGGCCGGCGGTACGCCCGCTCTCGGCGGCACGGTCTATCTCAAGACCGACGGCACGATCACGGCTGACAAGGGCACCAACACGGCTATTCCGGGTTGCACCTTTATGGGTGCTGCCGATGCTTCCGGCCTTGTCGAAATCGCTTTCAACATTTAAGGAGTGAAACATGCGCTTCACTGATGCAGAAATTTCTTCGACCGGCGCTTTCATGCGAGGCGAACTCGAACGCCTCGATCAGGAGCTGTACGCTCCGCTCGCTGACTTCACGTGGTCTCGTGACATTGACCTTCGTGAAGACGTGACGATTGCTGACGAGGTTACGTCCTTCATGCTCGCCAACTACGCGGGCGGCTTCGGCTCCATCGGCGGCTCCGGCAAGTCCTGGATCAAGGGCATGGACACCACCCCGGCCCGCGTCTCCGTCGAAACGTCGAAGGTCACGACGCCGCTCACCCCGTGGGGCATGGAAGTGTCCTACTCCATCTTTGAACTCCAGAAGGCCATGCAGGTCGGTCGTCCGATCGACGTTCAGAAGTATGACGCCATGAAGTTCAAGCACCAGCTCGACATTGATCAGCAGGTCTACATGGGCGACGAAGGCATTGGGGTCAAGGGCCTTCTCAACAATGATGCCGTTGTTGCCAAGTCCAATCTTGGTTCCGTTGACGTCAAGACGATGAGTGCCGACGACGCCGTCAAGCTCTTCAATGAGGTTCTTGAAGCCTCTTGGAAGGCAACTCAGTACATCCGTATCCCCGATACGATCCTGATTCCGCCGGCTCTCTTCGCAGCCCTTGCTTCCAAGCAGCTTCCGAACGTTGACAAGAACGTCCTGGAATACGTCCTCCAGAACAACATTGCCGTCTCCAACGGCGGCAGGCTCACGATCCGTCCGGTTAAGTGGCTGAATGACAGCTCGATCAATGGCGGCAATGGCCGCGTCGTCGCCTACACGAAGGCTCGCGACGTGGTTCGCTTCCCGCTCGTTCAGCTCCAGTCCATGGCTCCGCAGTACCGCGACTTCATGCAGTCCGTGCCGTACTACGGTGCTCTGGGCGGCGTGGAGTTCGTCCGTCCGGAAATGGTCTACTACGGCGACCTCGCCTAATGAGAGGAGGGCTCACGATGAAAAAGATTACCGTCGATGGGCCCGTCACTCTCAACCTCGAGGACAAGTCCCTCACCTTTACCAAGGGGCGCGTCTACGAGGTCGAGGACGAAGTGGCGGCACATCCCTACCTGAAGCAGTACATCGTTCGCTGTGAGGACGTTGAGCAGGCGGCCAAACCCGCTCGCAAGACGACCGCAAAAGCAAAGAAGGAGGCTGAAGATGCCAAGTCCGATGCCGCTGACGCTTGAGGACTTCCGCGAGATCTATCCCGAACTCACGGAAGACAAGTACTCCGATGCGGCGGTAAGAATCCGCTTGTCGCTTGCAGACAAGTTCTTTGCTGTCGACCGCTTTGAGGACGCTGATGTCCGTGCCCACGTCATGGGACTGTATGCCGCGCACTATCTCACGGCATACGGTCCCGCGGCATCCGGCGGGATTGGCTCAGGCGGGACGCTAGGGGTGGTTTCGTCCAAGTCTGTAGACGGTGCATCCGTGTCCTACGACACGAGCACCGGCACTGAGGAAGGGGCGGGCTTTTGGAATCTGACGCTCTATGGTCGCGAGCTGTATCGGCTCATGCAGATCTTCGGAGCGGGAGGCGTTCAGATATGAAGCAAAAGAGCCTGGCGTCGCTCACTCACACATCTCGAGCCAAAGAGCTCAACAAAAGCCTTGAGCGACTCAAGAACAGCGTGGTTTTTGTTGGCATTGCGTCAGGCTCCAAGAACGACGCTCGAGATGATGGCGGTCCGCCCAATCACCTTCTTGGCTTTGTCCATGAGCACGGTTCACCCGCAGCCAACATCCCTGCGCGTCCTTTTCTTGTTCCGGGCGTCAAGTCCGCAAAACAGGAAGTGACGGCAAGCATGGAGGCTGCGATGCGGGCCGCGCTCAACGATGATGATCGGACGGTCAAAAAGCTTCTTGAGCAGACCGGCATGCAGGCTGTGTCTGCCGTCAAGCTCTATATGCGAAACGGCGAGTTTGAGCCGCTCAAGCCAAACACGATCAAAAATCGAAACCGCAGTCGCCTGACGAGCGGAAAGCGCGAGAACGAAAAGGAAGGGTTGAAGATTCAACCACTGATCAATACCGGCGCTTTGCGCGACGCAATCGACTGCTACGTGGAGGACGGCGATGGCTGGACTTGATGTATCGGAAGTCATCCGAGACCCGCTTTTCACTTCGCCCGTTACCTTGATACCCAGAACGGAGACCGTCGATGAGCTCGGGAATCCCGTGTGGGTTGACGGGCGGACGGTAGAGGTTCAGGCGGTCGTTACGTCAGACATGAAGAGCATTGAGCGGCTTCCTGACGCTCTGCAACGCGCGGGAACGATCATGGTGCGCTTCATGAAGGACGACGGTCCGAGGGACTTTGGACACGGCTATGACGCCGTGAAGTGGCGCGGAAGGAAGTTTGTCGTAAAGGACTGCGCGGACTACTCGCAGTTCGGACAAGGCTTCATCCGCCTAACTTGTTGGCCTGAGGAGGCATCCGATGCCGGTTATCGACAGCCGCACGGCGCAAGTTCTAACGCCGGTTGGTTCTGAGAACACGAAGTCGCCCGAGGACATGCTGCGAGTCTGGCTTGCCGCACTGACAGGACTCGACAATGCGCACGTCAGGCGCAGATGGCTCGCTCGACCTGGTACGCGCTTTGCTCTTGATGAGGATTGGGCGGCGGTCGGCATCATCTCCGTTTCTACTTCGGGAACGCCCTATCAGCAGGGGCACAAGGGGCGCCTGGACGATCCCGTTTCAGGGGACATCAAGCGCATCAGTCACCAGACTCTGACCTGCGTGGCTTCCTTTTATGGCTCAAACGCACAGGAGCTCGCTGACACCTTCCGCGAAGGCGCTCAGATCTTTCAGAACGCAAACGCGCTCAAGAAGGCAGGCCTTGTGCTTCAGGGCATCAACGAGGACGTTCAGCACCTTCCTGACTTTCTCTTTGAGCAATGGGTTGACCGCTACGACGTGACCTTCAAGGTCGGTCGTGAGGTCGTCCGCACATACGGCGTCCGCGATCTTGCGAGCGTCGGGGATATAGAGATTCACACTGAAAAGGGGACGCTATGACAGCACCTACTCTTCCGGTCTCTGACGTTGTCAACGTCAAGATTGAGATGTCGCCGACGGCGGCCGCTCTCCGAAACTTCGGGGCCTGCCTGATCGTCGGAACTTCTGATGTCATCGACACTCAGGAGCGAATCCGCGCATACTCGGACATCACGTCCATTGCGCAAGACTTTGGCGTAAAGTCGAAGGAGTATCTGGCCGCACAGGCCTTTTTCTCGCAGTCTCCCAAACCCAATGCCGTTCAGATCGGACGTTGGGCGAAGTCTGCGACTTCTGGCCGACTTCGCGGCCGCATGCTGTCGACTTCTGAGCAGGACATCGACAACTTTAAGAATATCGGAACGGGAGCCATCACCTTCACGATTGACGGACGATCCAAGCCGATCTTCAGCGTAAGCCTTTCCTCTGAGAGCAATTTGGACGGCGTGGCATCTCGCATCACGACGGCCCTTGGCGGTTCTGGCACGTGTACGTGGACGGGCACTCGATTTGAGGTGACGTCTTCTACGACCGGTGCAAATTCGAGCGTTGTCAGCGCTGACGAAGGACAGCTTGCGCAGGCTCTCGGTCTGAACTCTGCCGCAACTTCGGTTAATGGCTGCGCGGCCGAATCTCTAACCGAGGCCATTGCCGCCTTTACGGACTTCCAGGGTTGGTACATGGCTTGTTTTGCCGAGTCTGCGACGGACGAGGAAATGATTGCCGCCGCCGGATTCATCGAGGCGGCCTCCCCCGCACGCATGATCGGCTTTACGACGCGGAATACGTTTGAGATCGATTCGACGCACGCCGATACGCTAGGCGCGAAGCTCAAGGCTCTCGGCTACAAGCGTACCGTTGTGATGTACTCGAGCACGTCTGACGTTGCGGTAGCAAGCATCTTTGGACGCATGAGCACGGTCAACTTTGAGGGCTCCAATACGTGCATCACCTTGAAGTTCAAGCAGTGCCCGGGTGTCGCGGCTGAAAACCTCCGCATTTCTCAGGCAAACACGCTGAAGTCTCATAACGTCAATGTTTTCGCGGCTTACCAGAACGACACGAGCATTCTTCGTGAAGGCATCACGTCGGGCGGCTGGTTCATCGACGAAACTCACGGTTTGGACTGGCTTCAGAACCGCGTGGAGACTGACCTGTGGAATTTGCTCTACACGAGCAAGAAGGTCGGACAGGACGAAATCGGCGCAGACAACCTCGTAGCGACTGTCAGCAAGGCGCTCGAGCAGGGCGTGAAGAACTGGTTGATTGCGCCGGGTGTCTGGAATGGCGATTCCTTCGGCGCGCTCAAGACGGGCGACACGCTTGCCACCGGCTACTACGTGTATATCCAGCCTTTTGACGAACAGTCTCAGTCTGATCGCAAGGCTCGCAAGGCTCCGCCGATTCAGATTGCCGTGAAGCTCAAGGGTGCAATTCACTTCGTTGATTGCACGATCACGGTCAACCGATAAGGAGATTTAAATGGCGACATTTTCCTTTATGGATGTGACGGCCTCTCTGGCCGGTGCAACGGGCGTTGTCGACCTCGGTTTCGGTTCTTCCGTGACCAAGGAAGGCATCACTGTGACTGCGTCCGGTCCTCGAAACACGATGACCCCTGGCGCGGACGGCGAGGTCATGCACAGTCTCAAGGCCGATAAGAGCGGCACTGTGACGGTGCGGCTTCTGTACACCTCTCCCGTAAATGCGACTCTTCAGACGATGTTCAATGCTCAGAGCCTCTCAAGCTCAGCGTGGGGCAATAACGTCATTACGATCCGCAACAAGGGTAATAACGAAATCATCATGTGCCGAAGCGCTGCTTTCCAGAAGCTCCCTGACCGAACCTTTGCAGAAGAAGGTCAAATGGTCGAGTGGGTCTTTGACTGCGGCAAGATTGACGTGATCACTGGGAGCTATTAATGCTTGAGCCGCTTGACGTAACTGTCGGCGGCCGCCTTTACAAGGTAGGCCGTCTGGACCTTTTTGACTCTCTCAACGTGAGCCGTCTTGCGGCTCCCATCCTTCCGATTCTCTTCCATGAGGTTCTGAGCAAGGTTGCGCTTGAAGTGATGAACTCTCCCGATGCCGACAAGGCGTCTCCTGAGGAGCGTATCGAAGCGATTGGAAAGTTGATCTATCTGTCCGCGCCGATCCTCAAGGCGCTTGCGGACATGCCCGAGGCGAACTTCCGCAAGATCGTTCGCACCTGTCTCTCCTGCGTTGAGCGCAAGACGGACAGGGTTTGGGCAAAGGTCATGGCCGACGGGAACTTGATGTTCCAGGACATGACGCAACAGGACTGCATGACGCTTGTGATCCATGTGCTGAGCCGTGAGCTCCGCCCTACTATTGCCGCGCTCGGTCTATTTGGCGGGGCGGCGGCGAGCGGGAAGACGGCGGGTTCAGAAGCCTCCCAGGCGGCCTAGATTATCTTCTGCGCCCGGTACATGCGGGCATGTGCAGATACGAAAGCCTCAGGGACGGTTCTCTCACGCTTGAAGACGTTCTGATCATGAACGTCAGTTTGGACAATCTCGCGTACAACCGCGGGTTAATCGAAAGGGAGCGCTATGGCAACCGTTCTTGAAGGCTTTCTCGTCTCGCTCGGCTTTAATGTCGACAAGAACGAGCTGGCGAAATTCAATACAACCATTGCTGAAGCAAACAGGCGTTTCATGAGCATCGGAAAGGCGGCTGTTGGTGCAGGTGTCGCAATTGGCGCGGCGTTTGCCAAGTCGACCTCTGAGGTCAACAACCTCTACAAGATCTCCAACAACACGGGGACTTCAATCTCCGGGTTGATGAAGATGCAGGGGGCTGTGGAGCGCGTGGGCGGCTCTGCCGAAGCGGTGAATGCCGCCTTCAGCGACTTTGCAACGAAGGCGAAAACATACGGCTCGAGCTTCGAGCAAATGGTCAGGCAGCAGGTTGGCGTCTCGCTTCGTGACGCAACGGGGCAGGCTCGAGATATGTCTGATGTGTTTGTCGATATCAGCAAAAACATCGCGCGGCTTGCGCGTACTGATCCGGGCCTCGCTCGCATGAAGGCCGATGCACTGGGTCTTGGCGGCATCTTTGACGACATTGTGAAGGGTGATTTTCCTGCCGAACTCGAAAGAGCCTCGCATTTTGCGGGGCTTTTTGGCAAAGAGATCGACAAGGGCGCGAACACATCTCATCGCTTGATGAATGAAATCAGTCAGGTGTGGGATACGATCGCCAAGGGTGCCATGAGCGCAACGGCTCAGATCACCGATGCGCTTCAGCTCGACAAAAAACTTGCGACATTCAACGACAGCTTCGCCGATTACCTGAAGTCGACCATTGACTCGCAGGTGCAGATCATCAAAGAGGCCTCGGGGTTTTTCGACTGGGTTGGAAAGGTGCTGTTCAAGTCTGGCGACTACTACGACAAGAGTCGCCAGAAGGTGCTTGAGGATCGTGTGAAGACCGGCAAGGCTTCGGCTGCTGAAAAGGTAGAGCTCCAAGACTTGAAGAAGTCCATGGACGTCAACGCAAAGGCAGATGCGGCACATATCGATCGCGGGGTCATGAAAGAACAGGGACTTGCGGACGATTGGGACGACACGCAAAAGCTGAAGGCAAGGTTCTTCGGCGTCGATCCTAATGACGAGAAGGCCATGAAGGCTCTCGCGTCACGACGGATCGAGTCGCAGGATTTGCTTGATGTTGAGGACGACAAGGATGCGTATGCGCTCGGGGTCGAACTCCAAAAGCGTCAGTACTTCGACGGAAGTCCTTATGCGAAGGAAGCGGCGGCTCAGAAGGCAGCAGGCATGCCGCCGTCTGTGTCGAACAGCCAGGCGACAAGCATCACGCAGACGATCAACATCACGGCTCCTGATGCTCGTGCCGCGGGCGTGGCAGTTGCTCAGGAGACCCAGAAGGCCGCTTCGCACGGCAACAGGAGGCTGATCTAATGCCATCGTTACCCTACAGCCTTGAGGCACTCCTTTTGGGGCGCTCAAGGGGAATTACTCCCGAGTCTGGAGACGCGATCATTCCTGATGTCGTGATCTCTGAGACACACGACGATGATGTGACAGTCACTCAGCATCCGGTTGACACGGGGGCTCCGATCTCAGACCACGCTTTTGCCCAACCTGCAATCGTGACCTGCGTTTTTGGCTGGTCCGATTCGTCAAGGCTGATCAACTCTGCGCTTGATGGCTCGATTCTCAAGGGCATGCAGACCACCAAGGACGTTTACGACAAGCTTCTTGAGCTTAAAAACGCCCGAATGCCGCTTCGTTTGTCGACCGGCAAGCGCAAGTATGACTGCGTGGTGATCACCAAGCTCAAGGTCACGACGACGGTCGATACCGAGAGCTCGGCGGTCATTGAAATTACCTTTCAGGAGGTGATTCTGGCCGAGGCGAAGACGGTGACGCTGAGCGCGGCAAAGCAGAAGAATCCCAAAAAGACGGCCTCAAAGAAGACGGGCTATAAGCAACTGATCCCGTCTGAGGGCTACCGCTATGGAGGTTGACGATGGCAACGTATCGCATCCCGCTTGATGCGGGTGCCCAGAGCTTCTCGATCATGCTGGGCGACTACCAGTACGAGCTCACGCTTGTGTATCGCGACTGTGTTTACGGCGGCTGGTATCTGGATGTGGTTCGGTCAGACGGCGAGGTGCGCTGTCTTGGCATCCCGATCATTGTTGGCGTAGACCTTTTTGCCCAGCACGCCTACAAGGGCATCGGGCATCTGGTGGCGTCGCTTGATGGTGGTGTTCAGCGAGTGCCCACATACGATGACATGGGTTCGCTTCTGACCCTGACTTGGAGCCTTGGCGATGAGTGAGACAAAGTACAAGCAGTGGCTTCGCTACTTTCGCTTGATCGTGCAGACCGGCAACGGGCAGGAGGCGCTAGACCTCAGCGAGTTTCGGTGCAAATTTCACATTACCCAAGCGATTGTTGGGAAGCCGTGCACGGCAGAAATCACCGTGTACAACGTTTCTTCTGAGACGGTCGACCGCATTCAGGCCCCCGTAAATGCTGTTGTTAAGCACAAGCACATGAAGGTGATCATTGAGGCGGGGTACCGGGAATCGCATTCGATGATCTTTCAGGGTGACTTGTGGTGGAAGTCCACGGGCAGAGAGTCCGAGACAGACACCTACATGCGCCTTATCGCCGCCACCGGTGATCGCGCACATCAGTTTGCCGTTTGCAATGCCTCGCTGCCGAAAGGCTCTACGCAGGCGGACGTGTACGACGCTGTTGTGACGAGCATGAAGCCTTACGGTGTTTCCTCTCCAAAGAAGCCCGATTTCATGGAAGGACGGCTCGCTCGCGGCAAGGTGATCTACAAGATGTCTGCCGATGCCATGCAGTGCGTAGCCGATACCAACGCTTTTGAGTGGGGGTATGGGACAGAAGGCGTGACGACGATTCGAAAAGATCAAACCTACAAAAAGAGCGAGGACGTGATCGTCCTCAACGCACAGACGGGCCTTGTCGGGCGTCCGACGGTAACGGTCGACGGTGTGGAGGCTCAGTGCCTGCTACAGCCGAGGATCGACGTTGGGTCGCTTGTACAGATCGATAACGGTGCCATTCAGAATGGTGATTACGACACCGCGGTAGAGGCCGACATCATGCAACAGCAGGTTGCCACCGGCGGCTTCATCTCTGCGGACGGTCTCTATCGAGTCTTGAGTCGTGAGCACTTCGGCGACACTCGCGGCAATGACTGGTACACAAAGATGGTCTGCGCGGGCGTCAATGCCGCACAGGCCCCGATGACACCGACGGCCATGAGCAATATTCCGAACCTATGATCTCAACGAATGACAGGGTCAATGACCCAATAGCAATACGAGACGCTCATTTCACGGGGCGTCAGGCGATGATCTGGACGGCTCTGCCGGGGATCATTCAGAAGTTTGATCCGGTCGAGCTGACGTGCGAAGTTCAGCCCGCAATTCAGGGAAAACAAGTCCTTGAGGATGGCGAGGTTGAGGTGGTGAATCTGCCTCTGCTGCTTGATTGTCCCGTTGTCTTTCCTCACGCGGGCGGATGCTCGATGACGTTCCCGATCAAGATCGGCGACGAGTGCTTGGTGGTCTTTGCTTGTCGTGCGATCGATGCGTGGTGGCAGTCAGGAGGCATCCAGCCGCCTGCTGAGACGCGCATGCACGACTTGTCTGATGGCTTTGTGATCCCCGGGCCGTGGAGTCAGGCGCAGCGCATCTCGGGCGTGTCGACCTCGAGGCTTGAGATCAGGAGTGATGATCATCAGGCGTTGATCTCCATTCACCCGAAGTCCCATGACGTGACCGTAGAAACGACAGGAACGCTGACGGGGACGATTGGAGGGGCAACGACGCTCAAGTGTCCGACGCTGAAGATTGATTGCCCGTCAACGACGATCACTGGTGACGTGAAGATTGAAAAGAGTCTGACGGTTGTCGGAGCGATCACCGGCACTGGCGGACTTGCCGTGTCCGGTGGTTCTGGTGCGACGGTAACCGGCGATGTGGTTGCAGACGGTATCAGCCTCAAGGGGCACACGCACACGGCGCAGGGCGAGCGATCCGAGACTTCGCCTGCGCACTGATTAGTGGGTTTACTAGGTCTGACGACTATGAAAAAAGACAAAGAACTGCCGTGGGTAATAAGGCTGGCTAGATGGTTGGCGTTGATCTACGCGGTAGGTTATGTGACCCATTGCTTCATGAATTGGTTTTCCTAGAGAGGTCCATGTGAGGGTAAGAAAGCTTGATGAAGCGGGCGACATGACGATGGGAAGAGGAAGTTCCTGCTTTCTCGCAGATACGCCTGATGCAGTCGCCCAGAACGTCGTGACGCGGTTGGCTTTATGGCGCGGCTCGTGGTTTCTGGATACGACGGAAGGGACGCCTTGGCTTCAAGAGATCCTTGGAAAGCACGAAGCGGTTGAATCCGTGCTGAGAGCCAGGATTCTTGACACCCCTGGTGTTACGGAGATTTCAAAGTTTGAGTCGATCCTGAATCCCGATACGCGAACGATCAGCATCAGTGCCGAGATTGAAACGCGGTACGGAACGGCAAAGATTGAGGAGGTTCTCGGATGATCAGCAGTCCGATTTTTGTAGTGTCCGCGAGCGGCATTACGGCACCGACATACGACGAAATTCTTGAGTACTTCAAGGACAGGGCGAGGACGATCTTTGGGTCAGACATCAACCTTGATGCCGACACGCAGGACGGACAGTTGCTTGCCATCTTTGCGGCCGCGATCAACGACTTAAACGCGCAGGCCATTGCGGTTTTCAACTCGTATAACCCGCACACGGCTTCGGGTGTCGCACTTGATGGCGCGGTAAAAACCAATGGTCTAACGCGATTGGATGCTTCGAAATCGCTTGTTGATTTGAAGCTTGTTGGCACGGCCGGCACGGTTATCACGAACGGCGTGGCGATAGACACCTCTGACAATCGATGGCTGCTTCCTGCGCAGGTATCCATTCCGCTTTCTGGGGAAGTGGTGGTGACGGCGGAGGCGCAGAAGGTTGGCGCTGTCTCGGCGGGTGCAGGGTCTATCACGAAGATTGGTACGCCAACTCTCGGATGGCACAGCGTAACGAATCCCGTTTCAGCTCAGGTAGGCGAAGACGTCGAGACGGATGCCGCACTGCGCGTGCGCCAAGCTCTTTCGACAATGCAACCGACGGTGGGTCTATGGGAAGGCCTTATCGGCTCGCTCGCTCAGCTCGATGACGTTCACTCTGTGGCTGGCCGACACAATGACACGGGCACGACATCGAGTGACGGCATTCCCGCGCACTCGATAGCAATCGTCGTTGCTGGTGGCAACGTTAATGACATTGCCGAAACGATCTTCAAAAAGAAGAGTCAGGGCGTCGCGACGTTTGGAAGCACAAGTGTTCAGTACACGGACTCCTTCGGAAATGCGAACGCCATCAAGTTCAGTCGTCCGAGTGATGTCAAGGTTTCTGTCGAACTGTCGGTCAAGCCGACGGCATCTTGGTTGAGCACCGTTGAGGGTGAGATCAAGGAGCGCGTAGCCTCGTATATCAATGGGTTGGAAATCGGCGAGGTGGTAAGCCCTGCAAGGGTCGCGACTATCGCCGTTCGTCGGAAAGACTGTTCTTTTGATGACGCTTTTACCCTGGAGAAGCTGTTGCTTAACTCTGCGGCTTCCTCGGTGAAGATTGCGTGGAATCAAAAGGCCGTTTGTTCTGCGTCGGACGTCAAAGTTACGGTGGGGTAATGCCATGCCGAACGAGAACGAATACACAGAACTCATCGCGGGCGCACACAGAGAGAGGCCTCGCTTTACGGAATGGGTGTACCAGCTTACCAAGCCGGTACTTGAGGCGCGTCTTGGGCTCGCGGACATGATCAATAGGTATGACGTCGATCTTGCCGAGGGAAAACAGCTTGATGCGATCGGCGTCCGAGTAGGCGTGAACAGGCGTCTCAAGCTAAGAATTTCTGACGTCTTCTTTGCTTTTGACGACGTTGACGGCGTTGGTTTTGACTTAGGCGTCTGGAAAACGCCAAGGGATGACGCATACGGCGTGACAGAGCTCAGCGATAACGTCTACCGAATGCTCATTAAGGCGAAGATCGCGCTTAACCAGTACCGAGGGACGAACGAGTCCGTCAAGGAACTTCTTGAGCTGGTGATGAGTGCTTTCAACGTTACCTCTGCCCAGTGGTCGTATGTCGATAACCAAGACATGAGCGTTGACATTTTTATCTCTCGAGCGTCAGCGCCGCCGATAGTCTGCGAGATCTTCAGCAAAAACGTCTTCACCCTTAATCATGCAGGGGTTGAAGAAAGGGTTCGACTGGCTATATCGGGAAACCTTGCCACGACAGACGGTACGGCGTTAGCGACCGAAAAGGGCGACTACTTACTGATGGACTTTAAGTGATATGGCAAAAAACTATTTGACTCCTTTTGCTAATGCTCGGGACGCAAATGTTACGAGCGAGTATGAGTGGGCTTCTGGCGAGATGGCCTCCACCCTTTCCAAGGGTTTCCAGTCTGGCGTGGCGAGATCAGATCGCGTAAACCGAGCACTCGCTCAGGGTACTTCGGCGGGCTATTCGATTGGCCAGCTTGTTGCCGACTACGCGAATCAGGATGCGGGCATTGATGCCAAGGCTTTATATGACGGGTTTAAAAAGGCGCTTGAGAGGTTCTCCAGAATCTCCGTTGTTGATGTGGTCTATCCGGTTGGTAGCATCTACTGTTCGACCTCGTCAATTTCTCCGAGCACGCTGTTTGGCGTTGGCGTGTGGGAGCGCATTGGCGCGGGGCGATGTCTAGTCGATGCTGGCGACGGTTTTGTGGCCGGATCTCAAGGAGGTGCAGATACGTGCCGCCTCACCGCAAACGAAATGCCGCCGCATTCGCACTCAGCAACCGTAGATCCGTCAGGTGAGCATGCGCACACTCGAGGCACGATGAACATCACAGGCGAGTTCGGCTGTGACGACCGTGCAACATGGATCGCGAGAGGTGCTTTTTCTTCCCAACAGCACACGGAAAACAATACGAGCGCTGATGGTGGCGATGGAGCGCCTTGGTACAAGATTGTGTTTGATGCCTCTCGTTCGTGGACTGGCGAAACTTCCCGCGGCGGCGTGCATAAGCACTCTGCGCAGATTGGGTCTACTGGTGGCGGTCAATCTTTCTCAGTCCGCAACCCGTATGTGGCGGTCTACATGTGGAAACGTGTTTCATAAGGAGCACTCATGGCAACAATCAAGGTAAGCGACCTGCCGAAGAAGGCAACGCTCGACAGTTCCGACAGAATCGTCGGTTACAGCGAAGGCGGCGGAACTTCTCTTTTGATGGCCCAGTCCTTCATCGACATCAAGACGGCCGCCGAGGCTTCGGCCAAAACGGCCGCGAGCAAGGCGAGCGAGGCGACGTCTGCGGCGAACACGATCACAAGCAAGGTGAATGAAGCAAACGCTTCTGCCAACACTGCAGCGAGCAAGGCTCGAGAGGCAACGGCTGCCGCTTCAGCAGCGGCCGATTCTGCCAGAGTCAGTGCCTTCGCAGTCAGGTACTCGAGCGCGGTTTTGTCAGCGTCTACGACGAAATCCCTCACGGTTCTGACGCCGTCCTCGAATGCGAAGGTTGGCGACATGGTCGTTGATCCGGAGGGCTCGGTTTTCAATATCAACAGCGTGAGTAGTTCGACATTCACCGTTGGTTCTCGGTTGACGAGTCTGCGCGGCCCCGAAGGCAAGGCGGGTGCAGGCCTGAAAATCCTTGGTGAGTACTCATCCTTGTATGCCCTTAAGCAGGCACACCCGATGGGGGCGGCCGGCGATGCATATCTTGTCGACGGACATACGTATTTCTGGGGACAGGAGGCGTCGACGTGGATCGATGGCGGCAAGCTTCAAGGCCCTGCGGGGCCGGTGGGGCCTGCGGGTATGTCAGCGGTAATTGCAGGTGCAACCGCCTCAATAGGCGAGCTTTATGGCACACCGTCTGTATCCGTGTCGATCGGCGGCTCGGATGTCTCCCGTACCTTTGACTTCAGGTTTTCTGGTTTGAAGGGTGAGCCTGCCGACACGTCGAAGCTGATCCTGCGACAGGGCGATACTGGATCCATTACGACTTATGAAAGTGTAGTAACCGCCGATACGGTTTCTGACGCATCAGCGCGATCGATGTCGCTTGCGGCAGGAGGAAGCCTGATGGTTCTCAACGGGTCAAGCGGTAAGTCGTGGATCACGGTGGTGGCTTTGCAAGGCTCTGCGACGATCAACCTTGGTTCGTCCTGGGCGTGGCAAGGGTCATCTCCTACGCTTGCCAAGGGCTTGGTAACGCTCGCTTGGTACGGTGACTTTGGCGTTGCAACATTCACGAAGTACGGGAGCTGATGATGATCAGACTGTGGAGATACAAGGGAAAGGACTACACGTCCGAGTGGAGCGTGCGACAGGCCGTTTTTGAGACTGATCGTGTGTCTTTTGGCGAGGTGCCTGAGGGCGAAGAGGTCGAGTTCTGGAAGCGGTTTGACGTGACTTACGTCGAACGCGACTACTCCGACGAAGAGAAGGCTGCGCTTGAGCTTGATGAGGCAAAGCGTGAGCGTGCGGAAAAGGTTGCGTCCTTGACCGTTGAGGTTGACGGCATGACCTTCGACGCAGATGAGACTTCTCAGACGCGCATGACAAGAGCAATTGCCGCGGCAGAAGCAACCGGTTTGACGGAAACCGTGTGGGTTCTTGCTGACAACCGTGTTGTGAAGGTAACGCTTGCGCAGATGAAGCAGGCTCTTGCAAAGTCCATGCTTGCGATGGGCGAGCTGTGGACGGTTCCGTACGCAACGAGGGGCTGATCATGCTCAAGAAAGAGATGCTGTTGACAACTATGGACGGAGTAACCCAACCGGTTAGCATTCTTTTGACTATCACGGTTCGGGCTGTGGCTGGCGGCGTCAGGATCTTTGACCCTTTGACAACCTTCTCAATTACTGCGACTTACGGAGAAAACAAGTCCGATTATTGGTACACGACAATTCCTAACAGGCTTGAGGTGCATACGTATAACGATTCGTTTATTGGTGTTGTTGCGGACAAAGGTTACGTAGATACAGACGGGTATTCGTACATAGACCTGCTTGACCACAAGTATGGCGCGATAAGCCTCGAGGTAGTCACTACGAATTAACGCGCGGCAGAGATGCCGCGTTTTTTATTGGGGAAAAGATGGCTGCTGATTTTGATTTTGAGCTTGATCAGGGTGCCGACTGGGTTATCCCGATTGAGCTCTACGACGCCGAAGACAAGCAGATGGACTTGTCGGGTTTTACGGCTCGCATGCAGATTCGTGCGAGCGCAGGTAGCGGCAAGGTCAGTGATGAGCTGACGACTGAAAACGGCCGCCTTTCGATCGATGGCGGCACGATCACAGCAAGGTGGCCGAACGCCGTCACGACGGCGATGAGCGCGGGGCGGTATGTCTACGACATTGAAATTGTGAGCGCGGAAGGCATGGTTGCAAGAATCCTAGAAGGCAATTTCATTTTGCACAGGGAGGTTACGCGATGAGCGAAACAATCTGGCCCAGCACGATCGTGGTTGAAAGGCAAGTAACTCTGCCGCCGATCAGGATCAAGACGCCGGGCATCCAAGGCGGCAAAGGTGAGCGCGGCGATTCTGCCGTGATCGAGGACGTGACGGCTTCTGTCACGAACGCCGTGGGGACGCCTTCGGTCGGCGTGACTCTTGGTGGCACTCCACTCAAGCGCACGATCCATCTGGACTTTGACAACCTAAAAGGCGAGCCGGGCGTTAATGGCGAGTCTGCAACGATAGAGTCAGCGACGGCTACTGTTGACCAGTCCGTTGGCACTCCCTCCGTCACCGTCAAAACGGGGGGTACTCCGCAAAAGAGGACGTTTACCTTCGGCTTTACGAACCTCAAGGGTGAGCCGGGCCGTGACGGTATTGACGGCATAGATGGCAAGTCTGCCGTCATCAAGTCCGTTACCGCAACCGTTGACGACAAGGTTGGGACGCCTGCCGTCATCGTCCAGACGGGCGGCACGGAGCTTGAGAGGACGCTTGCTCTCGAGTTCAAAAATCTCAAAGGCGAGCCTTTCCGCTTTGAAGATTTCACGAAAGAACAGCTGGCTTTGCTGAAGGGTGAAAAGGGCGACCCTTTCACTTTCAGTGACTTCACGCAGGAGCAACTGGCTTTGCTCAAGGGGGAGAAGGGCGATGCCTTCACTTTCGGCGACTTCACTACCGAACAGCTGGCTTTGCTCAAGGGCGAAAAGGGTGATGCTTTTACTTACGATGACTTCACCCCTGAACAGCTTACGGGGCTGAAAGGTGCCAAGGGTGATCCCTTCACGTTTGCTGATTTCACACCAGAGCAAAAAGAAGAGCTGCGCGGTCCGGCCGGCAAGGACGGCACGGATGGTGTCGATGGCATCGATGGCCAGTCTGCTGTGATCGAAGGCGCTACGGCTTCGGTGACTCAGACCGTTGGGACGCCTGCTGTCGACGTACAGCTCGGCGGGACTGCGCTCAAGCGCACTTTCGCTTTCTCTTTCGCAAACTTGAAGGGCGAGCCTGGCAAGGACGGGAAGCCGTTCACCTTTGCCGACCTGACGCCTGAGCAGAAGGAAGAACTCAAGGGTGATCCGGGTGCTGGTCTGACGATCCTCGGTGAGTACGCCTCGCTTGATGCTTTGAAGGCGGCGCATCCGACTGGCAAGTCTGGTGACGCCTATCTGATCACAGGGCATATCTGGTATTGGGCGGCTGAGTCCAAGTCATGGGCTGATGCAGGTCAGCTCCAAGGTCCGCAAGGCCCTGCGGGCAAAGATGGCAAGGCGCTAACCTTCGCAGACCTTACCGATGCGCAGAAGGAAGAGCTTCGTGGCCAGCCTGGCCGCGATGGCAAGGATGGCGAAAAGGGCGCAGATGGCTCGCCAGGACGCGATGGCGCTCCTGGTAAAGACGGACCGCCGGGTGCGGACGGAAAGCCTGGCAGGGACGGCGTGGACGGAGCCAAGGGCGAGGACGGTAAGCCTGGTCGAGATGGTGTCGACGGTCAACCCGGTGCTGACGGTAAATCTGCAAAGATCACGTCTGCTACAGCTACGGTCACGAACTCTTCAGGCATTCCTGCCGTCACCGTGACCCTCGGCGGGACCGAACTTGAGCGCACTCTTTCCTTCGATTTCTCAAACCTCAAAGGAGAGAAAGGCGCTGATGGGAAGCCAGGTGAAAACGGCAAAGACGGTCAAGCAGGCCCTCGCGGAGAGCCGGGGCGAGACGGCAAAGATGGCGAGGCAGTTTTCATGCAGTTCTCTGTCGACGGAGATGGAGATCTTGTGCTGAGCACGCTCGCAGAGCAACAGACGAAAAACTACACGATCAACGAAAACGGAGAGTTGGAGGTGAGTGATGGCGAAAATTAAGATCGGTCGAGTTCGACCAGTCTACAAGGGCGACTACAGCGCGTCTACAGCGTATGTCGTGCTTGATCGAGTCAAGCACAACGGCTCGGTCTGGGAGTGCGTTGCGGACGCCACGGGCGTTGAGCCTCGGGCGACTTCCGCAAGCTGGATCGAAATCGGCGCAAAGGGCGATACGGGAGCGGCTGGCAAGGATGGCTTGAATGGCGCGAGGGGTGCTGACGGTGCACCTGGGAGAGATGGCGTCAATGGTCAGGCTGCGAAGATCACGAATGTGACGGCTACTGTAGATCAGACAGTCGGAACTCCGAGCGTCACGGTTTCGCTTGGTGGGACAGATCTTCAGCGAACGATCAATCTTTCATTTAGTGGCCTCAAAGGCCAAACAGGCGCCACGGGCGCTCCCGGTGCTACGCCAGACGTCTCTGGACTTGTCCAGAAGTCAGGGAATCGCGGCTCGCTTTCTGGCTACGAAGCAATGTCGTCTTCGTACAGTGTTACCGTCACCAGCACCTCTGCTGACGATCAGGTGGCGGCAGGAACGATTACTGTCCAGAACGGTACTTCAGGACAGACGTGGCAAAAGAATGTCGCTATCACGAGCGCGGGCGCAAAGGTTTCGCCCGGATCGAACTGGAAGTGGGCAGGCGGTAGCGCACCCGAGGTGAAAGCAAACTCGCTGCTTGTGTGCAAGTGGTGCGGTACTTTCGGCATTTTGTCTCTCATCACGACGGAGTAACGTATGAAAACTGAAACTTACACCTACGGCGAGACGGTTTACTACTCCGTCCACGCTGTACGAAAAGCAATCTCGAAAGCTACGGGCGTTGCCTTCGGCGCTCCACAAACCGCTGAAGAGTGGGCGGCTCTTGGCGTCACTTATGAAGTGAAGGAAGAGCCCGATCCTGAGCCGTACACGCCGACGCCTGAAGAGCTTGAAGAGATGGCCTTGCAGGAAGCGAAGCGTGAGCGCCGTGAGGCTGTGGAAGCTATCCGCGTAGAAGTAGACGGGCTGATCTTCGACGGAGACGAGGTTGCTCAAAGTCGCATGGCTCGCACTATCACCGTCGCAGACGCCTCTGGACTCACAGAGACCGAGTGGGTCCTCGCAGACAATCGCGTCGTCAAGGTGACGAAAGCACAGCTTCAACAGGCGCTTACGAAGGCGATGGTGGCGATGTCCAACCTCTGGACGAAGCCGTATGAAAGGAGCAAGTCATGAGACATCCGGACGGACTTCAGGTGCTGATCGCTTTGGATCAACTGGCAAACACTTTGCTCTGCGGCTATGCGGACGAAACCATGTCCGCGAGGGCGTGGAGGCACTACATGGACGGCTCTCGCTCGTGGTCGTGCAGGCTGATCGACACGCTGTTCTTCTGGCAGAAAGATCACTGCAAGACTGCATGGGAAAGCGAGATGAGCCGTGCTCATCTTCCGCCGAGCATGAGGGAGGTGAAGGATGTTCAGTAGAGCACTTCTTCTTCGAGGCGCTGGGGGAGGCATTAGCCAGACGATCGGCAAGGCAGGTGACATGGGTTTCGGTGTCGGCGTTTACGGCGGCTCCTCTGCGGATTTGGCAGAAATGAAGCTCACGCCGATGGCCGGATATGACGATCCGTCTCATGCGAACTACGGCAACTATCAGCACGAGACCGGCTCTGTCATGTGCTTCGTTCCCGCGTTCTGTTACAGGATCGGCAATCCTGCCGCTCCGTCTTATCAGCGAGACAAAGAGAATGCCCTCGAGATCCGAGATGCCGCTCTTGGTGAAGGCGACGGGTGGTTTCTCCACCGCGCTTTCATCGACGGCGGGCAGCAGAAGTCTGGATTTTTCTTCGATAAGTACATCTGCTCGAAGGATGTCTATGGAAGATACGCAGTTTCAGTCAAAAACGGAGACAATATCGTGCTTGACTCGGGACAGGCGGGTTCAAACGGCATGATGTCGGGGTGCTCAGGGTCGATTTACGACTCGATTGCTCTGGGGCACGCTCGTGGACAAGCGTATTTCGTTACGACGGCTTTTCAGTGGTCTGCAATCGCCATGCTTTCGCTTGCCCACGGTCAGGCCGCGACGAGTTCGCGGTGGTGCGCATGGTACGACTCGCTTGGCTATACCAATTACCCCAGGGGCAACACGCAAAGTCTGAAAGACGTTAACGAGTCATCGGTTGTATGGACTCCGCACAGCGCCAAGCCGAATGTTGGCAAAACAGGGTCAGGCACTCCGTTTAACAAGACAACGCACAACGGCCAAGTGAGCGGGATTACTGACGTCTCGGGCTCACAGTGGCAGGTTGCATTGGGGGTAACGAATCCGTCAACTTTCCAAATCAATGTCATGAAAGAAAGTGTTAGTGCTTGCGATTTTGAAATTGGCAATCGTACAGATTCTTCATTTTTTGACTCTGTTTCGATTGACGCAGGTTCTGGTGCAAAGTATTGGGGAGGAAATGCCTTTGACGCAAGGTCGGAGTCTGGAACGCCGAGACGAAGCCTTTGCGGTGTGTTGCCAAGCTCATATCAAAGTCAAGGCAATGATTTGCTAGGGCGAGATATTTGCTATTTGGGTAATGGCATTGACAGCGTATTGCTTTGCTCAGGTGGGAATAGTTATGGTGCGTCCGCTGGCATATGGGCGAGATACTTTAGTTCATGGAATCGCTATGCCGAAAGTTACGGCTTCCGCATAGCGGGCTACGCAAAGTAAACAATCAGGCCTCCGAGGCAACTCGGGGGCTTTTCTTATTAGGAGCGTTCATGTGCGATGAACTTAGTCCCATCAAGAGGTTTGTGGCCATGCTCTCTTCTGGCACGGCCTCGGGTGCGGTTAAGGCGTCTCCGGGTGTAGCTGTCACGGGCCTGACCGTGTATGGCTTTACCGTTGAGACATGGGTAAGCGTGCTCACGTGCGTTTACCTGATCGTAATGATCCTTGGGTGCTTGCCGAAGGTGATTGAGTTTGTGCTCTACCTCATCAGTTTTGCAAAACGGAAGAGGCCGAGCACGGTTGTGCCGGTCAATCAGCGCGACGACCGTGGCGCGATGATCCAGGCGATCGCGAAGGCAAAGGGGGAGAAGAGTGAGTCTTAAGAAGAGACTCGCGGCGGGGGCCTTGTCGCTTTCTGCGGCAGGGCTGCTTGCTATTGCGAGCTATGAAGGGTATCGAGGCGAGGCTTACATACCCGTGTCGGGTGATGTGCCGACCATTGGTTTTGGCTCGACCGAAGGCGTGAAGATGGGCGACAAGATAACCGTGCCTCATGCGCTTGAGAGGCTGAATCGAGATGTCGGCAAGGCTGAGAGCGCGATCGGCACGTGCGTGACTGTGCCTCTGACGCAAGGCGAGTATGACGCCTACACAAGCTTTTCGTACAACGTCGGTACCAAAGCTTTCTGTACTTCGACGCTTGTCAGAAAGCTCAACTCAGGCGACTACGAAGGTGCGTGCGAAGAGATCAAGCGCTGGGTCTATGCCGGTGGTCGAAAGGTCGACGGTCTGGTGACACGACGTGAGCAAGAGTACGCGATGTGCGTTGGGCGATAAAAGGAAAAGCCGCTCAGTTGTGGAGACTGGGCGGCTTCGGATATATAGACCGATTGGTATAGGTGTCTATGGAGAATATTTTATCAAACTTGATCGTCGCTTTGCGACTTGGGGAGTTGATGATGGTCGAGGATTTGACGTGGCAGGCGATTGGTACGTACTTCGTGTTCTTTGGCCTTGGTGGTGTGGCTATTGCATGGGGGCTTGCTAAAACGGTCAAGGCATGGAAGGATGCACTGAGATGAATAGCCTTGTCCTGAAATATGTGGCGGTACTTGTAGCGAGTGCCGCCTTTTTTGTCGGCGGCTACCAGTACGCGGCGGCACTCTACGGAGCGGACATTTCCGCACTGCGCGAGGATTATGCGACACGCGCTCATGCGTTGGAGGTGAAGTATCGTGAGAAGGAGAGAACCTATGCACAGAGCCTGGTTGAAGCGTGGGAGGTGCGCGATGCCGCACTGGCTCGCGCTAGTGACTTGTCTGGCGACCTTGACAGGGTGCGCCGTGAGGCCGACGCAGCCCGCCGTCGACTGTCCGCAGCCGCCAGCGGTACCTGCGACGCTGAAAGAAAGCAGCTTGCCCGATGCACGGACCTTGTCGAGCGAGGCGCAGAGCTGGTTCGACGAGGCGTCGAGCTTTCTGAGCGGACTGCGATAGACAAAGAGGCAGTCGTGAAAATAACAGAAGCCCCTAGATCGTGATGACAATCTAGGGGCCATTGCTAGCTTGTTGCTACTCTAACCCAAAAAGGCCAGGCTTTATACCCATAATCAGAAGCGCGCATAATTTTACCTGTACGCCAGTGTTTATATGATGTACAAAATACAAGCTTGCTCTTGCGAGCTTTAACGGTAGTCCTCATAACGAGTCCTCCGCGAGCGAGCAATGAGTTGACATCGCCCTTGGGCTAGTGGATAATGCCCAAGCGTTAACATCGAGTCAAAGGGTACTCGCTCGCACATACCCCGGAGCGCTGAAGAAGTTGCAGTTCTTCAGCGCTCTTCTCATATTCGTCCAAGTTTCCTTAGCCGCCAACGTGCCGCATCAAAGGAAACTCCAAACTCTTCACATAATTCTTCTGGAATGCGCATGTCTTTAGCCTCAATGATTGGCAAAGGCATCAAAAACTCTGCGGCAAACGTATTGGCTTGCCATTCTGAGTCTTCAAATGCCTTGTGTTCTAGTGTTTCTTCTCGATTCAGAGTTCGCTCATGGCCTAGAATCATGTGACCGAATTCGTGGGCAAATGTAAAAAGAGATCTACCGTTGGTACTTTCAACACTAGCGATGTAATCTCTATCCCTCATGAGCATACACATCGCAGAGGGTGAATAAAATCCCTCTATGGACTTGGCCAACAGAGGACTGTCATCTTCAACAACATGAATGACTCCTTCGCTGATAAGTCGTTCTATAAACATGCCGGGTGCGTTATCAACGTAGTTAAAAGCTTCCCGGGCGGCGAGAGCGATTGAGCGAATCTCTTTTATGGATTTTGGTGCGACTTTGTATCCTTTAGATACTCGCTGATTTGAAATCATCGCTTTTCGTCCTCCTGTAGCTTGTGTAAAAGGGTTGCGAGTTGATCTATTTTTTCCTGAGAGAGATTTGCTCGGGCGAATCCTGCCACCAAGAACTGCTGTGAAGGAGTGAGCCCGTCAAGCGGAACATTTTTGTTGGATACATCAGCCGCGGTTCGAAGGCCGGGAATGCAGATGTTTTTGCTTTCAAAATAGCTGACTACTTTTTCAAGAAATTCTGCCGAAATCTTTTTGGATCCAACTTCAGTTCCACTAAGGAATGATGGTGCGACTCCAATGCTACGAGCCATGTCGAGCATGGTCACTTCGGCATCTAATCTCGCTTTGCGAACAAGTTTTCCATACTCTGTGAGTTTCATTCATTTCTCCTAACCTGCCAAGTATTTTCACTTGGCAGGTGAAATATTATCGCAAAATAAAAGTTGAGTCAAGGCAAATGTGATTCGTCAGGCCTATTGGAGAACTAACCCCACTTACCTTCGCTGGTAGGTGGGGCGTTTTTTGTGCCTTTGGAAAACGTCACTTCTTCTTCGGCATGATCGTGTCGGCCCATGACTGCATGAGGGGACGCCTCTGCTCGAGCAGGTCGGAGCGTTGATACGCTTGCTCGACCTCATTGCCTGTGGCGTGCATCAAGCTTTTCTCTGCAAGCGTGCGATCAAAGCCCTGCTCTGCCGCCCAGTCACGGAAAGTCGATCGGAAGCCGTGCATCGTGCCGTGGCCGACCTTCTTCTGGAGCACCACGCGTGGCGTCTCCAGTGAGATGTGTGAACCCGCCGACCGTGCAAAGACATACTCGCCTTTCCGCTCGATTTGGCTGAGGATGTACACAGCCTGGTCGGAAAGCGGCACACGGTGCGGGTATGGCTTTTGATCCTTTCGGCGCTCGGGCGGCACGGACCAGACTCGGGCATCGAAGTCGATCTCGTCCCATCGCGCCTTGACGAACTCTCCGACGCGTGAGGCGGTCAGGATGCCGAAGACAATCGCGCTCGCACTGATCGACTTGGGCGGGTTCCATTCCTCGAGGAGCGCCCGAGTCTCATCAAGGGAGAGCGCCTCATGGTGCTCGACCTTCTGGACACGAGAAGGTGGCGGCAGAAAGAGGTCGAGGTTTCCCCTCCACGTCGCCGGGTTTGCTGCGACTCGCTTGCCTGTTGCGATCGCGTAGGAGAAGACGGCCTCGAGCCTGCCGCGCAGACGACTCGCGGTCTCGGACTTGGAGTCCCAGATTGGCCCGAGGACGGCAAGGACGTCGTCGCGCGTTACGTCCTCGACGGGCTTGGGTCCGAGTACAGGCAGGGCATATGTCTCGAGCGTAGACTGCCACTGCGCTCGATGCTTCGCGTTCCTCCAGCGCTTCGCGTTCTCTATTGTCGGCAGCGCCTCACGGAGCAGGTCGGCGAAAGTGTACGCGGCCTTGTCAACCGATCCGGCGTCTCGCATGGATCGGAGCTTTTCTTTCTTGGCGGCCTGCGGGTCGACGCCGGTCTCTAGGAGATGATGGTACTCGGCGGCCTTTGCCCGGGCCTGCGTGATCGTGATGCCTGACACCGGGCCAAGGGAAAGCTCCTTGCGCTTCCCGAGGATTGTGTAGACAAAGTAGAACGTGGGGCGCTTGCCCTCCCGTTGACGGACGTACAGACCCCTATCGACTCTGTGCATGCCCTCTGGCAGGCTGTTGATGTTTTTTGCTGTGACTTTCATGGGTGAGAACCTTGGCCATAAAGCTGGCCATAAAGACAGGCGGCGAATATTCGGCGAGTTCGCGTCGCACGTTTGTCGCCAACCCTGTCATAGTACCTCGCTCCCCGTTGATTGGCACCGTTTTCGCGCCAATTCTGTCGCAGTTGTGTCGAGGGCGTGGCGAGGTGGTTCTACGGACACCGCTTCCGCCAATGGAGCTATACCTGGTCGACTGAGGGGCGGTCCTACTACTGTGCGTTTGGGCCGCATGTAGACCAGTCATACAACGTACAGACATGTAGTACGATTTGGAGCACGTTTCTTAGCGCTGAAACGTGCTCCATTTTTTTGCTTTTTTGAGTCCGGCGGTGTCAGAGGTCGTCTGGATCAGGCTCCGCGAGTCTGCCGCGCACGCTCGACGAATGCGAGGATCCACTGCCAAAGCGGCAGGAACCAGAGGTAGAACGCCGCGAGCACGCAGGCCGCGGGTGCGCCGACCGAGGCGATGGGCACGGCGCCCGCGATCGACCACGGGATGAGCGGCGCGATCACGATGACGGTGTTCTCAAGGTCGATCGCCATCTTCTGGCGGTCGGGGCGGACCTCGTCGCAGAGCTGGTTCGTGAGCATCACGGGCAGGGCCTGGTTGCAGGCGATGCCGCAGGTGACGACGGCCGTCGTCAGGACGGCGCCAAAGGGCGTTAGGCGGCGCGCGACGCCGGGCAGCAGTCCCTTGAGACGGGCGATGAGGCCCGTGCCCTCGAGCAGGCCCGAATAGGTCGAGGAGATCAGGATGATCGCGCAGACGGGGAGCATCGAGACGAGGCCGCCGCCCGCGAGCATCTTCGCCACCCCCGGGTCCTCGGGCGCAAAGCCCAGCACGAGCGTCTCGCCGATCGTGCGCCAGGGCATGTCCTGGACGAACGCGCACAGCAGGACCGCAGCGAGCGTGCTGGCCACCATGGTCAGGCGGATCGAGAACTTCAGGAAGATGAGTGCGAGGAGTACGACGGCGGGCAGATAGGTCGTCCAGTGGAGCGAGAAGGCGCTGCGGAAGATGCCCGTGACGTCGATGCCGGCATCCCTGCCGGGATTGAGAAGGCCGATGGCCGCATAGACGGCGCATGCGGCCAGAAGCGGCACGACGCTCGTCTTCACCATCAGCTTCAGGTTGGTGTAGAGGTTCGTCTTCGTGACGACGGCGACGAGCGCGGCGCTCGTCGAGACGGGGGAGCACCTGTCGCCCATGAAGACGCCCGCGAGAATGGCGCCGCCCGAAAGGAGCGGGCTCACGCCCATGGCGTCGAGCATCGTGGCGGTGATGACGCCCATCGTCGCGACCGTGCCGAAGGCCGTGCCCGTCAGCGTGGAGAGAAGACCGTTGAGAAGGAAGGCCGCAAGAAGTCCCCATTCGGGCGTGATGAAGCCCGCCGCATCCGTGACGAGACGGGCGATCGTGCCCGAAGCCCTCCACGAGCCCGTGAGCATGCCGATGAGCGCCATGACGATCACGATGCCCATGATGGTGCGCACGCCCTTCGAGGCCATGGCGCCGAGCGCCTTGAGGCCGTGTCCGCGGAAGAGCCCGTAGCCCGAGAAGAGGAAGAAGCCTGCGATGAGTGCCCAGATGACCGTATGGCCCGTGAGTGCGCAGGAGAGGATGGCGGCGGCGAAGAGGCCGAGGACGATGCCTTCAAGCATGATGAGGTGTGCGTATCTTCAAATTGGAGCGGCCCGGACGCGGAATGCGCCGGGCTGGACATTCAAGTGAGCATTGTGCCAAAGGCGGGCGCCTTTGGAAACACCTCTTTGTGGGTGTCTCAGAGGAACGGCTGCGCCGTGTTCCAGAGCACCCAGCAGGCGAGCAGCATGAAGATCACGGCGCTTGCCTTGTTCATGAGCTTCGGGCCGCTGCCCCTTGCGAGGAAGACGCGCATGCGGTCGGCGATGAGCGCGTAAAAAATCATGCAGACGAAGACCATCAGCGCGTAGACCGCGATCATGAAGGTTACCTGCGGGATGTAGGCGATCTCCGGGTCGATGAACTGCGGCATGAGCGAGACACAGAAGATCATCGGCTGCGGATTCGTGACGGCGAGGATGAAGCACTTCGAAAAGAGCCCCTCGCCGGCGTTGTCGGGCACCTGCACGCCCGGCGCATCGATCACGATCTTCGGCGGGACCTTCCGCCAGGTCTTGACAGAACCCGTGCGCCGCAAGCCTCTGATTTCAATGGGAGGTAAGGCGCACAAAGTTTTCGAACGTGAAGTAACATTGCCTTATGCATACCACCACCCCTTCCTACATTGTCGAACTTCCGCTTCGTGTGAACGATCAGCAGAATCGTTTTCTCGAAAAGGCGT